>ENA-OWNT01004259-OWNT01004259.1-seawater-metagenome-genome-assembly--contig:-NODE-4259-length-12696-cov-6.177352_pt1 | contig 12696 bp, 7 predicted proteins | sample MGYA00238136_ERZ651165 | MGnify/ENA primary metagenome ERZ651165 (study PRJEB26861, sample SAMN08777766) | seawater metagenome | isolation source: coastal seawater | place: USA: Florida | collected... | reverse complement strand
GGGATCGACGACGACTGCGACGGGTCCATCGACGAGGACTTCGACCAGGACGGCGACGGCTACACCACCTGCGGCGGAGACTGCGACGACACCAACGCCAGCGTGAACCCGGGTGCCACCGAGGTCTGCAACGGCGTGGACGACGACTGCGACGGCACCATCCCGGCCGACGAGGCCGACGCCGACAACGACGGCTTCCGCATCTGCGACGGCGACTGCGACGACAACAACCCGAACGCGAACCCGGCCTGCCCGGACATCTGCAACGGGATCGATGACGACTGCGACGGCCAGATCGACGAGGACTACGACCAGGACGGTGACGGCGTCACCACCTGCGGCGGCGACTGCGACGACACCGACGCGAACGTGAACCCCGGCGCGACCGAGGTCTGCGACGGCATCGACAACGACTGCGACGGCCAGGTCGACGAGAACGGCGTGGACGCGGACGGCGACGGCTACAGCAGCTGCGACGGCGACTGCGACGACGGCAACGCCGCCGTGAACCCGGGCGCCGCCGAGGCGTGCGACGGGCTCGACACGGACTGCGACGGCGTCATCCCCGCCGACGAGACCGACGCGGACGGCGACGGCTTCATGGGCTGCGACGGCGACTGCGACGACTCCGAGGACACGGTCTACCCGGGCGCCCCGGAGATCTGCGACGGCCTCGACAACGACTGCGACGGCGTGACCCCGACCGAGGAGACGGACTGGGACGGCGACGGCCAGGCCGCCTGTGATGGCGACTGCAACGACGGCGACCCGACCATCTACGACGGCGCGGACGAGTTCTGCGACAACATCGACACGGACTGCGACGGCGTCGCGGACAACGGCTTCGACCAGGACGGCGACGGCATCCCGGACTGCATCGACAGCTGCCCGATGATCGTCGACAACGACCACGATCCGTGGGGCGACAGCATCCTGGCCGCGAGCGACGCCTACCAGAACTGGGGCATCACGATCGACCGGTACGAGGACGAGAACCTGAGCATCCCGCTGCCGGCACCGGTGACGGCCTCGGGCACGAGCCACGGCAACTACCAGCAGGCCGGAACCGGCAACACCTGGTGGATCGTCAACTTCAGCTCGAGCACCTGCGTGCACAACATCGACCTGTTCGATGTGGACACGAACGAGCTGTCGGCGCAGGTCATCCTGTTCGACGTGAACGTCCAGACCATCGCGACCTTCACGGCGAGCGGCCTGGGCAACGACAGCGTCGAGAACCTCGACCTGGGCGGCACCTGCGGCGTCTACGTCATGATGATCGACTTCTACGGCGACGGCGGCTGGGACAACCTCGAGGTCTGCGTGGACCCGGCCGGTGTGGCCGAGATCTGCGGCGACGGCGTCGACAACGACGGCGACGGCGAGGTCGACGAGAACTGCATCCCCGTCGGTGACGACGATGATGACGACGACGACGACGCTGGCGACGACGACGACGACGACGGCGAAGAGGAAGAGTCGGAGGGTGGCGACGGTGAAGAGGAAGAAGGCTGCAGCCAGGCCGGGTCCAACGCGGATCCGAAGCTGGCCCTGCTGCTCCTCGCCTTCACGGCCCTCGGGATTCGGCGCCGCCTCGCGTAGGCAGGCCTGACAACGGAGCGGAGCGGCGGCCCTGAGGGGTCGCCGTTCCTGCTTGGGGCGCTACCGGCTGAAGCTGGGGACGAACTCGCCGCAGCCGTCGGCCGTGGCGGTGCAGTACCAGGAGAAGACGAGCGTCTGGCTGCCCACGGGGTGGTGGACCTCGACCTCGTAGCGGACGCCCACGTCCAGGTGGTCGCGGTCGATGGGCTGCCAGTACAGCGAGCTCGCCCGGAGCCAGTCGAAGCCACCCGCGCGCATCTGCTCGTCGAACCACTGCCGCGCGCCCACGCGATCCCGCATGGTGATGGCGCGCTGCCCCGTCTCGCTCACGGAGGCCTTGATCATCGAGAAGTCGCGGTACAGGGGCAGGTACTTGACCGATGCGTAGGAGGCGACGCCGATCGCGAGCGCGGCGAGCACCGCCGGGGCGGTGATCTTCCCGGCTTCGCGGTGCCCCGCGGGGGCCACCCTGCGCTTTGCCCTGGATCGCATGCCCGGGGATCGTAAGGTCTTCGGGGTCCTGCCGCGAGCAGGTCTGACCAGAGACTTGCGATCGCTTGACAGCCCCCACAGGGCTGGGTGCTAGGAACGATCCCCCGGAATGACCCGCGACCCCGCCAGCATCGAACCCATCGCCCGCGCCGCGGCCCGCGCCGTCGCCCGGTGGCGGCTCGCCCGCGCCGTCAAGGCGGCGGAGTGGGGACTCGGGCTCGGGCTGGTCGGGGCCGTCCTCACCGCCGCGGCGATCGAGATGGCCACCTTCGAGGGACTCGCCTGGGCGCACGTGCCGGTCCTGGCGTCCTGGTTGCTGCTGGGGGTGGTGTTCGCCGCCGTCGGCGCGCTGCGGCCCGTCACCACCCGCAGGGCCGTGCATGAGCTCGACCAGCGGGCCGGTCTGGACGATCGGCTCGGAACCGCGCTGGCGTTTGCAGACGACGAGTCCCCGCTCGCCCGGTTCCAGCGCGCCGACGCGGCGCGCTTCGCGGGGGTCGATGTCGCTCCGCTCTTCCCGCTCGGGACGCGCCGGGCACCCCTCGCGCTGCTGGGGCTGCTGCTGCTCCTGGTCGGCGTCTTCGCGGCGGGCCGGGTGTTCGACCTCGGTCCGCGCCCGCCGGCGCCCGTCGTGGAGCTCCCGGACGAGGCCGACGATCTGCTCGCCGCCATCGAGGCCGAGAAGGAGGTCCTGCTCGCCCGGGGGGACAAGGAGGGCGTGCGCCTTCTCGACGACATGAGCAAGGAGATCAAGCGCATCCAGGTGCGTCGCAAGGAGCTGAAGCGCCGGATCGCGGAGCGCCAGAAGGAGGCGGCCCCCGCCGCGCCGCCGCCGGAGTCCGAGCCCGAGCCGCTGCCGCCGCCGGAGACGCCGAAGGAGGACGCCGCGAAGGACGAGCGGAGCGACCTCATCACCGCCGCGGACCTGGAGCGGCTGGAGGCCGACACCCTCGACAACGTCCAGATGACGGACGCCCAGATGGGTGAGCTGGTGTCCGAGCTGTTCACCAGCACGCGGACGGCCAAGGCCATGAACGAGGAGTTCCACCACCACGTGGAGCACGAGCTCGACGCCATGACCACCGAGCGGAACCGCAACCCGTCCATGTTCGGGACGAAGGCGTCGGCCTCGGAGCAGTTCAACGACAAGATGGAGTCCACCGACATGCTCAACCTCGGCGCCCAGAGCGACCGCCTGTCCGACGGCGCCGGCGACACCGAGAGCAAGGGCATGGACATGGTCAAGCGCGACCTGTCTGCCGAGTCCATGGCCGCCCACGACAGCGCCCACGACATGCAGCACTCCTTCAACGAGTTCCTGCAGGACTTCGTGAAGGACATGCAGCAGACGGTCGCCGAGACGGCCCTCGGCAAGAAGCCGGGCAAGAACGCCCGGGAGGTCCGCACCAACGCCGGGACGCCCATGGCGGACAAGCGGAACGCCATGGAGGAGGCCGGCTTCGAAGAGATGGGGGACATGAAGCGCGCCGAGAGCGGCGGCGCCCCCCCCGAGCCGGCCAGCCAGGGCAGCGGCGGCGAGTCCAGCGACAGCGCCCAGTCCGGCCCCCCGCCCGACGACCTCAGCGACATGCAGCTCACCGACGGTGATCCGGGCGACACGTCCAACGCCGTGAAGGCCGACTCGTCCGGCGGGAAGACCAGCGCGGGCGCGTCCGGCGCCGGGTCGGGCGACGCCTCGCAGCAGGGCCGTTCCAGTACCCTCATGGGCCTCGCGCGGCTCGACGGACCTCTGGACGAGGTGCTCGGGGCGATGGGGGAGGGAGCCCTGCCCACCGAGGAGCGCAAGCAGCTCTTCGAGCGCCTGGCGCGCCACAGCGTGCAGGCAGGACTCGCCAGCGAGGCGGACGACGTCCTCCTCGACTACTTCGAGCAGGCAGAGGAGCTCATCTCCGAAGAAGAGGAGCTGTCCCCTCTGTTCCGCGACTACGCCACGTCCTACTTCGAGGCCATCCGGCCCGGTGGAGCCCGCTCCGATGCACGCCCACGACGCACCCAATCCACCGGAGATGAGCCCCGACCAGTTCCGTGAGGTCTTCCAGCGCATCGAGACGTCCATCCACCGCGTGGTGGTGGGGATGGACGAGGTCGTGCGCGGCTGCCTCATGGGCCTCGTCGCCGGTGGCAACGTCCTCCTCGAGGGCGTGCCCGGGCTCGGCAAGACGCTCCTGGTCAAGAGCATCGGCGACGCGCTGAGCCTGTCGTTCGCCCGGATCCAGTTCACGCCGGACCTGATGCCCGCCGACATCACCGGCACCAAGCTCGTGGTCGAGGACGAGCACGGTCGCAAGAGCTTCCAGCTGCACCGGGGGCCCGTCTTCCACAACGTCGTCCTCGCGGACGAGGTGAACCGCGCCACGCCGAAGACGCAGTCGGCCATGCTCGAGGCGATGCAGGAGCGCCAGGTGACGATCCTGGGCGAGACGCTGCAGCTGCCGCGCCCGTTCTTCGTGGTGGCGACGCAGAACCCCCTGGAGATGGACGGCACCTACCCCCTGCCGGAAGCCCAGCTCGATCGCTTCTTCTTCAAGCTGACGGTGGACTTCCCGGGCCTGCAGGACCTCCGCACCATCCTCGATCGCACGACGAAGCGGGAGGCGCCCCAGGTCACGTCGGCGTGCGACGGCCCGACGCTGCTCGCGATGGGGCAGCTCGCGCGGGACGTGATGGTCAAGCAGGAGGTCGTCGACTACGCGATTCGCCTCGTGCTCGCCACGCACCCCGAGATCGACGGTGCGCCCGCGATCACCCAGCAGTACGTGCGCTACGGAGCCTCGCCCCGCGGGGCCCAGGCGATGCTGCTCGCCGCCAAGATCCGCGCGCTCCTGGAGGGCCGCGTGAACGCGTCGCACGCGGACATCGAGGCGATCGCCCGGCCCGCGCTGCGTCATCGCGTGATCCTCAACTTCGAGGGAGAGGCGGAGGGTGTCCCGGCGGACCACGTGGTCGCGCAGATCCTGAGCGCCGTGCGCCCCTGATCCGTGTCCGTCGACCCCGCCAACGATCCGCTCAACCCGGAGTTCCTGCGCAAGCTGGAGTACCTGCGCGTGGTAGCGCGCAAGGTCCACACGGGGCGCTTCTCGGCGCTGCAGCGGTCCAAGAAGTTGGGGCGCGGGATCGACTTCGCCGATCACCGTCCCTACGCGCCGGGGGACGACTTCAAGGACATCGACTGGAACCTGTACGGCCGGCTCGACCGGTTCATGGTGCGGCTCGCGGAGGAGGAGACGGAGCTGAACCTGCACCTGCTGGTGGACTGCTCGCTGTCCATGGCGGCGCCGTTCGCGCGGGACCCGCGAGGAGGCATGGATCCGCTGGTGCGCAAGTCGATCTACGCCCGCAAGGTGGCGACCGCGCTGGCCTATGTCGCGCTCGCGCACCTGGACCGCGTGCACGTCTACCCGTTCGGAGCGGGGCTGCTGCGTCCCTTCAGCCCGAACCGCCACAAGGCGCAGGCGGTGCAGGTCTATCGCTGGCTCGAAGCGGCGGAGAGCGGCGCGACGGACCTGGAGACGGCCTGCAAGGGGTTCGCCGGTGTCGCGCGCAGCAAGGGGATCGTCCTGGTGATCTCGGACTTCCTCGCCCCGACGGGCTGGGCCCGGGGCCTGGATCTGCTGCGCAACGCGCGGTTCGAAGTGGGGATCCTCCAGATCAGTACGCCCGAGGAGGCCGAGGTGCCGTCGCGGGGTGAGGTGGTGCTGGAGGACCGGGAGACTGGCGCCCTGCGGCGCGTCCGCGTCACCGAGCGCATCGCCGCGGCCTACCGCAAGGCCTTCCTGGCCCACGGACAGGCCCTGCAGGACTACGCACGCTCCCACAACCTCTTCTACGCGCACGGCCGGAGCGACCAGCCGTTCGAGCAGATGATCCTGCGGACCATGCGCGCGGAGCGGCTGCTGGCGTGAGCGGCTGGGAGTTCACCGGGCTCGCGGCCAGCCAGGTCGCCTGGGTCGCCGGCATCGGCGCCGCCCTGGTGGTCCTGTGGTTCCTCTTCCGGCCCCGGCCCCCGCGCATCGTGGTCAGCAGTCACGTGCTGTGGGACCAGGTGGCGCCGAAGGGCCGCAACCCCATCTACAAGGAGCTGCTGATGCTGTTCCTGCAGCTGGCGATGGTGGCGGGCGTGGCGCTGGCGCTCGGGGATCCGCAGCGGACGGCAGACGAGGACGACGCCGCGGTGGAGTCGGAGCAGCCTCCGCTCGACCGGATCCACGTCGTGGACCGCACGCTGTCGATGGGCGCCTCCGAAGGCGACGGGACGCGGCTGGACCGCGTGCGTGCCAGCGTCCTCGACGGCGTGGACGCGCTGCCGACCACCGTGCGCGTCGCGCTGGTCGGGGCCTCTCGCACGCCCGAGCTCCTCAGTCCCCTCGGCGGCGATCGCGGGCGCCTGCGCCTGGCCCTGCGGCTGCTGAAGCCGGCGGGCGTCGGGCTGGACTTGCCTGCCGCGCTCCAGCTCGCCGCTGCGCAGCCCGGTCTCCGCCCCGATCGCGCGGTGGTCGAGGTGTGGACCGACGATCCGCGCGCCGAAGAGCAGCTCGCCGCCTTCACGGAGTCCTCCGGCATCCGCACGCTGCTGCGCGCGCCGTTCCGCCCGGTCCCCAACCTCGCCATCGTCGCGTTCGACCTGCGCGCCGCGGAAGGGATCCCGGCGGAGGAGGAGGCCCTGGTGCGGGTCGCCAACCCGAGCCCCTGGGACGCGGAGGCCGTGCTCGCGCTGGAAACGGAGGACGCGATCCTCGGAGAGTCGACGATCACCGTCCCGGCGGGGGAGGAGGTGCAGCGGCGCTACCGCTTCCAGCCCCTCCCGAGCTCGGGCATCGAAGCGATCGTGCGGGAGGCGACCTTCGTCGATGGCCCCCTGGACGCGGGAGGAGCGCCGCTGGGGGACGCGCTGGCCGCGGACGACGTGGCCTACGCGTGGGTGCAGCCCGTCGAGCCCGTCACCGTCTGGCTCGTCTCGCCCGGCAACCGCTTCCTGGAGCGGGTCCTGGCGCTGCTCCCGGGGGTGCAGCTCACCCTCCTGACTCCGCAGCAGTACCGGGATCGCAAGGGGCGCGGGGCCGACGCGGTGGACGTCGTGTTCTTCGACGCCTTCGCGCCGCTCGAGAAGCGGGACGGCCCGCTGCCGCCGCGGGCGGTGCTGTTCGGTCCGCCCGGCTCCCGGTCGCCTGTCCAGGTAGCCGGCGCGGCGGAGAAGCCGGTGGTCACGGACTGGAACCGGTCCCACCCGCTGTTCGAGGGGCTGGTGCTGCGGGACCTGAACATCGAGCAGTCCCTGGTCCTGACCCCGGAGGACGGCGACGTGCGCCTGCTCGGCACGACCACGGGCGCGCTGGCCGTGGCGCGCCAGGATGGCGACCGGCGCCTCGTCGTCTGGGGGTTCACGCTGTCCGCTTCGGATCTGCCGCTGCGCCTCGCGTTTCCGCAGACGATCGTGAACCTGATCCTGTGGATGCGGGCGGATCGGTCCGTGGGTCCGGCCCCCGGAGACCGCTGGCGACTCGCGGACCCGCTCTGGTTGGAGGGTGGCGCCACCGCGCGGATCACCGATCTTCGCCAGGAGGCCTACGCCACGCGGCAGGGCGACGCGACCGCGCTCCGCCGGGCGAGCTGGGAGGTCGCGCTGGGCGATGGCCCCACCCCGGTCCAGCTGCCGCGCCCCGGCCTCTTCCGCATCGCCGCAGGCGCCGAGCGCCTGGTGGGAGTGAACCTCGAAGACCTGGAGGAGAGCCGCCTCGCCGCCCTGCCCGCCGGGAGCGCCGAGGTGCTGGCGCCGCCGCGTCCGCCCCCGGCGGAGCAGCCCGACGACGGGCGCGCTCCCTGGTGGCTCCTCAGCCTCGGCGTCGCGGCCGTCGCGTTTGTCGAGTTCGGGATCTACACCCGATGAGCTGGCTGGATCTGACCCGCTTCCAGTTCGCGGAGCCGTCCGTGCTCTGGCTGCTGTTCCTCGTGCCGCTCCTCGGGCTGCTGCGGGAGCGCTCCCCGGCTGGTCACCCGCCGTGGCGCAGCTTCGGAGCCATGGTGCTGCGGGCGCTGGCCCTCACGGCCCTCGTGTTGGCGGCGGCGGGGCCCTTCGAGGAGAAGACCAGCCCGGACCGATCGCTCGTGGTGGTGCTCGATGGCTCTGCGTCCATGTCGCCAGCCCGCCTCGACCGTGCGACGGCGTGGCTGGAGGGGCTGGAGCGGTCCCGCGGCGACGTCCCGGTGGTCTTCGTCGTGGCGGGCACGACGCCCGCCGTACTCGACGACAAGACGGCAGCCCTCGCCGCGCTGGGCGCCCGCCCGAGCGCCCTCGGGACGGATCTGCAGTCCGCCATCGAGCTCGCGATCAGCGTGCTCCCGCCAGCGCGCGTGCAGGAGGTCGTCCTGCTGTCCGATGGCGCCACGACCCGCGGCACCCTGGGCCCGACGCTGCGGGTCGCGTCTGCGCGGGACGTCCCGATCCACGTCGTGCCGCTGCTCGACCGCGCGGTGCGGCTCCAGCTGGTGGACGTGGGCCCGGTCCAGGATCTGATGGAGGGGGACTCGGTGCCGGTGCAGCTCACCCTGAGCAGCAACCTGGCTGGGGACGTCGCGCTGAGCCTGTCGGGCGATGCGTCGGCGACGACCCAGGTGACGATCCCCGAGGGGCTCTCGACGCACGCGATCGAGTTCGTCGCAGAGGCCGCCGGGATCCTCGATGTGGAGCTCGTCGCCCGGCTCGGCGAGACCGAGGCGCGACGGCCGCTGCGGGTGCGCGTGAGGCCCCGACCCGCGGCGCTGGTGGTGGGGCCGACCGGCGCGGCGGGGGCGCTCCGGGCCGCGGTGGCCGGCTACGAGCCCGCCCTGGACGTCCAGTCACGCGCCACGTTGCCGCCGGGTCCGTACGACGACTGGTCACTCGTGGTGCTGCTCGATCCGGATCTGCCGGGCCTCGGCGCCGCGAAGAACCGCGCCCTGCGGGACTACGTGCGCGGCGGCGGCCGGCTGCTCGTCACCGGCGGCGAGAACGGGCTCGTCACCGACGAAGACGTGGTGGAGCCGCTCGCGGCCGCGCTCCCGGTGAAGTTTCCGAAGCGCAAGAAGAAGCAGCGGGCACCCCTGGCCGTCGTCTACTGCCTCGACACCTCCGACTCCATGGCCGGCGGCGCGAAGTTCGAGCTCGCCGCGGCCGCGCTCGCGCAGTCCCTCTACCTGCTGCCCGACTCGGCCCGCGTGGGCGTGATCGGCTTCAGCGACTTCCCGCAGTGGGTGGTGCCGCTGGACACGTTCGAGGGGAGTACCGGGGTCATCAACGCCCTCGCCGCCGTCCAGGTCCGCGGCGGCACGAGCATCTACCACGCCCTGCAGGACGCCTACGACGCGCTCCGCGAAGACGAAGCGCTCGTGAAGCACGTCGTCCTCCTGAGCGACGGGCAGTCCACGACGACCTTCGCGCGTTCCGGCGACATCGTGACGTCGATGAAGAAGCGGGACATCACGGTGACGACCATCGCCGTGACCGGCGACAGCGATCGGCCCGAGATGGAGCGCATCAGCAAGGCCGGCGGCGGTCGCGCCCACTTCACCGAGTCGTTCACCGAGCTTCCGCGTCTCTTCCTGGACGAGATGATGGAGGTCACGCGCACGAACAAGGTGGACGAGTCCTTCGTGGTGCACCCGGTCGCTGGCTCGCCGCTGCTCGAGCGGGTGCCCGAGGGGCTCGCCTGGCCGGCCCTCGATGGGTTCGTCCGGGGCGAGCAGAAGGCGGGCTCCGAGCTCGCGCTGGCCACCGGCGACGGGCGCCCGGTGCTCGTGCAGGGGCGCTTCGGGCGCGGGCAGGTGACGCTCTTCACCAGCGACGTGGCCGGCGCCTGGAGTACGGCGTGGACGGGGTGGAAGGGGCTCGCGCCGCTGTGGGAGGGCGTCGTCGAGGCGATCCTGCGGCCCGAGCCGCCCCGACACCTCGCGATCGCCACGCAGGTGGAGGGCGACATGGCGCGGCTGTGGTTCTCGGCGCTGGACGATCTGCGCAACCCCCGGAGTGATCTGCGGGTCGAAGCAACGGTGCACATCGCCGCCGGGACCGAGCGGATCGAGCTGTTCCCCGTGGGTCCGGGGCGCTACGGGGCCGACGTCCGACTCGCACCCGCGGGGGCCACCCTCATTGGGGTCGGGGCCGTGGGCGTCTCGTCCCCCGGTGCGCCGCCACCTCCCGGCGGGGAGCTCGTGGTGACGCTGGCGCCGACTCCGCCAGAGGAGCACCGCGGCGCCGCGTCCAACGAGGCGCAGCTGAGACGGGTCACCGAGACGACCAACGCCCTGCTGGATCCGACGGCAGCGCAGCTCCTCGAACGGAAGGTGGCCGAGCGCACGGACCGCATCCCGCGCTGGCCCTGGCCCCTGGCCGCCGCGCTCGTGCTGCTCGTGCTCGATCTCGGATGGAGACGGATCCGGCTTCCCCACCGGTAGGATCGACCCGATGTCCAAGAAGGACCAGACGGTCGAGGCGCTGCTCCAGATCCTCGAGATGCTCGCCGTCGGCGAGAGCTGCCCGGACGCCGAGTCCAACGCGGACCCCGCCGTGCAGCGGGGCTGCGCGCTTGCCCAGAAGGCCCTCGACCGACTCGAGCGGCAGGCGGAGCAGGACGACGTCTTCCTCGCGTCCATCGTCGAGAACCTGCCGGTGATGCTGTTCGTGAAGGACGCCGCGGAGCTCCGCTTCGTGCGGTTCAACCGGGCCGGCGAGGATCTCCTCGGGCTGTCCCGCGCGGACCTGATCGGGAAGAACGACCACGACTTCTTCCCCGCCGAGGAGGCCGACTTCTTCATCCAGAAGGACCGGCAGGTCCTCGAATCCGGCCAGCTGCTCGACATCCCCGAAGAGCCCGTCCACACCGCGCACCACGGTGTGCGCTGGCTGCACACCCGCAAGATCCCCATCCTCGGGCCCGACGGTGTTGCGCAGTACCTGCTCGGGATCTCCGAGGACATCACCGAGCAGAAGGCCGCCAAGGAGGCCCTGGGCCGGGCCGAGGCCGAGCTGCGCAACCGGGAGGCCTGGCTGAGTGTGCTGCTCCAAGTCTTCCCGGGCGTGGTCTGGAGCACCGACGGCGACCTGCGGTTCACGGCAGTGGCCGGCGCGCGCAACGACGAGCTCGGTCTGGATCCGGACGCTGTGGTCGGTGAACGCGTGGAGGAGCATCTCCCGCGGCCATTCGCGGCGGACGCAGCCCCGGACGACCCCGACCGCGAGGTGTTCGAGCCGAGCCTCGCCGACCTCCACAGCATCGCCCTGAAGGGGCAGGTGATCACCTACGAGTTCCACCACGCCGACCGGTCCTACGAGGTCCGCCTCCAGCCGCTGGTGCCCGAGCAGCGGATGGGCGTCCTGGCCATGGCGCTCGACGTCACGGAGCGGCGACGCCTGGAGCTCGAGCGCATGGAGGCGCGGCTCCAGCAGGCGCAGAAGCTCGAGAGCCTCGGCCTGCTCGCGGGCGGCATCGCCCACGACTTCAACAACCTGCTCGTGGGTGTGCTCGGCAACGCGAGCCTCGCGCTGAGCGAGCTGCCGATGGAGTCGACGGCGCGTCCGCACGTGGCGCGCATCGAGTCGGCGGCGGAGCGGGCGGCGGATCTGACGCGGCAGATGCTCGCCTACTCGGGGCGGGGGCGGTTCGTGGTGGAGGCGCTCGACCTGTCGGAGGTCGTGGAGGAGATGGCGAAGCTCCTGGAGGTCTCGATCCCGAAGCGGGTCGAGCTGGAGTTCGCCTTCGAAGCGGGGCTGCCAGCCATCGACGCGGACGCCGCGCAGCTCCGGCAGGTGGTCATGAACCTGATCACGAACGCCGCCGATGCGGTGTCCGACTCCGGTTCGGGGCGCATCCGGCTCGAGACCGGGAAGCGCTTCGTCTCCGAGGCGGATCTTGCGCTCACGGCGGTCGAGGCCGGCGATCTCGAGCCCGGCTGGTACGTGACCCTCGAGGTCACGGACACCGGACGCGGGATGGACGCGGACACGCGGCGCCGGATGTTCGACCCGTTCTTCACGACCCGGCCCGAGGGACACGGGCTCGGCCTCGCCGCCGTGCTCGGGATCATCCGCGGGCACGGCGGGGCGATCCAGGTGACGTCGGCGCCGGGGCGGGGCTCGACGATCGTCGCCTGGTTCCCGGCGTCCGACTCCGTGACCTCGCAGCGGATCCCGACGCTCGACTCGTTCGACGTCGGACCGGGTGGCGTCGTGCTGGTGGTGGACGACGAGCCCGCGGTGCGCGCGCTGGCGCGGGCCGCCCTCGAGCGCGCCGGGTACGCCGTCGACGTCGCGGAGGACGGCCGCGTGGCGTTGGAGCGCTTCCGTGAGGATCCCGACGCCTACGGAGTCGTCCTCCTGGACCTCACAATGCCGAGGATGGACGGCGAGGAGACCTTCCGGGCGCTGCGGAAGATGCGGCCGGGCGTGCGCGTGCTGCTGTCGTCGGGCTACAGCGAACAGGAGGCCACCAGCCGCTTCGCCGGGCGCGGCCTCGCCGGGTTCCTCCAGAAGCCGTACCGCGTCTCGGAGCTGGTCGCGAAGGTGACCGAGCTCCACGAGGCCGAGGGTCCGCAAGACGTGGAGTGACCGCA
>ENA-OWNT01004258-OWNT01004258.1-seawater-metagenome-genome-assembly--contig:-NODE-4258-length-12697-cov-3.042789_pt1 | contig 12697 bp, 9 predicted proteins | sample MGYA00238136_ERZ651165 | MGnify/ENA primary metagenome ERZ651165 (study PRJEB26861, sample SAMN08777766) | seawater metagenome | isolation source: coastal seawater | place: USA: Florida | collected... | reverse complement strand
GGTGCGCCGTCTTCGGATCCGACAGGTCCAGCAGACCCGACAGCGGCACCGTCCAACGCGCGGAGACGACCGCCGTGTCGCGGATGGGACCCGGCGAGGACAGGTCGACGGCCTCCATGGGAGCGGGATGTTCCACGGACACGGCGGGGACCGAGCCGACACAAGCGAGAAGCAGCGACCAGAGCATGTGACCTCCTGACGTCCTCGATGTCACCCATTCATCTTCGGTCGACGTCGACCAATACCGCATGCTATCCATCCATTCATGGATGTTTCCTGGTCGGACTGGCAGGTGGTGGCGGCGGCGCTCCGCTGCGGCAGCTTCACGGCGGCCGCCGAAGACCTCGGCGTGGGGCAGGCCACCGTGTCGCGGAGGGTGGCCGTGGTGGAGGAGCAGCTCGGTCACCTGCTCTTCGACCGGCACCGCTCGGGGCTGGTGCCCACCGAGGCGGTGGAGCGGCTCGCCCCCCACCTCGAGGCCCTCAGCATGGCGGCCCACGGCGCCAGCCTCGCCGTCGACGGCCTGGAGACCTCCGCCCGCGGCGAGGTGCGGCTCGCGGGTCCGCCGGGGCTGTGCGTCGACCTCGCCCCGCGGCTCGCGGCCTGCCTGCAGCAGCGTCACCCCGACATCCAGCTCACCGTGCTGGCCGACATCGCCGCCCGCGACCTCGACCGTCGCGAGGCCGACATCGCCCTGCGGCTCGTGCCCACCACCCGCGGCGACCTGCTGGTGCGCCGGGTCGCGTCGCTGCGCGGGGGCCTGTTCGCCTCCCCCGCCTACCTCGCCACCCTGCCCCCCCATCCAAGCCCCGACGACGTGGCGCTCGTGCAGTACGCCGACGAGCAGGCCGACACCCCGATGGCCCGGGCCACCGCGTCCATCGGCGGGCGCGTGGTGTTCAAGTCCAACGACTACCTAGTGCTACGCGGCGCCGTCTCAGCGGGGATCGGCGCCGGCCTGTTCGGCGAGCTCGAGGCCCAGTGGCACGGCTGGCAGCCCGTCCCCATCCCCCTGCCCGGCCCGCTCGAGGCCTCGCTGTACGTGGTGGTGCATCGGGCCCTGCGGCGCGTTCCCCGGGTCGTCGCCGTGCTCCGGGCCATCGACGAGCTGGTGGAGGAGACCACGTCAGCCACTCCGAGCCCCGAGGGTTAGTCGGCCCGGATGACTTCCTCCGACCCCATGGGCGTCGGCGCCGGCCGCATCCTCCTCAACGGAAACGCCGAGAACGCCGACCGTTTCTGCCAGCTCGCCCACGACGGAGCCGGCCCCTCCACCCACCGCGACCCCTGGCACCGCCGCCACGATCGGGTCGCCCTGATCATGGCCTCCTGGGGGCGCGGCGAAGCCCACGACGGCCCCTTCCGCCGCCGCTTCGCCAAGATGGGCCGCGGCGAGGTCGTGAACATCGGCCTGTGGCGCGGGTTCGTGCGGGTCCTGAAGGAACGCGACGTCGTCAAGTCCCTCTACGACGAGCACTCCGACGCCTGGGAGCAGCTCTACGCGTCGTACTGCGAGGAGAACGACGCCCTCGTCGCCAACCTGCGCCAAGCCTGGGACCGAGCCCAGAACGACCTCGGCAGCGCCTCCATGCACACGCTGCTCACCGCCGGCGACCGCATGCGCCCCGGCCCCCCCACCCGACCCGTACGGCAGTACGTCGAGCGAGGCTACGCCGGCCGGCTGCAGCGCCACGTCAACGCCCTCGTCGAAGCCGACGACCGCCGCTCCGCGGCCATGGCCGACCTGTGGAAGCACTTCCACCTCGCCGCCGGCCTCGCCTTCGACCCGCTCTGGCACGAGCACCGGGAGATGATGAGCGCCGCGCTGCTCAAGTCGTCCCTCATCGTGCTCACCGGCGGCGACCCCGCCAAGCTCCTCATCGCCTTGCGCTTCTTCCAGCTGCACGACGTGCTCGCCGAGGCCGTGCGCCGCGGCGCCACCGTGTTCGGCAGCTCCGCCGGCGCCATGGTGCTCGGCCGCCGTGTCGTCATCTTCCACGACCGCCGCAACCCCCGCCAAGAGTTCCAGCTCTTCGACAACGGCATCGGCCTCGTGGGGGGCTTCCAGGTCTTCCCCCACGTCAACGACCGCCTCCAGACCGAAGACCCCCACAACCTCGCGTACCTCGCCGCCCGCTTCCGCCACCGCAGCTGCGTGGGCCTCAACGCCGGCTCCACCCTCGGCCTCGAGCCGCGCGACGGCCTCTGGCGCGCCTGGTCGGCGGGCGACGACGACGTCGTGATCTTCGACCCCACCGGCACCAAGCGGCGACTGCATCCCGGAGACGAGCTGTGATCGACCACACCCTCACCGCCGTCGACGGCAGCCCCCTCGTGGCCGAGCAGCGCGGGGAGACGGGCCCCGTCGTGGTCATCGCCAGCGCCACCGGTGTGCCCCAGGGCTTCTACCGCAAGTACGCCACCGACCTCGCCGCCCGTGGCTTCACCGTGCTCACCCTCGACTACCGCGGCCTCGGCCGCTCCCGCAGCCGCCCCCTGCGGCAGACCGTGGTCGACCTGCAGGGCTGGGCCCAGGACCTCGGCGTGCTCGTGCGCTTCGTCGACGAGCGGTTCCCCGAGCGCCCCGTCACCTGGGTGGGCCACAGCTTCGGGGGGCAGGCCCTCGCCCTCGTCGACCCGCCCAAGAACCTGTGCGGCCTGCTCACCGTCGGTGGCCAGCTGGCGTACCACGGCCACTGGCCCCAGCCCGACCGCGCCGCGCTCCAGGTCGTGTGGTGGAGCCTGGTGCCCTCGCTGTCGCGCACCTTCGGCTACCTCCCCGGCCGCCTCGGCCTCGGCGAAGACCTCCCCGCCGGCGTCGCCCGGGAGTGGGCCCGCTGGTGCCGCAGCCCCGGCTACCTCTTCGACCACGTGCCCGGGGCCGCCGCCCGCATGCGGCGCCTCGACGTGCCGACCCGCATCCTCCACGTGAGCGACGACCGCTACGCGCCGCCCCGCGCCATGCGGGCCCTCGCCCAGCGCCTGCCCCAGGGCCACATCGACCTCCTCCGACCCCAAGACCTGAAGCTGCCCGCCATCGGGCACTTCGGCCTGCTCCGCCCACGCTGTGCCGGCGCCTGGGACGACCTCGAGGCCACCTACCGCCGCTGGTCCGACGCCTGGAACCCATGATCGAGGCCGTCGCCCTCGGCGTCATCGTCGCCATCGCGTTCGTCGTGCAGACCTCGGTGGGCTTCGGCGCCATGCTCTGCTGCGTCACCTTCGGCGCCTGGCTCATGCCCCTACCGGACCTCCTCGCCCGCGTCGTGCCCCTCTCCATGGCCCAGGCCATCGTCATCGTCGCCATGTACCGGCAGGTCGCCCTGCCCCTGCTCGGGCGCCGCGTCCTGCCCCTGGCCGGCCTCGGTCTCACCGCCGGTGTGGCGCTGTCCGGCCTCGTCACCGACGCGCTCGAGCCTCTCCTCGGCCTGCTCGTGCTCGGGCTCGCCCTGCGGGAGCTGTGGCGCGGCGTCGAGGCCCCCGCCCCTTCGCCCGTGGCGTCGGGGGTCGCCTTCGTGGGCTCGGGCCTGCTCCAGGGCCTGTTCGCCACCGGCGGCCCGCCCCTCGTGTGGGGACTGGCCAGTGCCGGCCTGCCCAAGACCGCGTTCCGGTCCACCCTCGTCACCGCCCTCTTCGCCATGAACCTCGGCCTCGTGGGCAGCTTCGCGTGGCGTGGCCAGATGACCGCCGAGACCCTGCAGACCACCGCCTGGCTGCTCCTGCCCATGGCGCTAGGCATCGTCGTGGGCGACCGCGTCCATCATCGGGTGGACGAAGCCACCTTCCGCCGGGCCGTGTGGGGATGGCTCGCGGCGGGCGCCATCCCGCTCTTGCTGTCGGGCATCGGTTAAACCAGGGCCTTCGCCGTGGAGAGGCCATGACCCTGCTGCCTGCGCTCGCCCTGTTCGCCACCCTCGGATGCGCCGACAAAGACGCCGAGAAGACCAGCGACCCCACCGAGCCCAGCACCTCGCTCACCGTCACCCCCACCGAGGTGGTGGACTCGACCCCGCCCACCACCACGTCCACCCCCCTCGACGACCTCGACACCGACGAGACGTGGGACCTCCCGCTCTCCGCGCCCGCCGTCGTGGTGCGCACCCAGGGCGACATCCCCTACATCTACGCCGCCAACCAGACCGATCTCGCCACGGTCACCGGCTTCGTGCTCGCCCGCGACCGCTTCTTCATGATCGACCTCATCCGTCGCCTCGGGGCCGGCCGCATCGCCGAGCTCCTCGGGGAGCCCGGTCTCGCCCTCGACCAGGAGTCCCGCGGCCTCGGCATGACCACGGTGGGCAGCCAGTTCCTGATGGTGGTGGAGCGCGACCCGGAGCTCACCGCCCTGCTCGATGGCCACGCCGCCGGCATCAACGCCTACATCGAGGCCGTGCGGGCCGGCGACCTCCCCGCCCCGTCCGAGCTCGAGGCCCTCGCCGGCCTCCTCGGCGCCGACGACCCGGTCGACCTGATGGCCGAGTTCACCCGCGAAGACATGGCGGCCATGGCCGCCACCATCACCTACAACCTCGGCTTCGAGACCGGCGACGTCGACAAGGCCGCTCGCGAGCTCCGTCTCGACGGCCACTTCGCCAAGGCGCCCCTCGGCGCCGAGCGCCAGGCCGGCCTCCGCCCCGACGTCTGGGACCGCGTCGCGCCCGTGCACCCCGAGTGCTCCGCCCCCGGCTGGGGCCCCCTCCCCGCCCGCAGCCGCCCCACCGCCCACGGCACCGCCCGCACCCCGCGGGTCGCCGTGCCCACCCTCGAGCGGCTCGCCGAGCGCCTCAGCCGCTTCGAGGAGCGCCTCGGCCACAACGAAGAGCACGGGTTCGGCAGCAACGCCTGGGCCGTCATGGGCTCGGCCAGCACCGATGGCCGCTCCCTCCTCGCCGGCGACGGCCACCTGCCCCTATCCGTCCCCAGCTACTTCTACGCCATCGGCATGGACACCGAGCTCCTGGGCGGCGGCGACATCCACCAGGTCGGCACCGTCCTCCCCGGCCTCCCCAGCCTCGCGGTCGGCACCAACGGCCAGGTCGCGTGGTCCCAGACCCAGCTCTTCGGCGACATCACCGACTGGTACGCCGAGGAGCTGCAGCTCGACGGCGACGGAGCCCCCGCGGCCACCTCCTACGACGGCGCGTGGGAGCCGGTGACCGCCGTCGACGAGACCTACGAGGTGGCCAGCGTGCCGCTGCTCGGCTCCATCGGGCGCACCGAGACCTGGACCCGCTACACCACCTTCGACGGCCGGCTGATCGCCGAGATCGAAGGCCGGGCCGCGAGCCCCGACGAGACGCTGGCGGCCGGAGAGACGCTACTGAACGTGGCCGGGTCGTGGGTGGTGCCCGGCGACCTCGACGGCGACGGCGTGGTGACCGCGGTGAGCGTCGACCACACCGCCTTCGACGAAGGCAACATCCTCGCCGCGAGCCTGGGCTTCGGCAAGGCCGACAGCGTCGAGGCCTTCCAGGAGGAGACCAAGCGATTGGTGGCCTACAGCCAGTCCATCGTGGTCTCCGACAAGAGCGGCTCGGTGATGTACACCGGCTTCCAGGCGGTCCCCGAGCGCGGCTACCTCCCGCGCGACGGCCAGGGGAACTGGCTGCCCGGCGCCGACCCGTCGCTGCTGCTCGACGGCACCCAGTACAAGGGCTTCACCGTGCCGCTCACGGCGGAGGGCAAGGTCGACGAGACCGCCACCGACCCCTACCAGCGCCTCGTTCCCTTCTCGGCCTACCCGCAGGTGATCGACCCGCCCGAGGGCTTCGTGCAGACCGCGAACAACGACATCGGCTGCATCAGCGTCGACGACAGCCTCGCCGACGACCCCTACTACATCGGTGGACCCTGGCTCGAGGGCTTCCGGGGCGAGCGGATCGTCGAGGAGCTCGAGCGCCTCGTCGACGAGGGCTCGGCCGACATCGCGGCGATGTCGACGCTCCACGCCGACCACCAGTCCACCACCGCCGCGCACTTCCTGCCCTGGCTGCTCGACGGCCTCGCCGCCGGGCGCGAGGCCTCGGCCACGGGTCCCCACCCCAAGGGAAGCTCCGCGGAGCGCATGGCCGCCCTCTACGATGCCCACAGCGGCCGCTTCGACGAGGTGGAGCAGCGCCTGATGGACTGGCAGGACGCCGGCCTGTGGGCCCGCTCCGGGGTGGAGACCTTCTACGACCCCCTGCTCCCCGGCGACACCGAGGCGGCCGTGGCCACCACGCTGTGGCACACGTGGGTCAGCGAGTTCCTGCGCCTCACCATCGACGACGAGCAGTTCCCGGGCGTGAACTACCCCACCGGCGACACCGGCCGCACCCGCCTGCTCACCCTGATGCTCGAGGGCCGCGGCCCCGACAACCCCGAGGGCATGGCGAGCTGGGTGAAGGCGACCGGCGAGAGCGCCTACTTCGACATCCTCGACACGCCCGAGATCGAGACGAGCGACGAGGTGATGCTGCTGGCGCTGCAGAGCGCCCTGGCCATCCTCGAGGCGCCGAGCGACGAGCCCGGCTACGGCGGCTTCGGCACCGACGACATGGACCAGTGGCTGTGGGGCATGCGCCACATGGTGCGCTTCGAGAGCCTGCTCATCGACGCCATCGGCAACGACCCCGCCTTCTCGTTCCTGCTGGCGCCGTTCAACATCACGCCGGACGTGCTGCCCCTCGACGCCAGCCTGGCCAGCGACGACCCCCGGGCCGATCTGCCCTGGTTCCCCCGCCACGGCGACATGCTCAACGTCGACGCCGGCAACCCGGGCTTCGGCACCTACGACCACACCTACGGCTCGGGCCCGGTGTTCCGCATGGTCATCGCGCTGGGCCCGGACGGTGCCGAGGGCGTGAACATCCTCCCTGGCGGGCAGTCGGGCCTCAACGACAGCGAACACTTCGCCGACCAGGCGGCGCTGTGGCTGGGCAACGAGACCTGGCCCATGCACACCACCGTCAGCGACGTGCTCGTCGACCAGCAGAGCGTGGAGCGCTACTCCGCGGCGCGCTGAGCGGGGCGCAGCACCACGAGGCCGCCGCCGGCCACGACCAACACCGCGCCGACGGTGGCGTGCCACCCCGGCGCCTGGCCGAACCAGGCGGCATCGGCGAGGAAGCCGAACAGGGGCGCCGTGTAGCTGGCGGCCGCCACCCGTGCCGCCCGGTCGAGCTGGTAGGCCCGGGTCATGAGCAGCTGGCCCGCTGCCGCACAGGCACCGATCCCCAGCACGACGGCCCAGCCACCCGCGGCGGTCGGCAGGGGCATGCCCCCGCCCGTGCCCACGCCCACCAGGGCGGCGAGGCCGACGGCGATCTGGAACCAGAACACGACGACGCGCGGGTCCTCGGTGGGACCCAAGGCGCGGAGCGTGGTGTGCGCCACCGCCGAGCAGGCCGCCGCCGACAGGGCCCAGGCCGCCCCGGTGAGGTGGTCGGTCCAGGCGGTGGCCTGCAGGTCGGGCCACAGCAGGGCGACGGTGCCCGCCATGCCGAGCCCCAGCGCACCGAGACCCCGCGCATCGGACCGCTCGGCGCGGCCGAGCACCAGCGGCGCGAGCAACGCCACGACGATGGGCTGGAGCTTGACCAGCACCGTCAGCTCGCCCACCCCGAGGTGGCGCGCCGCGCTGAAGAAGCTGTACATCGCACAGAAGCCTGCCAGGCAGCGCAGCGCCAGCAGGTCGACCCGCTGCACGCGCAGCTTGCGCCCGGTGAGCAGCGCCACCAGCGGCACGCCCGACAGGGCACGCCACAGCATCAGCTGGATCGCCGTGTAGGCGAGCTCGGTGCGACCGATGCGCACGAGCACCACCATCGCGGTGAACGCGACGGTGGACAGCACCATGAGCAGCGGGCCGCGGGCCGTCACGGGGGTCTGTGGCCCCCGGACGCCCGCCGACCGCTAGTTCGAGTTCTTGCGGATGGGACGCTTGCCGCCGCGCGGAGCCGGGGCCGGGCTCGGACCCTTGCCCTTGACGCCCTTGCCCTTGCCGCCCTTGCTCTTGCCGCCCTTGCCCTTGCCGCCCTTGCCGCCACCGCCGCCCTCGGCCTGGTCGAAGGTCTTCGTCACGTCGATGATCGGGAACGGCTCGGTGGAGGTCTTTCCGCCCCACTCGTACTCGACGTGCACGAGGCCCTTGGCCGCCTCGACCTTCTTGACGGTGCCCTTGTTGTAGCGGCCGACCTTCGGGATGAACACCTGATCGCCGTTGCTGAACGAGTCCTTCGGGATGAGCGAGACGCACTCGTCGCGGCCGAAGGCCTCGAGCTTGCTGGCGAAGCCGCTCACGAGCAGCCGGTCGTCTTCCATGCCCACGAGGATGCCGTGGTCACGCTCCTCGCCCTCGCCACAGGCCACGGTGGTGCCCAGGTCGAAGGGGTCGGTGATGGCCTGGAAGCGGTCGGCCTGCCACTCGTCTTCCTTGTCGTCCATGTCGAGGTAGCGCACCTTCGGGGCCGCGGGGGTGCCACCGGCGATCACGATGGCGCGCTGCAGGCCCGAGCCGCTCTCCCAGTGGCCCAGCACGATGTCGCCGGGCTTGGCCTTCTGGCCGCTGGCGATGGGCAGGATCACCGAGTTGGGCACCGTGAACTCGGTGCCGGCCTCGCTCTTGATCTTCGACTCGGCGTCGCCCACTTCCATGACCGTGCCGCCGTAGTAGATGAGGGTGCCCCCTTCGTTGTCGTTGGCCTTGGCCACCGACTCCTCGCCGGGCGACAGCACGAACTGCCCTTCCTCGGCGTCGAGGCCCACCACGGGGTAGTCGAGCCAGGTCTCGCCGGGCTCGAGGTCGGCGCCTTCGCCCTCCTCGCCCTCTTCGCCGTCACCGTCTTCTTCTTCGGTGCCGTCTTCGTCGGTGGTCTCTTCTTCTTCACCGCTTCCGCAGGCCAGGGCCCAGAACAAGGCCGAGCCGAAGGCGAAGGTCGTCCGCGCACGCATGTGGTCTCCAGGGTTGAGCGCCGGGAGCGTACCGCCATCCCACAGCAGACACAACGTCGCTCCCGCAGGCCATGAACGTCCGAGGTCACCCATGGCTCTCACCTCGTGGGGACCCTGTACACTGCCCGCCCCTGGAGGCACCGTGGCGACATGGACCGACCGCGCGCTCGATCTGGTCGAGCGTGCCGGCAACAAGCTCCCCCACCCGTTCTGGCTCTTCGTCGGCCTGTTCGTCGTGGTGGGGGCCCTGTCGGCGGCCCTCGACGGGGTCGAGGTGGAACGCCCGGAGACCCAGCTGCTCACCACCCAGGTCGACGGGGAGCGCCAGGCGGGGCAGACGCTGGAGCTGCCCGCCACCCTCGACCTGTCGGCCGCCTCGGCCAGCTCCCGCCTCGCGGATCTCGCGCTCGAGGTGCGCCAGGGCGATCGGGTGGTGCTGCAGCGCGACGTGGCCCGCAGCGAGCTCGGGGCGCTGGCGATCGAGGGCGTGACCCCCGGCCGCTACCACGTGGAGGTCGTGAACCGTCCGCCCCCCACCGCGGTGCAGTCGCTGATCAGCCGGGCCGGGCTCACGTGGTTCGTGCTGCACCTCGTCGACAACTTCGCCCACTTCGAGCCCCTGGGCCTGGTGCTGGTGATGCTGATGGGGGTGGCGGTGGCCGAGGGCACCGGCCTCATCCCCGTGGGCATGCGGGCGGTGGTGCAGGTGGTGCCCACCTGGTCGGTGGTGCCGGTGCTCTTCGCGCTGGGCGCCTGCGGCAACATCGGCAGCGACGCCGGCATCGTGGTGATCCCCCCGCTGGCGGCGGCCATCTTCAAGCAACTGGGCCGCCACCCCATCGCCGGGCTGCTCGTCGGCTACGTCGGCGCGACCGCCGGGTTCACCGCCAACCTGCTGCCCGCCGGCACCGACGTGCTCGCCATGGCGCTGACGAACGCCGCCACGGGGGGGAACCCCGAGGTCAACGTGTTCTGCAACTGGTACTTCATGGCCACGTCCGTGGTCTTCCTGGCGGGCGTGGGCACGTGGGTGACGGCCCGCTACACCACGCCGCGACTCGGTCCCCCACCCCCACGCGACACCGACGCGAGCGGGGTCGACGGCCTCACGCCGGTGCAGTGGCGAGCGCTGGGGATGTCGCTGGGAGCGGTGGGGCTGTGCACGGCCCTGTGGCTGCTCACCATCGTTCCGCCCGGGGGGCTGCTGCGGTCCCCCGACCCCGACCCCGCCATGGTGTGGCGCAGCCCGTTCTTCAAGGGCCTGGTGCCCATCTTGTTCACCCTGTTCGTCGTGGGCGGCGTGGTCTACGGCAAGGTGGCCGGCACGCTCACCCGGGCCGACGAGATCATCGACCACATGACCGACGCGATGAAGCGGATGGGCGGCTACATCGTGCTGGTGCTCGTGATCGCCCAGTTCATCCGGGCGTTCCAGTGGGCCCAGCTCGACCAGGTGGTGGCGGTCTGGGGAGCCGACGTGCTGCGGGCGCTGGGCATGGAGCAGATGCCGGTGCCCTTCTTCCTCGCGTTCATCGTGGTGGTGGCGGTCGCCAACCTGTTCATGGGCAGCGCGTCGGCGAAGTGGGCGATCTTCGCCCCCATCTTCGTGCCGATGTTCATGGGGCTCGGGCTGCATCCCGCGTTCACGCAGCTGCTCTACCGGGTGGGGGACTCGATCACGAACTGCGTCTCGCCGCTCTACCCCTTCTTCCCGGTGCTGCTGGGCTGGATCGCCGAGCACGACGAGAGCAAGGCCGGCGTGGGCACCGTGCTGAGCTACCTCATCCCGTACGCGAGCTGGCTGCTGCTGGGGTGGTCGGTGATGCTGGTGGGCTGGTACCTGCTCGGGCTGCCGGTGGGGCCGGACAGTCCGCTCATGCTCCGCTGAGATCGTCGCGGAGGCAACGATGGTCGCCGAGACCTGGCGTGCGGGGACCGGTGATGGGGTGAAGAGGGTGCCTCTCGAACCGGTGAGACATCGAAGAGGGTGTCCAGCGCCGGTGTCGGCCCATCGGCCACGATAGAACCTGTCCAATGCGGCGGTCATGCGCCGAGACACGGCCAAGACACCCCTTTCGACCCCTCACCGGTCACGGCGGCACCCACTTCGACCCCTCACCGGTTGGGTTCGGGCGCCGCTCCACGGAACGTCGTCTCGTCGACGTTGTCCCACGGGGGAGGAGTACCCATGACCACGCTGCCGCGCGCGCTTCTGTGGGCCGTCGCTGTGGCCTCCCCCACCTCCCATGCCAGCGGCGGAGATGTCTGGACCATGTCGCTCGAGGATCGGGTCGAGCAGGCAGAGTTCGTGCACACCGCCACCGTCCAGCGACGCGAGTCGGTCTACCGACCCGAGCCGAACGGCGACTATCGAGAGGAGAACTTCTATGTGATGTCGGTGGCCGACCAGATCCACGGCCACGTCGTCACCCCCGAGTACTTCCTGATCACGTCAGAGGAGACGGTCCTGCGCACGGACTTCGACAGCCTCCTCGTGTTCGCCGCTCGACGACCCGGTCCCCCGAGGACGCGCCAGCCGCCCAGCAGCGACACCCTGGTGATGCGGAGCGGGTATGTCGGGATCCGCGACGGCAGGATGTACACGGTACGAACGAGGAGCGGCGCCACCCTGTCCACCGAGGGCCCCTCCCGGCTCGTGCCGGGCCCACCCATGGCGTACGCCGAGCTGCGGGACGAGCTCGCAGCCCTCCCGGCGCTGCACGAGGAGGATGCGCCAACGATCGGCGTCCACGAGATCGACGCCCCATGGGACGAGACCCGTTTTCCCTTCCGTCCCGGTGAGCCCGTCCCAGCACGTGGCGCCGCGCCGTCCAGCCGCACCACCTACATCCGCGGACGCGACCTCCGCCGCTGGATGACGCTGCTGACCGACGTCCGCCCGCCATGGGTCGCCTGGCATGACGCCATGACGGCCGCCGAGGAGCAGGCACGCCCGCCGGCGCTCCTCCATGCGATCCGCCAGATGGAGCCGCCTCCCGAGGCGTCGATCTTCGCGCTGACGGAGGTCGGTGAGGCCACGAGGAGGCTCAGGGGCCTGATCACCGCCCGCCGTCTGTCGATGCTCGGGCACGGCTCCGACGCCGCGGCGGCCGAGCTCCTGGAGGCGGAGACCGCGCTGCTCGCGATGCAGGTCGTCAGCCGTGACAGCCACGAGCATCGCCAGGCCGCAGCCCAGCAGATCGGGCGAGCGGATCATGCCCTCGGTGGTGCCCTGCTGGCGGACCGCGAAGTCTCCGCGGCCCAGGCGGCATTCCTCTAAGCCCCGCTGTACCAGTGGGTCCCGATGCCGCCGTCAGGAAGCAGCGTGCCGTCGAGCGAGTGAGCTGCACGCCCGATCTCCTGCTGCAGCGCGGTTACGCACAGGCTCTTCTCTCCGAGCTGGCGGCGTCCTTGGGCGCGCGGGCTGGCGTCAGAGCCTGAAGATGCGACGGGCGGCCCTTGTGGCGACAACTGTCCGATCTCCGGCGGGCTCGGTCCCCGACACAGGCGGGGATGCCACGTATCTTCCGACTCTCCCCCCGAGGAGAGCAGGAGGAAGACATGATTCTCGGAATGCTGGTGGTGCTCGCGACCACCTTCGCGGGCCCCCTCGACAACGTCCCCGGCGGCGGCGGCAACGGCAAGGTCACCGTCAAGAACTGCAAGAACGGCGAGAACGTGACCCTCGAGGGCACGGGCTCCGCGGTGACCTACCAGGGGTCGTGTGGGGTCGTGACCATCAAAGGCCAGGGCAACGTGGTGACCG
>ENA-OWNT01004257-OWNT01004257.1-seawater-metagenome-genome-assembly--contig:-NODE-4257-length-12704-cov-3.637048_pt1 | contig 12704 bp, 13 predicted proteins | sample MGYA00238136_ERZ651165 | MGnify/ENA primary metagenome ERZ651165 (study PRJEB26861, sample SAMN08777766) | seawater metagenome | isolation source: coastal seawater | place: USA: Florida | collected... | reverse complement strand
CGTGAACGAACAAAGCAACAAGGGAGTCACCTATGTTCCTCAACCGTATTGCCGCTGCGACCGCTGCGGCCCTAACCCTCGCCGCCCCGGCCTTTGCCGAGGATGCCGTCAAGATCGGCGTGATCACCACGCTCTCCGGTCCTGCGGGCTACCTCGGGCAGGATGCCCGCGACGGCCTGATGCTCGCCGCCGAGATGGAAGGCGGCAAGCTGGGCGGCGTCCCGGTCGAATTCCTCGTCGAGGATGACGGTCTGAAGCCGGGCAACGGCCGCCAGATCGCCGAGAAGTTCATGTACGACGAAGACGTCAAGCTGATGACCGGCATCATCTTCTCGAACGTCGCCGGTGCCACCGTGCCCGACGTCGTCGCCAACGACGTGATCTACATCAGCCCCAACGCCGCACCCTCGACGCTGGCGGGCGAAGGCTGCAACCCGAACTACTTCGTGGTCGCATGGCAGAACGACGCCCTGCACGAGGCCGCAGGCGCTGCCGCCAAGAAGCTCGGCTACAAGAACGCCTTCGTGCTGGCCCCGAACTACCAGGCCGGCAAGGACGCCATCGCGGGCTTCAAGCGCACCTTCGGCGGTGAGATCGCGGGCGAGCTCTACACCCAGCTCGACCAGACCGACTACTCGGCCGAGATGGCCCAGATCCGCGCCGCCAACCCCGAGGTGGTGTTCCAGTTCCACCCGGGCGGCCTCGGGATCGCCTTCATGCGTCAGTACCAGCAGGCCGGCCTTCTGGGGCAGATCCCGATGGTCCTGTCCGAGCCCTCGACCGATGCCGTCGTGCTGAACGCCGTGGGTGACGCGGCCGTGGGCGTGGTTGCCACCGCGCACTGGAACCGCGACTTCGACAACGAGGCCAACAAGGAGTTCGTGGCCGCCTGGGAAGAAAAGTACGGCGATCGTCCGATCACCTACTACGCCTCGCAGGGCTACGACACCGGCAAGCTGATCGCCTCCGGCCTGGCCAAGACCGGTGGTGTCGATGACCTCGACGCCCTGCGCGCTGCTCTGAAAGAGGCCGACTTTGCCTCGGTCCGCGGCGACTTCAAGTTCGGCGCCAACCAGCACCCGATCCACAACTGGTACATCCTCGACGTGGTCAAGGACGACTCCGGTGTCCACACCAAGACCCGCGAAGTGCTGCTGGAGAACTACGGCGACAGCTACGCCGAACAGTGCAAGATGTAATCCGGCTGTAACGTCAAACGGGGGTGGGCGCCGCGCGCGCCCGCCCCTTCTTGCATCACGCGCACGCGTGACGGGAAGCTCATGATACTTGTCATCGAACAACTGCTGAACGGGCTGCAATACGGCGTCATGCTGTTTCTGATGGCAGCCGGTCTGACCCTGATCTTCGGAATCATGGGGGTGATCAACCTCGCCCACGGCGCGCTCTACATGGTCGGCGCCTTCGTCGGCACCTGGGTCGCGACCGAGACCGGCTCCTTCTGGCTGGGTCTGCCGGCCGCGCTGGTCGCCGCGATGGTCACCGGTGTCGTCGTCGAGGCGCTGGTGGTCCGCCGCCTCTATGCCCGCGATCACCTCGACCAGGTCCTTGCCACCTTTGCCCTGATCCTCATCTTCAACCAGCTCGTGGTGCTGATTTTCGGCCGTCAGCCGGTCTTTACCCCGATGCCCGAGCTCTTCTCCGGGTCGCTCGAGATCCTGCCGGGTCTGTTCTATCCGATGTACCGGCTGCTGATCATCGCGACCGGTCTGGTGGTTGCCATCGGGCTCTACCTGCTGATCAACCGGACCCGCGTGGGGATGCTGGTGCGCGCTGGCGCCACCAACCGCGACATGGTGCGCGCGCTGGGCGTCGACATCCGCCTGCTCTACACCCTCGTCTTCGGCCTCGGCGCCTTGCTGGCCGGTCTCGCGGGCTACATGACCGGCCCGATCCTCTCGGTTCAGGTCGGCATGGGCGAGCAGATCCTCCTCGCGACCTTCGTCGTGGTGGTGATCGGCGGGCTTGGTTCGGTCAAGGGCGCGCTCGTCGCCGGGCTGGGCCTCGGCATCGTCGACACCATGCTCCGCGCCTTCCTCCCCACCCTGCTGCTGCACTTCATGGAGCCTTCGGACGCACAGGCCGTCGGTGTCGGCGTCTCGGCGATGGGAATCTACCTGCTGATGGCAATCGTTCTTCTGTTCCGGCCCAAGGGCCTGTTCCCGGCGGAGGGTTGAGATGAAACATCTTCTTTCCGCCGCCGTCCTGCTGGCGCTGTTCATCGCCCTGCCGTTCATCGCCGATGCCGTCGGGCAATCCTCGCTGATGATCCTCGGCGCGCGGATGCTGACCTATGCCATCGCCGCGGCGAGCCTCAACCTGATCCTCGGCTATGGCGGCATGGTGTCCTTCGGGCATGCCGCCTTCTTCGGGGTCGGCGCCTACGTGGTCGGCATCCTTGCCTACCACGCCGGGGGCGACCCGCTGCTGGGCTTCATCCCGGGCACCAACCAGATGCTGATCACCCTGCCGGTCGCCATGATCGTCTCGGGGCTGGTCGCCCTCGTGATCGGCGCGCTGTCGCTGCGCACCGGCGGTGTCCAGTTCATCATGATCACGCTGGCCTTCGCGCAGATGCTGTTCTTCTTCTTCGTCTCGCTGACCGCCTATGGCGGCGATGACGGCCTGATCATCAGCCGCACCAACGCGCTCTTCGGTCTGAACATGCGCAACCGGATGACCCTCTACTTCGTCACCCTTGTCATCGCTGTGCTGTTCTTCCTCGTGCTCTGGCGCATCGTCCACTCGTCCTTCGGCGGCATCCTCGCGGGCCTGCGCCAGAACGAGCGGCGGATGTCGGCCATGGGCATTCCGGCCTACCGCTACAAGCTGGTCGCCTTTGTCCTCTCGGGCATGGGCGTCGGCCTTGCGGGTGCGCTCGAGGCGAACCTGCTGCGCTTTGCAAGCCCGGACATGATGCACTGGATCAAGTCCGGCGACCTGATCATCATGATCATTCTCGGCGGGGTCGGCACCTTCTTCGGCCCGATCATCGGCGCGGCGGCGTTCATGCTGCTGGAATTCTACCTCGCTGGCTGGACCGAACACTGGCCGCTGATCCTCGGTGCCATCCTGCTGGTCGTCGTTCTCGGCACCAAGGGCGGCATCGGCGGGCTGATCTCGCGGCTGACAGGAGGCCGAACATGAGCGCGATCCTCCAGATCGAAGGTCTGGTCAAACGCTTCGGCGGCCTGACCGCGACCGACCATGTCACCCTCGACGTGCGCGAAGGCGAGATCCACGCGCTCATCGGGCCGAACGGGGCGGGCAAGTCCACCCTCATCAACCAGCTCTGCGGCGAGCTGGTGTCCGACGAGGGCACCATCCGGCTGGCCGGCACAGACGTGACCCAGCGCCCCGAGACCGACCGCATCGGCATGGGTCTGGGGCGCACCTTCCAGATCGCGAGCCTGCTGCAGGAATCGACCGTGCGCGAGAACGTGGGGCTGGCGGTACAGGCGCACGTTGGCCACAACATGCGGCTGTTCGACCGCCGCATGGCCCGGCGCGACGTCTGGACCGAGGCTGACGCGATGATCGCGGAAAGCGGTCTGCACGGTCGCGGCGACACGCTGGTTTCGGACCTGTCGCACGGCGAGAAGAAACAGCTCGAACTGATCATGGCGCTGGCGGGCAATCCGCGCCTGCTGCTGCTGGACGAACCGATGGCGGGTCTCGGCCAGTTCGAGAGCCAGCGGATGATCGAACAACTCGGCGCCCTGCGCGGCAAATTCTCGATGCTGCTGGTCGAGCACGACATGGACGCCGTCTATGCCCTTGCCGACCGCATTTCCGTGCTGGTCTACGGTCGCGTCATCATGACCGGAACGGCCGAGGAAATCAGGGAGAGCGCCGAGGTGCGCGAAGCCTACCTTGGCGCCGAGGAGGACGTCTGATGCTGGTTGTCGATCAACTCAAGTCCGGCTACGGCGCCAGCCAGGTGCTGTTCGATGTGTCCTTCGAAGTGAAGGAAGGCGAACTGGTCACGCTGATGGGCCGCAACGGCATGGGCAAGACCACGACGGTTCGCACCATCATGGGCCTGCTGGGCGCCAAGGGCGGTCAGGTGACCTTCGACGGTACCCAGATCGCGGGCGCCTCGCCCGAGCGGGTGGCGCGTCTGGGCGCCGGGCTGGTGCCCGAGGGGCGGCAGATCTTCTCGACTCTCAGCGTGCGCGAGAACCTTGTCGCGACAGCGGGCAACCGCCTCAAGCGCAGCAACCCCTGGACGCTCGAACGGGTCTACGACCTGTTCCCGCGCATGAAGGAACGCGCCGGTCAGAAGGCCGGAACACTCTCGGGCGGCGAACAGCAGATGCTCGCCATCGGCAGGGCGCTGATGACGAACCCCCGGCTGATGATCCTCGACGAGGCGACCGAGGGGCTGGCCCCCGTGATCCGCGCCGAGATCTGGGATATCATCGGCAAGCTCAAGGCCGAGGGGCAGTCGATCCTGCTGATCGACAAGAACCTCGCCGCGCTCAAGCGGCTGGCCGACCGTCACTATGTGCTTGAGAAAGGCGTGGTAGTATGGTCTGGCGGCAACTCCGATCTTGAGCGCGACAGGGAGAAGATACACGGATATGTCGGTGTCTGAAGGGTTCGATAGCCATCTCGACAAGGACCAGATCGATCAGGACTACAACGCGCGCGCGACGGTGACCCCGGCCGAGTTCGACCGGATCATGGACGACTACCTCAACGCTTCGCGCAATCTCGGCCTGCGCCACATGAAGCAGGAGGGCGTGGTCTATGACACCAAGTCCGGCGAGAAGTTCGATTTCCTCGGTCCGCGCGGATACAAGACGCCGGTGGTGGTCTTCATCCACGGCGGCTACTGGCGCGCGCTGTCGCGTCAGCACATGCTGTTCCCCGCCGACCTGATGACACGCCACGGCATCTCCTCCATCGTGCCGGACTACACGCTGGCGCCCGACGCCTCGCTGTCCGAGATCGTCCGGCAGATGCGGGCCGTGCTGACCTACATCTGGCGCAACGCGGGCAAGATGAACATCGACCGAAAGCGCATCTACGTCACCGGCAGCTCGGCTGGCGGTCACCTGGCGGCAGCCCTCGCGGCGGACGGGTGGCACCGGGAGGCCGGTCTGCCGTCCTCGATCCTCGCCGGGGCGATGCCGGTCAGCGGGCTGTTCGACCTCGCGCCGATCCAGCGCAGCTTTGCGCAGGAATGGCTCTCCCTCGGCGACACCGAAGTCGAGGCACTTAGCCCGCTGCGGCACGTGCCCGAGAACGGCTGCAAGATGACCGTCGCCATGGCCGAACACGAGGCCACGGGCTTTACCCGCCAGTCGGGCAGCTTTGCCTCGGCCTGGGGCGCGACCGGTGCGCCGACCGACCTTCAGGTTGTCGGCGGGCGCAACCACTTCGACGTGATCCTCGACTGGTGCGAAGATACCAGCGTGCTCTCGCAGGCCCTTCTGGCGCTGGTCCGGGACTGATCGCTCAGATCCGGGCCGCGACCTCTTTCAGGGCCTCGATGAACTCGGCGCAGGCGGGCGAGGGGCGTTCCTTGATCCGCCGCGAAATGCCTACCGGGCCGGTGCCGAACGGCACGTCCCAGTCGAGCCGCCCGAGCAGTCCGCTGGCAATGTCCTGCGCCACCACGTGCGAGGGCAGCAACCCGATCAGGTCGCGCCGCTGCATCAGGGTGCGGTTGGTCAGGTAGGACACCGACTCGATGGTCACCGGCGGGATATACTGGCCGTTGTTGACGAAGAAGTGGTCGATCTGCCGCCGCAGCGTGGTTTCCAGCGGGGGCAGGATCCAGCCGAACGGCTTGAAGGCGTCGAAGCTGTCGACGCTCTTGCCCAGCAGGGGGTGATCCGCCCCGGCCACCGCGACGATCCTTTCGTCAAACAGCGCGATCTGCTCGATCTCCTGCCGGTGCCGGTGCGTCGACAGGCGCCCGACGACAAGGTCGATCTCGCCCGAGCGCAGGGCGGGCATGAGGATCTCGTTGGTGCCCTCCACCACCTTCACGGCGACGTTGGGCCGGTCAGCGATCAGCTTCTCGATGGCCATCGGCAGCAGGTGTGACGAGGCAGCCAGCAAGGTGCCGACAACCACGCGCCCCTTGTTCCCCTCGTTCAGGTCATCGAGTTCCTGCGCCGCATTCGAGATCTGGGCGAAGATCAGCTTGCCGTGCCGGATCAGCGCCTCGCCATGCGGGGTCGGCACCACGCCCCGGTTGGTGCGTTCGAACAGCTGCACCTCGAAGTCCAGTTCAAGGTCCTTGATCATCTTGGTGGCGGCCGGTTGCGAGACGTTGAGTTCGCGCGCGGCATTCTGGATCGAATGGTGCTGGCCCACGGCGACAAGCAGCCTCAGTTGCTTGAGCTTCAAGCGGGTCAGGACCCGTTCGACAATGCGGGTGTGGCTGGTGGCCAAGATCGAACCTCCGGCTGGAACGATGAGACACTGCTCTTAATCATTCGTTGGTTCAAGCGGCTTGCCTATCCGTCGTGGTTATAGCTGGTTGCTTTCTTTCTATTTGGCTTCAGGGCTGACCTTTGATGGTATCCCGGCGAAGTCAGGAGATGCGAACAGCGATGCGAGGCGATGGCGCGCCATATGTCGGCCAAGGGCTAAGGCGCCGGGAAGACCCGGTGCTGATCCGTGGCGCGGGCACCTTCGCCGGTGACCTGCGGCTCGATGCGCCCCTGCACCTCGCTTTCGTGCGCTCACCGGTCGCGCGCGGCAGGCTGGTCTCGATCGACCGCGACGATGCCGCCGAGATGCCCGGCGTCGTGGCCATCCACCTGCGCGACGATCTGGGCGAGATCGGGCAGCTTGCGGTGAACCCGGTGATTCCGCTCCACGACCTGCCCGACTTTCCGGTCCTCGCAGGGAGCGAGGTCTTCTCGGTCGGTCAGCCCGTCGCGGCAGTGCTGGCCGAAACCCTGGCCGAGGCGCAGGACGCCGCCGAAGCCGTCTTTCCCGAGATCGAGGATCTCGCCCTCGAGGCCCCGCGCGAGGTCGCGCGGCAAAGCTGGCAGTCGGGCGACGTGGCCGCCGCCTTCGCCAAGGCCGATCGTGTGGTGTCGGTCCGCCTGCAACACCCCCGGCTCGCGCCCGCCCCGATGGAGCCCCGGGCCATCGCGGTCGCCTACGACGCGGCCACCGATGGCGTGACCGTCTGGCAGTCCAGCCAGACCCCGCACCGGACCCGCAACGCCCTGTCCGACATCCTCGGGGTCGAGCGGGCGCGCATCCGGGTGATCGCCCCGCATGTCGGCGGCGCCTTCGGGATGAAGGCTTCGCTCTATCCCGAGGAGGTCTTCGCCGTCTGGGCCGCACTGCACCACCGGCGCGACGTGAAGTGGTCCTCGACACGGTCCGAGGATTTCCTCGCCGCAACCCACGGCAGGGGCGTCACCAGTTCCGGCGAACTCGCCCTCGACGCCGCCGGCAACTTCCTCGCCCTGCGGGCCGAAGCGGCCGGCCCGGTCGGCCACTGGCTCCCAGAGAGCGGCCTCGTCACTTCGTGGAATGCCGCCCGCGTCCTGCCCTCGGGCTATCGGGTAGAGGCGCTGGACGTCACCGCGAGGGCACAACTGCACAACACCGGGCTCACCGGTATCTACCGCGGGGCAGGGCGCCCCGAGGCGAATTGCTTGATGGAACGCCTGATCGACAAGGCGGCCGCCGAGCTCTCGGTGGACCCGCTGGACCTGCGCAGGCGCAACCTGCTTCGGCCCTCCGATCTGCCGCACGAAACCGGCACCGGCAACCTGCTCGATTCCGGCGACTACGCCGCCGCGCTCGATCAACTGGAACGGGCCGTCGACTGGCCCGCCCTGATCGCCGACCGCGACCGCCGCCGCGGCGAGGGTGAACTGGTCGGTGTCGGCATCGGCTTCTACGTCGAACCCTCGGGCAGCGGCTGGGAAAGCGCGCGGGTCACCCTCGGCACGGACGGCACCGCGACCGTCGAGAGCGGCAGTTCCTCGCAGGGACACGGGCGTGAGACTGCCTTTGCCCAGATCGCCGCCGACGCGCTCGGGCTGCACCCGGACGAGATCACGGTTACCTGCGGCGATACCGCGACCTGCCCCGAAGGCATCGGCGCGCTGGCCAGCCGCAGCACGCCCATCGGCGGCAGCGCGGTCCTCAGGGCCTGCGAAGAGGTCATGGCCCGCCAACGCGCGGGCGAGGCGCTGCCCATCATCGCCGAACTGCGCTACGAAAACGAGGGCATGGCCTGGGGCTATGGTGCCTTCCTCGCCGTCATGTCCGTAGACCGTGACACCGGCAGCCCGACGCTCGAGCGTGCGGTCTGCGTCGACGACACCGGGCGGGTGATCAACCCTGTCTCGGTTGCGGGCCAGATCACCGGCGGTTTTGCACAGGCCGTTGGCGAGGCGATGATGGAGCGCGTGGTCTACGACGAGGACGGCCAGCTGCTCACCGGGTCCTTCATGGACTACGCCATGCCCCGCGCCACCGACATTCCACCGCTCGACCTCTTCAAGACCGAAACGCCAAGCCCCCTGAACGCGCTGGGCGCCAAGGGCGTGGGCGAGGCCGGAACCATCGGGGCCCCGGCCGCCATCCTCAACGCGGCCATCGACGCGCTGCGCCCCCTCGGCGTGAGCGACCTCGACATGCCATTGACTCCTGAAACCCTGTGGCGCGCGATCCGCGCCGCGCAAGACGAGACCACGCCATGAAATATTCCAAGCTCGACGCCAAGGACTATGCCCGCGAGAACATGAAGGGCATCTGGGCCGCCGCCCTGAACCCGTTCAAGCCCGATGGCGCCTTTGACGAGGCGGGCCTGCGCAAGAACATCCGCCACTGGGTCGACGACCTCGACATCAACGGTCTGTTCATCGCCGGCAAGCAGGGCGAGTTCTTTTCCATGTCGCTGGACGAGCGCAAGACCAACTTCGAGATCGCGGTCGAGGAATGCAACGGCAAGGCCGCGACGATCATGTCCGCCTCCGACCAGAACTTCGACACCGTGGTCGAACTGGCGAAACACGCGCAGGACTGCGGCGCCGACTACGTTGTGGTTCATGCGCCGATCCTGCATTTCGTCCACGATCAGGACGACACGGTCTTCAACTACTACAAGCAACTCTGCGACAAGGTCGACATCGGCATCGCCATGTGGAGCCACCCGGACAGCGGCTACCTGATGAGCCCCGAGCTTTGCGCCCGCGTGGCGGAACTGCCGAACATCGTGGCGATCAAGTACTCGGTCCCGCGCGAGATGTACGTGCGCCTTACCCAGATGGTCGGCGACAAGATCCAGGTCTCGACCGCCTCCGAGGAGGAATGGCTCGATAACATCGAAGAACTGGATTGGAAGCTCTACCTCTGCTCGGCCCCGCCGTACCTGCTGCAGACGAAGAACGACAAGCGCATGAAGGAATACACCGACCTCGCCTTCGCCGGAAAGTTCGACGAGGCGCGCAAGGTCCGCGACAGCCTCGCCCCGGTGCGGCAGGCGATCAAGAGCACGCGGCCCGGCGGCAAGCCGCAGGCGCACAGCAAGTACTGGCAGGAACTGCTGGGCCAGGTCGGCGGGCCGGTCCGTTCGCCCTTGCTGCAACTGACCGAGGAAGAGAAGCAGCGGACCAAAGCCGCCTTCGACTCCTGCGGCCTGAAACTGTGACGGGCCGGGATTGACCGGAGAACTCTTCGCGATCCTCTCGGCGGCGAGCTACGGCATCGGCGGCTACTGCGTGGCCGAAGGGGCCCGCACCGCGCGCGGCGACAATGGCATGTACCTCTCGGTGCTGATGACCTGCGCCGTGACGCTGGTGCTGTGGCTGGTCTTCGGGTCGGCGGGGCTGCCTGACGTGCTCTCCCCCGGCGGCCACTGGGCGATGCTCCTCTTCGTGCTCGCCGGTGTCTTCTCGATGGTGGTCGGGCGGCTGCTCAACTACCGCGCCACGGCCCTGATAGGCGCGGTCTCCACCAGCCTCTATCGCCGTCTGGTGCCGGTTCTGGCGGTCCCGGTCGCCTTCCTGATGCTCAGTGAGGTGCCCGAGGTTCAGGTCCTCGCGGGCGGCGCGCTGATCTTGATGGCGGTCCTGCTGGGCGTCTCCCGCAAGGGGGGCGCGGCGGGTGCGCTGGGCGGTCACGGCCTCGCCATCGGCTCGGCGGCGGGTTACGCGCTCGCGCTTGGGTTCCGGCGGCTCGGCCTGATGGACCTGCCCGATCCGATGCTCGGCACCTTCGTCGGCGCGATCACCGGGCTGCTCTGGTTCACCGCCGCCGCCGCGTTCCGCCGCGACCGGGCCGAGGCACTCTCCCGCCTGTTCCGCGATCTCGGCCCCTGGCAGTTCGCCGGGGCCGCCGCGCTGACCGCGGGCCAGACGCTTCAGTTCTTTGCCCTGCGCGACGCCGAGGTGACCCTTGTCGCCGTGCTTGCCGCGCTCGACGTCTTCTTTACCGCCGGGCTGGTGGCGCTTGCCCCGCGCGGGCGCAGTCGCCCGGCGCTGAGGGTCTGGCTGGGGGCGGTGCTGGCCCTCGCCGGAACCGCCATCGTCCTGACCTGAGCGCGGCGGCTATTCGCATTTTGGATAGCCACATGCTCCGATATTCTTCCATGAGGGGCGCAAGCCTTGCTAGGCTCGCGCCAGATCGCAGCAACAAGCGAAACCGCAACAGAGAGGCCAGAAATGACCCCGCACCCGAAACTCCAGGCGTTCAATTTCAAGAAATGGGTCGAGGACCATGCGGACAAGCTGAAGCCGCCGGTGGGCAACCAGCTTCTCCACAAGGAAGGCGACATGATCGTCATGGTCGTGGGCGGCCCGAACACGCGCATGGATTTCCATGACGACCCGGTCGAGGAGTGGTTCTTCCAGCAGAAGGGCGACATGGTCCTCAAGATCGCCGATGGCGGCGAAATCTACGACGTACCCGTGCGCGAGGGCGAAGTCTTCATGCTGCCCGCCCACACCCGCCACGCGCCCCAGCGCCCGCAGGAAGGCTCCATCGGCATCGTGGTCGAGGCGCCCCGCCAGCCCGGCATGAGCGAGGGGTTCGAGTGGTACTGCTTCAACTGCAAGAGCCTCGTGCACCGCGCCGAGGTGTCTCTGGACGGCCCCGAGGGCATCGTCTCGCAGCTGCCCAAGATCTACGAGGCATTCCACGCCGACATGGAGGCCCGGACCTGCCCGAGCTGCGGCGAGGTCCACCCCGGCAAGGGCAAGCCGCCCGAAGGCTGGGTCACGCTCTGACATTCAGGCCGATTTGCCTGCACCAGCGCGCCGCCCTGTGCGGCGCGTTTTCGTTTGTCCGGGAAAACAAAAAACCGACGCATCGGCGCCGGTTTCGGGGGAATTGCCTGGCTAGGTGGATAGGTCTGCCTAGCTTGGGTCTGGATCGCTTGCTGGCTTTGTCGCTGGCTTGCTGTCTTGAGAATCATATAGCCCCGGGCTCCGGCAGGTGCAAGAGAAAATCGTTAAGAATCAAATAGTTGACTGGAATTGTCAGGTAAGGATACCCTGCTGTTTTTGTCGGATTTCAGGTCCGGGCGCACACCCCGTGCCCCCCTCGATCGGCGAACGTCCTGAAACCCTTGCATATTCCGGGAGCGGCCCGCCTCGACGGTCGTCAGGCACAGCGACTGTGCATTCACCTTGCCCCGACGATAAGCTAAGGGAAGCTGTGCAGCGGCCCCTGGCCGCGTTGAAGAGGAAGACAGATGGACAAGAGACTTGGGTCCCTGGCCGAGGCCGTCAGCCCGATCGGGGATGATGCAACGGTCATGATCGGGGGGTTCGGTGGCTCCGGCGCGCCGATCGAGCTGATTCACGCGCTGATCGACAAGGGGCCGAAGAACCTCACGGTGATCAACAACAACGCGGGCAACGGGCATGTTGGTATCGCCGCCATGATCGAACAGGGCCTCGTTGCCAAGATGATCTGTTCCTTCCCGCGCTCCAGCGATCCGCGCGTCTTCAACGAAAAGTACCTCGCGGGCGAGATCGAGCTGGAACTGGTCCCGCAGGGCACGCTGGCCGAGCGCATCCGCGCCGGTGGTGCGGGCATCCCCGCCTTCTACACGCCGACGGCCTATGGCACCGAGCTGGCCGAGGGCAAGCCGACCGCCGAATTCGACGGCAAGCACTACGTTCAGGAGCGCTGGCTCAAGGCCGACTTCGCGCTGATCAAGGCCGAGCTGGGTGACCAGATGGGCAACCTGACCTACCGAATGGCCGCACGCAACTTCAACCCGATCATGGCCATGGCCGGGGCGCACACGGTGGCGCAGGTCGGCACGCTGGTCCCGCTGGGCGGGATCGAACCCGAGCAGGTCATCACCCCCGGCATCTTCGTCGACGCGGTGGTCGAGGTAAGCGATGCGAAACAGGAAGAAGTGCTGAACCGCGAGGGGGCGGTCTACCCATGAGCGAGACACTGGACAAGCACAAGCTGAGCAACGCCCAGATCGCATGGCGCGCGGCGCAGGACATCGAGGATGGCGCCTATGTGAACCTCGGGATCGGCTTCCCCGAGATGGTCGCCAAGTTCCAGCCCGAGAACCGTCAGGCGGTGTTTCACACCGAGAACGGCGTGCTGGGCTTCGGCAAGGCGCCGAAGGAAGGCGAAGAGGACTGGGACCTGATCAACGCCGGCAAAAAGGCGATCACCCTGAACCCGGGCGCGGCCTTCTTCCACCACGCCGACAGCTTCTCGATGATCCG
>ENA-OWNT01004256-OWNT01004256.1-seawater-metagenome-genome-assembly--contig:-NODE-4256-length-12706-cov-5.431942_pt1 | contig 12706 bp, 9 predicted proteins | sample MGYA00238136_ERZ651165 | MGnify/ENA primary metagenome ERZ651165 (study PRJEB26861, sample SAMN08777766) | seawater metagenome | isolation source: coastal seawater | place: USA: Florida | collected... | reverse complement strand
CCGGGGCCTACAGCGCCGGCACTCCCGCGCGCGCCTCGACCGTCAGCTGGCCGGACTGCGCGACCTCGGCTTTCGGCTCGGGCTCGTGCTGTGTCCCGGGCTGCCCGGCGCCTCGCACCAAAGTGCGCTGGAAGCCGCGGACTGGGCGGTCGGCCGGTGTGACTTCGTGCGCATCCATCCGGCGCTGGCCTGGGCGGGCGCGAAGGCCGAAGCGTGGGTGGAGTCGGGTCGGTGGACCCCCATGGACCTCGGACAGGCGGTCACCACCCTCGCTCAGATGATGGACCGCTTCGACGCCGCGATGCTGCCGGTCGCGCGCGTCGGACTCCAGCCCGGACCCGATCTCCCCGGCAAGGTCATCGCCGGCCCCCTGCACCCCAACCTCAGGGCGCTGGTCGAGGTGCGGCGCTTTCGCCAGAAGATGCGTGCAGTCCTCGCACTGGCACCCCGCAGCCGCATCCCGCACCTCGCCGTCCACCCCGCCGACCTGTCCTGGGCCCGGGGCACCGCAAACGAGAATGTGCGCGCGTTGCGGGCCGAGCTGAAGCTGCCGGGCCTGCAGGCTCAGGCCGACCCCACCGTCCCCCGCGGTCAGGTACACCTCGGCGGCACCGAGGCTGAAGCGGAACAATCCGGGCCCGGGCGGGTCGAAAACGAAAACTGACACGAGGCACACCCGTGCTGGCCGATGGTGGACGGGTCTGTGAATTCTCGGGAACCCCACCCGAGGACCACGGTCCGCTCTGTCCAGACCCCCGTCCGCCCCCCAGACCGGGATGCTGCCTGTGCCGACCGCCCCTTGGCGCCCGCGCCCCTGCTTTGCCGACTCGGTGGCCCTGCTCGCCGCGGGCGGTCTCACCGTCGCAGTCGCCACACCCGTCGGAGTCGAGCTCGGCGTGGTCACGCCGCCGAGCAACATGGACGCCCTCGACCTGGTGGCCGCCTCCTTGCCGGTCGTACAGGTCCCCGACGCGCCCGAGGCCGGGTCGTGGGTGCAATTCGTGCCCTCGCTCCCGCCGCCTGCAGAGGAGCTGACGGTGCAGGAGCCGACACCCGAGCCCATCCAGGCCAAGGGAAGCCGCAAGCGCCTGCGCACGATCGAACGCACCGTCCGCCCCCCGCGCAGCACGCCCAACCGCACGGGCTCGTCGGTGATGTCGGAGCCCTTCGGTCTGTCCCGCCTGTCGATTCACCGGGCCGACAAGCGCACCCACCCGCGCTACCGCGCCAGCCTCCACGCGCTGCAGCGGCTCACCCGACGTCCGACGGTCGTGCTCCCGGCCGGCCCGCGCTCCGCCGCCACCGACCCCATCGCCCGCATCCCGCTCCAGCCGGGGCGAGAGAGCTGGCAGGCCAGTCGAGACCTCGTGCTCAACGGTCACCTGCCGCACCCCGACCTCGTGCGCACCGAGTCCTTCGTCGCCGTCGCCAGCAACCACAGCGCGGTCCACGCGGGCAGCGAGGCGGTCGGCATCCACACCGACATCGCCGCCGACGATGCCGATGCCCGCACCATTGTCGTGCAGGTCACCGCCACAACACCCCCGCCGGTCCGCCAAGACCGCGCGCCCCTCGACCTGGTGCTCGTGGTCGACACCTCGGGCTCGATGGGGGTGAGCGGCGGACTCGACGAGGTGCGGGCGGCTGTCCTCCAGCTCGTTCAGCAGCTGGGGCCCGACGACCGCGTGAGCGTGGTGGCCTTCCACGGTGACCCCACGGTTCTCCTTCCGCCTGTAAACAGCGTTGACGCCGATGTTCTCGCAGCCAGGCTCGCGGAGCTGCAGCCAGAGGGCGCCACCGATGCGGCCTCCGGCGTCCGCTTCGCACTGGGTCAGCTCAAGCGACGGGCCACCGACCGGCACCACCGCCACATCGTGATGTTCAGCGACGGCGACCTCATGGCCACAGGCCGGGAAGCCTGGGTGGACGCCGCCTCGGAGGTGAGGGACGCCCGGGCCACGCTCACGACCTTCGCGATTGGACAAGAGTGGGCGGAGTCAGGGGCCCTCGAGGCGCAGATGGCCCGGCTGGGCGCTCGCCACCACGCGGTTCGGGACGGTGACGAGGCCGTGGCGGGGCTCCAACATGTCCTCGGGGCAAGCATGCAGCCGCCTGCGGAGTCGGTCACCCTCGCCGTCCGCTTCGATCCGCGCGTGGTCGACACCTACGAGCTGCTCGGATGGCAAGGCGGCGGACCGGGGCGACTCGCGGCCGATGTCCCCCAGGTCGACCTGCCGGCCGGCAGCCACAGCTCGGCCTTGCTCCGGGTGCGCCTCCACACCGCCTCGGACGCACGCGCCGGACAGTCCCTCGGACAGGTGCTCGTCAGCCGCGGTGGACAGGCCGGCCACACCGAGGCGCCGCTTGTGGTCCCCGACGTCGGCGTGCCCCCCCTCGATGCCCGCCCTGATCTCGCGATGGCCGACGCCGCGGCCGATCTCGCCGATGCACTGCGCCAGGCAGACGCAGACGCGCTCGACGAGGCTGCCCGCGCCATCCATGCCCGCGCTCGGCCCGGCCGCCCTGAAGACGCGGTGCTGCTGCGGGTTGCCCGTCGGTCCGCCAACCTCGCGCGCCTGCCTGTGCTGGCCCCCGGCACCGACGACCGCCTCGACCCCCGCCTCAACGACCTCATGCTCACCCTGGGCGACGACTGCTTCACCGACCTGTCGACCCGCCGCGGGGCCCGACATGGCCAGATCACCGCCCGGGCGCGCTTTCACCACGGCCGCTTCGCCGGCGCGGTCATCCTCGACGACAAGATCGACGACCGAATGCTGGAGGCCTGCATCATACAGCGGCTCCGCACCTGGGAGCCCCCGGCGGGCCTCGAAGGCGACCTCGTGCTCCCCCTCGTGTGGGGACCGACGACCGCAGAAGGCGAGCTGTCCTCCAACGAAGGGTGACAGGGCGGCAAAACGCAGTGCCGAGAGGCGGCCGGAGGCTTAGGCCGTTCCGGTTGCCCCCCGCGCCCTCGTGAGAGTCCCGTGTCTACGCCCGAAATGCCAGAAACCCCAGAAATGCCGGAAGCCTCCGAGGCCGAGCCCGCCGACACCCATCGGTCCGGCTTCGTCGCGCTCGCCGGCCGCCCCAACGCGGGCAAGAGCACCCTGCTCAACCACATCCTGGGCGCCCACCTCGCCATCACGTCGAACAAGCCCCAGACCACACGCAACCGCATCGTCGGCATCCACAGCACCGACGACATGCAGGCGGTGCTCATCGACACCCCCGGGCTTCACAAGGCCCGCTCTCGCCTGAACCGCACCCTCGTCGACATTGCGAAGGCCGCGCTCACCGAGGCCGATGCCACCTGCTGGGTGGTCGACGCCGTGCCGCTGGTGAAGGCCGTGCAGAAGCGTCCGAAGGCCAACCCGCTCACCCGGGCCCACACCATCGTGGGCGGCATCCTCGCCGACAATAGCCGTGGTGAGGTCATTGTTGCACTCAACAAGGTCGACCGCTGCCCCCGCCAGTGGCTCCTGCCCGTGCTGGCCGCCTTCGCCCAGACCTTCCCCCAGCTCACCGTGGTGCCCATCTCCGCCAAGACCGGCAACGGGGTGGACAGCCTGGTGGAGCTGTGGCGAAAGGCCCTGCCGCTCGCGCCGCCGCTCTACCCACCCGACCAATGGACCGAAGCCAGCGAGCGCTTCCTCGTGGCCGAGATGGTGCGCGAGCAGCTGTTCCGTCTCACCGAGCAGGAGGTTCCCTACTCCACCGCGGTGGAGGTCGAGCGCTTCGAAGAGGGTCCCCCGCAGGCCGACGGAAGCCGTGGGCGCGTGAACGTGTTCTGCCGCATCCTCGTCGAGCGTGCCGGCCAGAAGGGCATCGTCATCGGCAAGGGCGGCCAGATGCTCAAGGAAGTCGGCCAGCGCGCCCGCCAGAACATCTCCGAGCTGCTCGACACCCGCGTGCACCTGGAGCTCCATGTGTCCGTCCGCGAAGGATGGTCCGAGAGCCCGCGAATGCTGCACGAGCTGGGCATCCAGTAGCCGCCCCAAGAAATCCTCCATCCTTCCGAGGCTCCGATGGCCCCAGTCATCGCCATCGTCGGCCGCCCCAACGTGGGCAAGTCGACCCTGTTCAACCGTCTCATCGGGCGTCGCCAGGCGCTGGTGGACGACCGTCCCGGCGTCACCCGCGACCGCAACTACGGCACGGCCGAGTTCGACAACCGCGAGTTCCTGCTCATCGACACCGGTGGCTTCGAGCCCGACCTCGCCCAGCTCGAAGAAGGCGACATGTTCCGCACCGTGCGCGCGCAGGCCGAAGCGGCGGTCTCCGAGGCCGATGTGCTGCTGTTCGTGGTCGACCGCGCCGCAGGCCTCACCCCCGCCGACAGGCTCACCGCCGACATCCTGCGCAAGCACCTGGGCGACGCCGACGCACTGTCCAAGATGCTGCTCGTGGTCAACAAGTGCGACGGTCCGTCCCACGACCACGATGCCGCGGAGTTCTGGGCCCTGGGCTTCGAAGAGATGGTCTGCGTGTCCGCCGAGCACGGCCGCAACGCGTACGAGCTGTGGGAGCACATCCTCCCGAAGCTCCCCGAAGACGCCGGCAAGGTCGACGAGGACGAAGACGACAACGAGGTCCGCATCGCCGTTCTCGGCCGTCCGAACATCGGCAAGTCCACCCTCGTCAACCGCTTGCTCGGCGAGGAGCGCCACGTCGTCCACGACATGCCCGGCACCACGATGGATGCCGTCGACTCCGTCCTCCAGACCCCCGAAGGTCCCATCCGGCTGGTCGACACCGCCGGAGTCCGCCGAAAGGCCCGCATCCACGACCCCCTAGAGACCTACGCCACGCTCCGGGCCATCAAGGCCATCGAGCGCTGCCACGTCACTCTGCTGATGGTGAACGGCGCCGAGGGACCCTCCAAGCAGGATGCGCGCCTGGCCGCCCTCATCCAGGACCGCGGTCGCGCCTGCATCATCGTGGTGAACCGGTGGGACGAGGTCCAGCAGATGCCCGACCGCAACAGCCACACCGTCAACGACGAGCTGGAGACCGAGCTCGGACACATCTCCTGGGCGCCCGTGCTCTACATCTCCGCCCTCACCGGAAAAGGCTGCCACCGCATCCTTCCCCTGGTGCGCAAGGTGTGGAAGGAGTTTGAGAAGCGTGTCACCACGGGCAACCTCAACAAGTTCCTCGAAGAGGCCATCGTCGCCCACAGCCCGCCCCAGCGCTATCACCACCCGGTCCGCCTCAACTACATGACCCAGGTGCGCATCCGTCCGCCCACCTTCGTCATCTGGTCGAACACCCCCGAAGGCATCAAGCCCCCCTACAAGCGCTACCTGGAGAACCGCCTCCGCAGCAAGTACGGCTTCGAAGGCACACCGCTCCGCCTGCAGTTCCGCAAGAAGCGCAAGCCGGGTGAACCACGAGGGTGACGCGTTGATCCGCATTCTCGAAGACCGGGTCGTCAACCGCATCGCCGCCGGCGAGGTGGTCGCGCGCCCCGCCAGCGCCCTGAAGGAGCTCATCGAGAACAGCCTCGATGCCGGCTCCCACGACCTGCGCATCGCACTTCGGGCTGGCGGACGATCCCTCATCCAGGTGGTCGACGACGGGTGCGGCATGGACCGCAACGACGCCACCATGTGCCTCGAGCGCCACGCCACCAGCAAGATCAGGGCGTTCGACGACCTCGAAGAGGTGCGCACCCTGGGCTTTCGCGGAGAGGCCATCCCCAGCATCGCGGCTGTGAGTCGGTTCGAGCTGGTCACCCGGCCACACCACCTCGACACCGCCACCCGGGTGTCCGTGGAAGGCGGCCGAGTGGTGTCTGTGGAGGCGGCAGGAGGACCCCCGGGCACCCGCATCTCGGTCCGCAGCCTGTTCTTCAATGTGCCCGCCCGGCGCAAATTCTTGAGGACGGTGCCCACCGAGCTCGGCCACTGCCTCGAAGCCGTCACCCGGGCCGCCTTGATTCGCCCCGACGTCGACGTGGAGGTCACCCACGACGGAAAGCCCGCCCTGCGCGCCCCCCAGACCTCCGACCGCGCCCGACGGGCCCGCGCCCTCCTCGGGGCCCACGGTCGCGCGCTCGTTCCCGCCGAATTCCGGGTGGGGGAGGTCGAGGTGGAGGCCCTGGTGTCACCGGTGGGGGTCCACCGCGGCAGCTCCCGGGGCAGCAGCTACCTCTACGTCAACGGCCGGTTTGTTCAAGACGCCGTCGTGCGGCGCGCTGTCACAGAGGCCTACCGCGGCATCGTGCCCAAGGGACGTCACCCCGTGGTCGTGCTGGAGGTGCGCCTGCCCCCATCCCAGGTCGACGTCAACGTCCACCCGGCCAAGACCGAGGTGCGCTTCCGAAATGCCCGGGACATCGCCCGTCTCATCAGCAACGGCCTGCGCGAGGCCCTGGAGTCCCACGGCATCCAGCGCCCCGCAACCCCCGCGCGGCCGTCCCTGGGCTTGTCCCGAACAGAGCCCGGCGCGCCCCGTCCAGCACCGCCCCCCCGTACAGCCCCCATCCGCCCGCCCGCCCTGCCGTCCCCCGACCTGCTGGCCCGGCTGCCCGACCGTCCCCCCGCACCCATCCTGCCCGTCGACCGCGTCGCAGACACCGAGCCCCCCACCTACGCCCCCAGCGACAACGGCCTGCTGCCCGTGCCCCGCTTCGCCGACCTGCGGGTGGTGGGCCAGGTCGCCCATGCGTGGATTCTCACCGAGGGTGCCGGCGAGCTCGTCATCATCGACCAGCACGCCGCCCACGAGCGGGTCACCCTGCACCGCCTCCAGCAGACCGCCAACGACGGCTCGCGCGGTGGACAGCGCCTGCTTCAGCCTGTGATGGTCGAGGTGCCGGCCGGCCGCGCAGAAGCCTTGGAGGCCCACCTCGGACTCCTCGAGGACTTCGGCCTGGAGGTGGCCCACTTCGGCGACCGCACCTTCGCCGTGAAGCAGGTGCCCGCCGAGCTACGGGGCGCCGACCCCACCCGCATCGTGCTCGACCTCGCCGACGACTTCGCAGAAGGCGGCTCGGGTCGTCCACTCCACAAGATGCGGGAGCGGGCCCTCAACACCATGGCCTGCCATGGCTCGGTGCGCGCCGGCCAGGCCCTGAGTCCCTACGAGATGCGCGAATTGCTCCGATCTCTGGATCAGGTGGACTTCTCGGTCTGCGCCCACGGCCGCCCGGTCTGCATCCGCCTGTCCTCCAGCGAGCTCGAGCGCCGCTTCCACCGGAGCTGAACCGTGTCCCGTGCCCCTGTGCTGCTGATTGGTGGACCCACGGCCGCCGGCAAGTCGAGCTTGTCCCTGACCATCGCCGAGGCCTACGGCGCCGCAGTCGTGAGTGCCGACGCCATGACTGTCTGGCGAACGCTGAACGTGGGGACCGCCAAGCCATCGTCCGAGGAGCTGGCACGCGTGCCCCACTTCTGCGTCGACGTGCGGGACATCGGCGAGGAGTACAACGTCTCGGACTTCGTGGCCGCGGTGGAAGCCGCCCGAGATTCCCACCAGCGGGTCATTATCGCGGGTGGCACCCCATTCTGGCTGGCCGCCCTCGTGCGCCCCCACGCCGAGCTGCCTGGCCCCGACCCCGCCATCCGCGCGGAATACGACGCACTCGAAGACCCCTGGAGCGCCCTGCAGGCCGTCGATCCCATCATGGCCGGCCGGCTGCATCCCAACGACCGCGTGCGGGTGGTGCGGGCGCTGGAGGTCCATCGACTCACGGGACGCCCCATGTCCGAGGTGCAAGCCGGCCCGCCCGCCCGTTCCCCAATCGAGGCCGAGGTGGTGTGGCTCGACCGAGACGACCTCCGGCAGCGCATCGGGGAGCGCATCGAGCAGATGATGGCCGGGGGCTACCTCGAGGAGGTGAGGGGAGTGCTGGCCGCGGGGACCCGACCATCTGAGCGGCCACTGCGCGCCTTCGCCTACCGCCACCTCATCGAACACATCGAGGGTGGCCTGCCCCTCGACGAAGCCCTGCGACGCACCGAGCGCGACACCTGGAAGCTCGCCCGCAAGCAGCGCACCTGGGCCCGGGGACTGGGGTGGACGGCCGCGCCTCCCGAGCAAGCGTGGCAGGCCGCGGAGCGTCTGTGGGGTCCGCCCGGTCAGGCGGATCGCCGGGACATTTCTTGACACGTCAAGGGAATGCGGTTCAACCTGGGCCGGTTGCGGGTCCAGTCGCGCTGGATCCCCAGCACACCGGGTGAGCCAGGGGTCTCGGCACCGTCGCAAGACCGCCGCCTCTCCGTACCTGCAATTTCATGCTACTTGCGCCGGCTGTACGTTCAGCTTGTAGATCCGTTGAACCCAACGAGACTGCACCCCGGAGCCTCCATCTCCCGCCGACTCCCCCGACTGCTGCCCATCATCGCCGCGTTCGCCGCTCTGTCTGTGGGTGGCTGCTCCGGTGACAGCGGCCTCGTCGACCTGGCGGAGGGCGGCGCGGTCGAGCGCATCGAGGTCCACGCCCCGGCGGGCACCGTCCACATCATCGGAAACGACGACACCGCGGGCATTGCAGGCACCCACTCCACCCATGGCTTCGGCGCTCGCGGCCCCGCGAAGGTCCACCTCGATGCAGACGGCGTGATGCACATCGACGTGCCCTGCGCCCCGCTGCTGCCCTGCTCACTCGACCTGTCGCTGGCTGTGTCCCCGTCCACTGATGTGGTGGTCGACCTCGGATCGGGTGCCGTCACCGTCGAGGGGCTCGACTCGGCCGACATTCAGCTCGACCGGGGCGATGTGGTCGCCAAGGTGTCCTCCGAGCTTGTGGTGCGGGTGGGTCAAGGCAGCCTGCAGGCCACCACCCTCGCCGAGAGCCATGTGCAGGCGGTGGTGGCGAGCGGCGATGTGGAGCTGTCCGTGCCGCCCGGCGGCTGGCGCGTGGATGCGGCTGCGGCCCGACTTCAGATGTCCGGGGTGGCAATGGATCGGCGCGCCGCGGGTCAGCTGTCCGTGCATGCCCCGTCCGGAGCGGTGCGCATCGTCGGCTCCGACTCTCTCGCGAGTCGGTAGGCGGTCCCCCCACAAGGACCCCAAGCGGCGCATGCTACGCTTCGCAGGCTGCACACTGGCCCCTCCACGCGTGTGCCCGTTCCTCCTGGAGACTCCATGGCTCGACCGCTGCCCCGACTCCTCGGCATCGTCGCCCTGGTCGCGGCGACGTCTCTGTCGTCCACCGCCACCGCGGGCACCTTCACCGAAGAGCTTAGCGCCGCGCAAAAGGCCCTCACCGCCAAGGATCTGGGCACTGCCAGTGCCGCCATCGACGCGGCAGAGGCCGCCGCCGAGAACCTCGAAGGCGTCGCCCAGCCCAGCCTGCTCGCCCGGGTCCACTACCTCCGCGGCATGCACGCCCACCTGTCCGGCGACGCCGAAGGCGCGATGCAACACTTCCGCGCCGCCCTGCTCATCGACAACGAGCACCAGTGGGACGAGGCCATCGCCAAAGATGACAAGGCCCAGGACCTCTTCGAGATCCTCCGCGCCGAGGTCCGCGACCGTCCCGAGGTCGACGCCCTCGTGCCGCCTCTGCTCGGACTCGCCGAGCTCTACATCGATGGTGGCCGAATCTGTCCAGGGGACAAGGTGCAAGAAGGCCTGCACCTCGCCCAGGTGAGCTGCCCCGAGGACCGCATCTACGGCGAGTGGGCGGAGTTCCCGCGCAAGAAGATGAAGTGGCTGAAGATGTGTCCCAACGGCGTCGACGTCAACGCCGTCCCCGCGCCGAAGGAAGAAGCCGAGGAAGACATGTTCGGCTTCGGCGACGCCCTGGGCGGTGAAGACGAAGGCTGTCCGCTGCCCGGCGAAGAACCCGTGGAGGCGGTCGCAGCCGTCGAGGAGCCCCCACCGCCCACCGAGGAGCTGCCCCCCGGTGGGGCCCCGCTCATCCAGCGGTCCGTGTCGTGGCCGATGGTGGCAGCCGGCACCGGCCTCGTGCTCGGTGGCGGCGTGGCACTCGGCATCGCAGGCTCCCGTCGCGCCGAGTTCCGCGACCCTGGCACCATCTACAAGTCCACCGCCGAAGTGGAGGCGGCTGCCAAGAAGGTCAACAGCGCATCGTGGGTGGGCACCGGCCTCACCGTCGTGGGTGGCGGACTCTGCGTGGCAGCGGTCATTCCCTGGTAGGGGACATCGCTTCAGACAATCCCCGCAAGCCTGGCTCGAAAGACCCTGCTGCGACGACAGCGAAGCGTCTTCCAGCGGGCTAAGCCTGCCGGCCGACACGCGATGTGGCAGTGCTGAAGCTGCCGCTTGGAGACGCCATGTCCAACACGACGGTGCTCGAGTTCGAGCGTCCCATCATCGAGCTGCGCAAGCGCATCACCGCTCTGCGTGAGATCGAAGCCGACACCGGCGCCGACCTCTCGGCCTCCATCGACCAGCTCTCCCAGCAGGCCGACCAGCTCCAGTCGCAGATCTTCGCCAGCCTCACCCCGTGGCAGCGGGCCCTGCTCTCCCGGCATCCCAACCGACCCTACACCCTCGACTACGTCGACCAGCTGTTCACCGACTGGATGGAGCTGCACGGCGACCGGGCAGGCTTCGACGACGCCGCCATCGTGTGCGGTCTTGCGCGTTTCCGGGGCAGTCCAGTGGTGGTCGTGGGACAGCAGAAGGGCCGCAACACCAAGGAGAACCTGCTCCGGAACTTCGGGATGCCGCGCCCCGACGGCTACCGAAAGGCGCTGCGCATCATGCAGCTCGCCGCCCGCTTCAAGCGCCCCATCCTCACGTTCATCGACACCCCGGGCGCCTACCCCGGCATCGACGCCGAGGAGCGCGGCCAGGCCGAGGCCATCGCCCGGAACATCCTCGAGATGAGCACTTTCGAGGTGCCCGTGGTGTGCTGCGTCATCGGCGAAGGTGGCTCCGGTGGGGCACTCGCGCTTGGGGTGGGCAATCGGGTGGTGATGCTCGAGAACAGCATCTACTCGGTCATCTCGCCCGAGGGTTGTGCCGCGATTCTGTGGCGGGACCGGGCCGAGGGTCCCCGTGCCGCCGAGGCTTTGCGCCTCACGGCAAGTGACTGCCTGCGCCTGGGTGTGGTCGACCAGGTGATCGACGAGCCGGCGGGTGGTGCTCACCGCGACCCTGCTGTCGCCATCGCAGCGGTCGGCGACGCACTCGCCGCCCACCTCGACGCCCTCAAAGGCCTCGATGGTCCAGCCCTCCGCGCTGATCGATACGCCCGCTACCGTCGCCTGGGTGCCTTCGAAGAGGCCGTGCTCAACGAGACTCAGGCCGCGCCTGCAGAGGCTTGACCGACCGTCTGCTTGAAGGCGGGGCGCGCAGGGGCTAGTCGCCGCGCATGTCCACTCCCGCCCGCACGCTCAGCATCGCCATCGACGGTCCCGCCTCATCTGGAAAGGGCACCGTCGCCCGTCAGGTCGCACGCGCACTTGGACTGTCCTACGTCGACACCGGCGCGATGTACAGGGCGGTCGGGCTGCGCGCGCTCCGGGCTGGCCTACCCCTCGAGAATGGCGCACAGGTCGGCCGTCTCGCCGAAACACTCCACTTCGACTTTCGGTGGGACCACACCCTTCTGCGCGTGAAGGTCGACGGGGAGGACCTCACCGAGGCCATCCGCGAAGAAGCCATCGGACAGGCTGCTTCCGATGTCGCCGTGCTGCCGGAGGTGCGTCAGGCCCTGCTGGAGCTCCAGCGGGGGCTCGCGGCTCGGGGTGCGGTGATGGACGGCCGTGACATCGGCACCGTCGTGCTCCCCCACGCCGACCTCAAGGTCTACCTCGACGCCACGGCCGAAGTGCGGGCCCAGCGCCGACGCGACGAGCTGGCAGCGCGCGGCGATGTGCGTGACCTCAGCGACGTTCTCGCCGATATCAAGGCCCGCGACGCCCAGGATTCCGGCCGCGCCCACGCCCCCCTGCGCGCCGCCGACGATGCCATCCGCATCGACTCCACCCACGCCGCTCCCGACGAGGTGGTGGCGCAGATCCTCGGGCTGGTCGGCAAGCTCGATTGAGGGGAGGGGACCTCGCCGCGATGTCTTGACCCATCGCCCCCTACCCGCTATGCGCACGCGCCGATCGGACCATTGGCTGACCGAGTCGCTCGCGGCTCACCTCAACCGGTCCAGTGGCCATCTGAAGATCCGGTGCGTCCGTGTTTGGGAACACGGCCACTGAGCCCGCGGTGGGTTTGTCCACCCCGCGGCTGACCGACTCTTTCCCCTTGCGCACTTCCGCAGCCGCCCACCGAGGGTCCTTCGATCCCGGCGCGGTCATGAGGCTTTCACTGCATGTCTGACTCCACTCTCTCGCTCGATACCAACATCGCCGACATCGGTCGCGAAGACTTCGAAGCCCTGTTCGAGAGCTACCTGAACACCTCCCGCATCAAGGAACAGAGCGTTGTTCCTGGTCGGGTCATCAACGTCGACGACGACTGGGTCATGGTCGACGTGGGCTACAAGGCCGAGGGCGTCATCCCTCTGCATGAGTTCGCCGACGAAGAAGGCGTGATTCGTGTCGACGTGGGCGACACCATCGACGTCTACCTCGACTCGATGGACGAGGACAACGGCCAGCTGCGCGTCTCGAAGCGCAAGGCCGACGAGATGAAGGCCTGGGAGGAGATCTCGCGCGCCTACGAGGCCGACGAGGTGGTGTCCGGTGCCATCGTCAGCCGCGTCAAGGGTGGTCTCTCCGTCGACATCGGCGTCAAGGCCTTCCTTCCCGGCTCGCAGGTCGACCTTCGC
>ENA-OWNT01004255-OWNT01004255.1-seawater-metagenome-genome-assembly--contig:-NODE-4255-length-12712-cov-4.107083_pt1 | contig 12712 bp, 6 predicted proteins | sample MGYA00238136_ERZ651165 | MGnify/ENA primary metagenome ERZ651165 (study PRJEB26861, sample SAMN08777766) | seawater metagenome | isolation source: coastal seawater | place: USA: Florida | collected... | reverse complement strand
GCGTGCAGGCAGCGCTCCGTCTCCCATGCGCCGGGTTCAAAAACAATAGCTGTGGACTGGCCTTGTTTGCTTGCAGTGAGTGAGTTGAAAGCGGAGGTGTCTGAAAAAGTCTGTTGTGGTGGACCGTCTGACAGCGAATTGCCACAGTGACAACGCTATACGACCAACGCCGCCACGAATCGTCGTTGAATTTTCAACTGCTCACGTTTTTCTGTTTCTTGAAACACGTTGGTGTGAGGTTTCTTGCCCTCAAACAACAAGTCAGGACGTCACTCTGTTTCGCCGGTTGTGTTGTGGGCTGTGTTTAGCACGTCACTGGGTTTGAAACAATGGAGCAGCTATCAAAGCACCGAGCTGCAATTACTACTGGTGCAGCATGCACGGCCGCCGGTCTTATCATTGGATATGCTGTCGCTACTGGCGTCAACCGAGGTATCATTTGAGACGAACTGCGCTGTTATTTTCGATGTAATTTGTCAACAACCATTTGTTTGGTGCTAGGTAACAAAAAGACTAGTTCTACGACAGAAGAAAATCTTCTCGCCCGGCCGGTCGGAGCACACACCACAACCCGTCCCTTGGGGTCGTCTGGTCTAGATGTTACAATCCTGGGCCAGGGTGGTTCTTCATTGGGGGATTTGTACGTCAAACTTAACAACTCCCAGGCTCTCGACACACTTCTGGCTGCTCATGCACGAGGCATTAATTTCTATGACACCAGTCCGTGGTATGGACTTGGACTGAGTGAAGCACGTTTCGGAATTGCTTTGCATGCCCTGCCGCGAAAATCGTTTGTCCTCCAAACAAAGGTATTCACCACAGAACGTGTTGAGCTCTCAATTGCAACAGGTGTTTGAATTTTACTTGCATGTCTGCAGGTCGGACGACACCTACTACCAGATCCAGGTGCTACGAACGCGGTGTCGAGCGGTTGGATCGGTGGCTTTCATAATACTCTGCGATTCGACTACACTGCGGATGGTTTCAAGAAGCAGCTTGATGCATCTCTGCAAAGAATGGGTCTTGGTTACGTGGATTCACTAGTAATTCATGACCTCGAACCAACTTTTCACATCACTGATGATGACGATGGTACGAGTGATTCGCTCCCTTGCTCAGCTGTGGCCCGCATACATTATTGTTAACGTTTGTGGTTTGTCCCAGGCATAGAAACAGCGAGGAATCACCTTGAGCAGCTCCGATCCAGTGGCTTCCCCGCCCTTCAAGACATGCGTGCTTCAGGACAGATAAGAGCTTTTGGTGCAGGTTTATTATCACTGCGATCGGTGGTTGACACTCGCCATTCTCAGTTCTTCTTGTTGTGTTTAGGCATGAACAGTTTCGCGGAGAAAGACGATCCTGTGGTTAAACGAGCTTGGAACAGGGAGTATTTTGCAGCTTTATTGGAAATGGGTGAGACGATTTCTTCATGATGTCATAGATTTGCTTCCCCAGAATAGGGCTGATTATTGTCACTGGATCCTTTAGGTTCTCAGTACCCAACAACTCGTGGACTAGATTTCCTTCTTTGTGCAAATATGTGGACTTTGCTGAACCATGAAGCTTTTGAGGATGGCATTTTGGATAAGTGTGCTGCAGAAGGCATCTCCGTCATCGTCGGCGGTCCATTTTCCAGTGGGATATTAGCGACGGGTGCTGACCCGGCCAGTGGTCAGGTTCCCTACTTCAACTACATGCCTGCTTCTGATGCGACAAGGGAGCGTTGCCGCAAGATTGAAGGGATCTGTCGGAAGGTGGGATTGTGCACTAATTCACATCTGACCTGCTTCTTGTCTTACCATGATGTTACGACACTTGTTGTGTAGGCGGGTGTTCCCTTGATTGCAGCAGCACTCCAGTTTCCTCTGTTGCACCCGGCTGTTAGTTGCGTCATACCTGGCGGGAAGAACGTCGCTGAGGTTCACTCCAATACCGAAATGATGAACGTAGAAATCCCTGCCAAGCTCTGGCACGACCTTCGGGACGCGGGCTACATCCCCGAACAGCTACCGTTGCCCCCTATGTAATTGTCGCATACAGGGAACATTCAACTCTCGTGAAGACCCTTTTTAATGCTAAATGCTTATTCTATCTCCCAAGGTGCTGCGACTGTAGTTTCTGACGAAACGAGTCGAAATTTTCACCAAAGAAATTGGCAGCAGACGCTGGATAGGACGAGGCCGATGGCTTGTCGTCGGCTCTTGGGGGTGTCAAATTGCCAGCTGCAAGTTCTCTGAAATTGAAAGATATTCGACTGGGTGTTTTGGAAGACGATGACCGACTTTTGGTTGTCGACGACTTGGGCTTGCGACGCATACTCTTCGGTGCTGTGGTTACGCTGCGTTTCTTTCGAGCCTGAGGTGGTCGAGAAGGCGTGCGATGGCGATCTGCTGTCTTTGGTGGTGAAGAATGAGAATTGTTGATCGGAGGGGGAACTATCCACGCTTGTTTCAACCGAGTTTTCCTCCCTGATTCTGTGCGATCCTTACCTGTAGGCCGCGACTGTGGATGACTCTTGGGCGCAAAGCGGTTTGGTGTTGAGCGCTTAGTCTGCGCCCTTCCTGCCAAATCGTTGGCGGCAGCTTTCTGTGGAGCGGCGCGGCGTGTACTGCGTTGCTGTAGTTCTGCATTTGCTCTCTCGAGCTCGGCAACTCGCTTTTGCAATGCCTTCACTTTTGGTTCCCAACGACTGCGTTCTGCCTCCTTCTCGGCTTCTTTTCGCGCCAATCGGCCCTCAACCTCGCGCTGGAGGGTACGATGCATCTTGGCATAGTGATCCTTAACTTTCTGAATTTCAGCCTGGGCGGCCGCTCGAACAGCCGCAATTTTGTCGTCCGCTTCCTTCGCTGAACGTCTAGTTGTTCTAACTGACTCCCGTTTATGGCCAGACGGTCTGGAACGAGTCGACGAGGTTCGCGCGGCCGACTTCTGTGTTGCCCTACGCCGTGGTGGTGACACTTCGTCGTCTTCGCTGTCAAGCGCTCCAAACGCACCCGCGTTTTGAAGTAGGACGTCTCTATGAGGCTGTGGGGGCAGTTCGTCGACAATTTGAGCAACAGGTTGTATTCGAATGTTGCGAGCACGACTCGCGTACTTCAGTGTGTTCAGCGACTCTTCGAAATAACTGTGAGCCGGGCTTAGATTCGCGATCATCACGACCCGACACTTCCCTTCCAATGAATTTTTGAGAATGTGGGTCAGCTTGCTGTCTCGGTACTTTACCCGCAGACCTGGGCGGTGGCGTCGAGCACGGTTGCCGTTTGCAGCTAGTGCATTGATACAATTGGCCAGCGCGAGGAGAGATTTGTTGATGTTTGCTCCCTCTTTTAGCCGAAGTCCTCTATTGTTGCTGTTGGCTGCTCGCTCGCTGCCAGCAAGATCGATCATGGACAGCAGCGCTGCTTTTATCGGCGTTCCTTTGACACCAAATACTGGGTTGGGCGACGCCACGCTGCGTTGACTTCGTGCGCCGTTGTTGGCCCCGCGGAAACAGGTAACTTGAACCTGAAGAATTGCATGTGACCGCGAAGAGACCCTGTTTGCGGAAGTCGGTTCCACTCTCCGTCTACAATTACCAGCCCGCAACAGTTCCATGACTTCCGGCACGGTGGTCACAGTTGCTTCCGTCAGGTTGGCAATGTGGACGTAGCCAAGGGCAGGGTTTTCACGGAGGTTCAGCGGACGTGATGACGGAGATAACAAATCTCTTATGTGCTCGTTGTAGATCTCAAGGTAGGAAACCACCACGGTCCAGCTCAACTTGGTGTCATTTTGGGTGCGAGTTTTGCTGCTCGCTGACGGTTCGTTTGTTCGGATCCGATGAAAGAGGTTCTTCAATGTGAGAGCAACAATTCCTTGCTGAGCTTGTGATTTTGCGCCGTCATTCGCATCTGAGTTCGGCAATGGCTTGTCCTCAGAGTGCGACTCTGTCAACCCAGATGATTCATCGTTGCCCATCATTGTGTAAGTTTTGCCGGTGCCCGTTGCGCCGTAGACAAAAATAGTTGCGTTTGTACCGTCCATGATAGTGTCAACCAACGGTGCAGCTGTTTGTTCCCACACCTCCTGTTGCGAACTTTCCGGTCCAAATGCTGCATCAAAAGAGTAATCATACCGAGCCCCCTTACCGCTCTTCAAGTAAGGGTTACTTCGGTCTGCCAGACGAGTGATCATTAAGGCATTAGGTTTGGCGACCTCGATCACATTCAACTGGTGCCTTTTGACCTCCTTCAGCAGCATCGGACGAACTCGAACAACGACAGTGACATTGTCATTTTTGTCACGGGCACGACCAACGGGATTTGGAGCTGACGTGGACATACTCTCTTGGCCCTTGGTCGATCTCACGCGCCCATTTTCAGGCATAGCACGACTGCGTGCTGACTCGCTTCCGATGCCTGGTGCCGTGAACGATGAGACATTGGGCTGCTTCCTACCTCTACCTATACTCTCGTTAGCACGCCGACGAGAGGCACGCTCTTCGTGCACTGCTTGCGATGTTGACTGAGTATGAGTCTTGGCGGCCCAGCTCCTCACGCTGTCTTCGAGTTTCCGCAGGTAGTTTGACGAGCCGGGCGAATGAGAGCGACTGAAATACGCCTTCCCGGTCTTGGATGTACGGGAATTGGATTTGCTAACTGAACTCGGCGGCGAGAAAAATGTTCCATATCTCCTCTCTTGCGTACGAGAGCGACGAATGGTCTTTGCAAAGCCACCATACATGGTGCCACCCCGGCAGAGTGCCAACAGAGTTGCTACATCGCAAGCGCTTCCGCTAAAGACAACTCTTGAATAATTCCACAAACTTTTCGTTTCAGTCTGTAAAAGTAAGCTACGTTGATCTGTATTGCCGAGTCGTGGTAGGTTGCTACCGCAAACAATGACTGAATCTAAACTTCCTCCACATCAGTATATCCTTCCGCTGTCTGTTCAGCACCTCTCGACTATCCCAACGTCCCAACTCAGCAAACTGACGACGTGGACGAATGCCACTCTCACATTCCAACTCGTCATCGAAGACAGGGCCGGCCACTGTTGATATGACCATTGGCAGGTTCCAGACGCGGCGTGTCAAACATTCATCCAGCTGCAGTTTACCAGTCGTTCGTCCGTTCGCGCGTCGGTATGTTGTTGGTCCTTCGCAACGACAACGGCAACACGACGACGACGACGACTCAACGACGACAACGACAACGAACGATCTTCGTCGTTTATCGTCGACGGCAACGAAAACGAACGCAACGACCAACAACAAACGCCGACTCACTCAACTGACAGCGAAAGTCAGTCAGTCAGTCAGTCGTTGATTGAGTCACCTCACTGGAGTTACCTCCAAAACCGATTCAACGACTCGCTGGTCGATGGTGACATAGCCTTTACAACACTGAACACAACGGATGCCACACTTCGTTCACGTGATGTTGCGTGGTGATACCATGCTGCCCCAGCTTCATCGCATTCGTTTGCCGTCGTGTCGTACGTGATGCGCATGCTGTGCGACGGAGACCATACGACAAACGCCGACCAACATGGAATCCAGTCTATCTGTAACGTGTACCTTCGTGGGAAATGTTCATGAATTATATCTCTTTGAAATAGTATACCGCGCATTCGTGGAACACTGCCACACCAGAATAATGGATTTTCACGCAGAACAAAACAGACATTGCCTCGGTTGTTCCGGTATGAAGTGAGAATGCCGGCTGCTTCATGTCGACGCGTAGGTCTGTGTTGAATGCTTCGCTTTCATGGTCTGGCAACGAACAGTGTCCGATGACACAGCAAATCATGCAGTGTTTCATCGTGGCAATAGTCACGGCGCATGGAGAAGGCAAAGACCATCTGGAACAGCGGCGCCAATGCGAGAGCTAAGGGCGACGAACGACTCTTAGTTGACTGGATGCAGTGTGCCCCTCGTCGGACATTGTAGCAATAATCATAGTTTACAAAGACAACAAATGCTGTTGTAGCTCCTTCAAGGAGATGAACGCATCGTGATTGGAATCTAGCTTGCCGAAAAAAGCGTTGAGCTTCTGACCATTTGCCTCGGATGTCCCTGCAGTATGCATCGAATGAGTTGCCAGGTGTGCGGGTACTTCCAACAGAGCAATAAGTGTTAACTCACCGATGATGTGCGCGACTTTTTCGTTTTTTCGAAGACCTTCGATAAACTCTCTTCTCGAAACGAGACCTGCAATGTCATCAAGGCCACAGATAAGTCGATCTTCCCACGTGGCTTTGCGGCGGCAATACATGCTTGACGAACCATCGCCATTGCGATCCAACTTTTCAAAGGCCCAATGTAGTTCTTGCGTGATAGATTCTGTCAGGTGCGCGTCCCGTTCCGCATCGTCGCTGTCGTTCTGTCGATCATTTATTGCCGGGCTTGCTGCAGGTTCGTTTGTGTCAACTTCGGGCCCAGAGGCCGTCAGAGTGTCGTTGGATGATTGCTTGCCATCGAAGGCGATGATCGGTGCCGAAATGGGGTCGTGCTCTGATTGGTTACCACCCGCAGTGTGCGATGCACTGCTGGACTGTGGGCGTTGATTCGATCTGAAGGTCTCTTTCCTCCCGATGTCCAATTCTTCCGCAATCCGAGTTCTGATAGTCTTTATTGCGGCGTCAGTTGTTTCGTCGGGTCTGACCACGTCGATGTAGATAAATGGGAGTTTTCTGCACATCGCCTTGAAGTCTTCAACACTATCGTAACACACCAGACCGGCGGTGAGCAACTCAAAAGTTGCATCGTGCTTTGGCTATACAAAATACTTCAGTCGCATGCAGGTGGACTAACCTGTGGAGTTCTGGGCTGTTGTGATGTCCAAAAAAGCTCATTATAATGTCACCTTTCTTGACAAAGTCCACGCGACCTGGTCGATGGTCGTCTGCGGCTACATTCGACACTCGTAGGTACCGCGTTCCCTTCACCGGCTGCGAGGTCGAAGGACCATCAGAATCTGAGTCGGAGTCTGACTCGTCTACCTGGGAAGTTGCCTCCTCTGAATAACCTTCAATTTCTTCAACCTGGCAAAGAGACGTAAAGACAACAGAGTGTAAACTATTGATCTGAGATCATGGCGACTTACGCGCAACATTCAAACCTCGAACCCGTAGAGCTCAAGCAAATCTCGTGAACTAGAATCATCGTCAGTTGTCGTGGTGTTGCTAATGAAGTATGAGAACCAGTGCGGGGGTGGACTTTTCGGGTGCGTGATTCGTCCTACAGTCCAGTTCATAAATGCTACGTGATGGACTAACAACAAAGACAGGCCGACCACCGCATTTCTTCTTACCAGTTTGGAAAGCCGACCAGACCTCTTTTGTTGCCCTAGCTGCGCGATCCTGCATCCACTGGGGTACTCCAGGAGCAAACTCCAAGTCCGACGCCTTCACCTCCTTATTCGCGGCGGAGCGCTCGCCACTGCGGTAAAGCAGATGAAAGCGCCCAAAGCATGCCCGGAACTCCGACAAAGAAACGCCCCCGTCTGTATCCTGGTCCAATCGGCTGAATTCAGTGTCGACAAACATATCGAAACTCTTGCCGTACTTCGATGTCATACCCCATCGTTCAAGAGCGGCCTTGAGTTCGTCTTTTGACACCAGATCATCTCCATCGGTATCAATCGAAGCGAACAACGATTGAATTTTTGAAGCATCTTCATTTTCTGCCTCTGACAGCGCCACCATCTCACTGTGCTGAACCAATGAATGGAATGCAAGCGTAGCAACTTTGAGCCCGTGTGTAGTCCGAAGAACTCCGTCGATCGTCAAGCCTTGCTTGTTGGAAATATTCAAACTAGCGCCGTGAAGTAACAGCTGGGACAGAATGTCAACGTCTAGGCTGTACGCAGCCAACATGGCAACCGTATTCCCGCCATCGCCACCGCCGGGAACATCAATGAAAGCGTGGGCGTCTAGTAATTGACGGACCAATTTGGCATTGCAATGGAAAACTGCGATCGCAAGTGCCGTCGAATCTCCTTTGGCAACCAACCCGGGGTTTGCCTTTGCATTGAGAAGCTCCTGCACGACGTCACTCCGGTTCTTTTGCACTGCGATGTATAATGGAGTCGTTCCACCAGGGATACTCAAATTGACAGTCGCCTTGCCCTCAAGCAATAACCGTACACATTCGTGATGACCCTCATGAGCTGCGATGTACAGAGGAGTCGCGCCGCTCTGCTTACCAACATCAGTCACGCCACGACCCCCCGAGGTGCTCAGAAGCGACCGCACAATCTCCGTCCGCCCTTCTTGACACGCGAGATAGAGTGCTGTGTAGTCGTTCTTCATCCTGTATTCGAAATCGAGTGATTGCGAAAATCGGGAAACAAGACACTCTATTGCTGCGTGATGTCCCTCGTGGACAGCCAGTATCAGTGGAGACGCACCATCGTCGCCGTGCAGGTTTGGATCCGCCTTCGCGTCGGCTAATACATTGATGGCACCCGTCGAGTTGAAGTATGCTGCCAGACACATTGCAGTCAAGCCCTCTTCGTTGCGGCAGTCTACGTTCGTTTTCAGAGACAGGCAGGTCCGCAAAACTCCGGCATCGTCATTCTCGGCAGCCACATGCAGTCCTTCACTGTCCGCAATGCCAACCTCGAAAAGGAACTTACCGTGAATTTCAGATACGATGTGTTGAACTGACTGTCCCTTTTTATTTGTCACCGCATCCACTGAGTGCCCTCCACAGGCAACCAGATTACGAAGGATGTCAAAGTGACCCTCATACGCGGCGAGCATCAACAAAGTGTTGCCGTCAGACTCCCGTGTGAAATTTGGACTTACTTTCGCGTCGATTAAATGTTGCAAGATGTCCGGTAGACCTTGAAACACCGCGAATTCGGCTGGAGTCGTGCCATCGTGCGATGCTATTGACGGATCTGCTTTAAGCTCGAGCAGAGTCCGAACCGCGTCAGTGGCCTCCAGGTGGGTCGCCATGTACAATGGAGTCGCACCATCAACGGTGCTTTGCACATTAATAGTTTCAGGCGAATACAGATCTTGAAGACTCTGGGTTACATCTTCCCCCGCTGCTATGCGCTGAAGGGTCTCAAGGTCATTCTCGATCTTCGCTGCGCGCTCGGCTTCAGGACCACGATACTTCCATGCTGGGGACGCAGTTCCGACGTCCGACTTTTCGTAGAATCCCGAAGTCCACGCTGGGGGTCTTCGGCGTCGTTGATGACCTCTGGCCAGGGCCTGCACGCGCAGAACAGCTAATTCCTCGGCACGGGCCCGGGCTGCAGCGTAATTGTCACTCGCTTTCGCCTCCGCCAACGAGCCACGATACTTCCACGGCGCAGTCGGCGCAGCGACAGCAGTTTCGAAGAATCCGCAACGCACCAAGCGTTCACGGCATGCCTTGCGTTCCGCACGTGGACCCCGGTACGTCCAGGCTTGACTGGCGATACCATCCTCCGGTTTTTCAAACATTCCGGTCACCCAGCCATTCGGTCGAGAGCGACGTTGTCGACCACGCTCCCTAGCTTGCAAGCGAGTCGCGGCGGCGACACGGGCCGCCTCAAGCGCATCAGAGTGCCTCCTTCGAGCTGTCGCTTCAGCAATGGGCCCACGGTAGCGCCATGCAGGACTAGGTGTGCCATCGCCTGACTTTTCGTAGAAATTGCAGCGCGATTTTCTCAGGACATAGTTTCTCTGCGCTTTATCTGCGGCTTCCCGTCCACGGTACTTCCATTCGGGAGGAGCCTTTCCCGCTGACGGATGCTCATAAAAGTTACTTGTCCACCCCAACTGAAGCTGGAGTTTCCAGTCGGATGGAGGAGACGAGACAGTAGCGTCAACATCCGTTGAGACATCCTCAGGAGTTGCTATTGCAAGCTTTATTTTGCCCCGCCGTCGACGCTGTGCACCTGATACTGTTTTAAGTGCTGCCCGCTCCGCAGTGGGACCACGATACAACCAGTTCGGCGATGGAGTACCAGAATCCGGATGCTCGTAGTACCCGACCATGTTCGTGTACAAAGCGGACATAGTACGTTGCGCTGCAGCCTCTGCAGCCGCTGCCTCTGCCTCGGGACCGCGATACTTCCAGGCCGCCGAAGGTATGCCTGCTTCAGGTTTTTCGTAAAGTTGCACCATGGTCAGCCTAAACTCAGTCAAACGCGCCTCTATCTCAGCTTTCGGTCCACGGTACTTCCAAGCCTGACACGGCGTTCCTGCTCCCGGCTGTTCGTAGTACCCGACCATTGTCGGGGCCTTGACAATGGTATTTCGGCCACGGCTACCACTCAATGCCAGAGCCTCGTTCTGTGGGCCACGGTATAGCCACGCTTGTGAAGGCACGCCAACTCCCTCCTTTTCATAGAATCCAACCACTAAGCCCTCGCCTGACACATCCGAGACATCCACTGCAGTAGCACGTTCCATCCTGCGCATCTCAGCCACGTACCCACGATAAGTCCAGGCTTTTGATGGGGCTGGGAGTTCCGATTGCTCATAATACCCAACTATCGTCGTCATCTCGTTTTGGCTGGCATCTGGCACCACATCGCGGGTCAAGGAGGCAGCGGCGATTGATTCAGCTTCTGCCACTGGACCTCGATACAACCACGCTGGTGAGGGTTCGCCAAGATCCGGTTGTTCGTAGAACTGAACAAGTGAGATGTTGAGGTTGACAACACGGTCCGATCCCAACGTGACGGCGCCCGACCGGTCACGGTTGGAGTACCTGGTCTGTGCTGCTTGTTCGGCCAAAATCCCACGATACGTCCATGCAGGCGAAGGTTGCGAGAGGTGTGGTTGCTCAAAATAGCCAACTTCTGTCTCCGAGGAATCAAGGTGCAAACTGCCTTTTACAGCTTGCGATGCTGCAGCTGCTTCAGCTTCGGGACCGCGATACAGCCAAGCACTCGAGGGGTTGTCCAGGTGAGGCTGCTCGTAGAACCCTACTTGTAAACCAGTAGTTGTACAAGCATCGTCGTTGGACGACTCATGAGGGCTGGCAGATGAATCACTGTCACTGTCGGGATCGTTTTCAGCAGCGTGAAGAATCTCCCTAGCGATTTCTGCTTCGTGCGGAGTCATTTGTCCTGCCGCAACTGCTGCATCAATAGCTTGTTCCTGCGGATTCGACTGAGGATTATCGTGGGGATCATTCGGAGTCTGAGGAACAGACAGAATGCTGTCATCAACGGTACGAACACCAAGCCAACTGTTGTGTCTGACGTTCAGGAGCCCCATGAATGCATTAGCAGTTGAAAATTCCATGTCGTTCATGTGAGTGACTGCTTGAAGTTTCAGTAACAGTGCGCTCTGCACCTCCGGAGGGCACTCCAGATTTGACCACACATAATTAACTGCCAATTGTGGTCGGTCTCCGAGAATAACTTCTTTGGCCAAAAAGTGCATAAAATTGCGAAAGGACTTGGAAGAATCATTCAAAATTCGTTGCACGACCTCGAGGAACGAAGGATCCAATGACTCTATGTGAAGTTTCTTCTTCTTCTTCTTCTTGATCGCTTTCTTCCGATGATTTGCTGACGGCGGCTGGGTGTCCGCAACGCCACTACCCAGCGTTAACTCCCGAGTCTTCGGCGACGGTGCAATGGGTTTTAACGAATGTGGCTCTTGCCTCCGGATATGCTTTGAGGCTGTATGGCTTTGAATTTTCTGGGAACCCCGCAATGCAGGTGATAGCTTCGGCATAGAATTCGAAGTCGATGAGTCGGTAGGGCTGCGTTTATCAACGCGAGCATCCGAGCGAGAGCTATTGTGTTGTTGTGGGCGGCGAGATGCATCCGGTGAGCGGCCACCTCGCTTAATGCCAGGAAGCTGCCCGCGGCGCTCTTTGATCAAAGCGGTTTTATTGGTCTCAACTGACAATCCACGTCTACGACGCTCTTCCCGTTCCTTTAAGATTTGAGGCAAGCAACGCGGATCAGCAGCGAGGCGTTCTGCGTCCGTCCTTGGAGTGGCAGCGCGCTCAATTCGGCGAGTCTTTTTGTTGCGACGCATAACATTTTGCCTCAGCGGAGGAGCCTCGAAACGTTGTGAGGGCATGCTGCCTGCTTGACGGTGCTTAGCTCGGACAACCCCGAAGGTCAACTTTGCGGCCCCATCATGTATCCGTGGCAGTAACACTTGCGTGTACTTCCACCCCGTTGAAAGCCAGGAAGATATTTGCTGCAATTTAACACATACACGTGCAGAGATACCGAAAAGGAGACAAGCGGCACAGCGACCGCAGACACATGACATAAAGAGTTGCGTGAGAAGGACCCTGCGACACAACGTCCACACGCAAGTAACGCGAGACAAGGGCATTACGGCACAAGACGGCACTAATATCATAGTAAACCACAGCAAAGATACACGTAGTGATGTGACTCTATGACACGACGCCATGACAGCACTCAGACACAGCGTACAGACTTGGACGTGGACATAGCACACGGCACACAGACACATGCGCAAATCAGCCACAGCAATATCCACATCCACAACGACAGGGACGGCGACCGGGACAGCGATAGGGACAGCGACAGCTACAGCGGCAGTGTCAGACATTGAAACAGCGCAACGACCCCACTCCGTTGCAAAACACGCCCGCAAACACGCGTCAACACGCCGCGACGCGCCATCAACAACGAACGACGAACGACGAACGACGAACGACGAACGACGAACGACGAACGACGAACGACCGCAACAACGCAGCAACGACGACGAACGCCGAATGGCGATCAAC
>ENA-OWNT01004253-OWNT01004253.1-seawater-metagenome-genome-assembly--contig:-NODE-4253-length-12716-cov-4.633357_pt1 | contig 12716 bp, 17 predicted proteins | sample MGYA00238136_ERZ651165 | MGnify/ENA primary metagenome ERZ651165 (study PRJEB26861, sample SAMN08777766) | seawater metagenome | isolation source: coastal seawater | place: USA: Florida | collected... | reverse complement strand
TGATTGAATGGTCTGCGGTGCGCTGGCTGTGTTGTATTGCACGTTGTGTGGTTCAGTACTACTCGACAATGATAATGCGGTATGGTACATGAAGCTTTGCCTCGCCGTGGCAATGTATTCGACTGTGTGCCGTTGACTGTGGTCCCTTTTTGTGCGAGCGATTCGAAGGATGTGCGCGGCTATCATGGGGTACGTGAACGTGGGCTGCACGGACGAAATCAAGATGATGCGACCAGGTGGCGTCCTGAATGAACTTGAGACAGAGTGGAAAGAAAACGCTAAAGAAACAAAGCAGCGAATTGCCATCATCGTTCGTATTGCGCCGGACACCACGAATTGTTGGTCAAGATGCAACAACCAATTCCTGATCTGCACAAGCAAACTCCCACTGTCACGTTAGAACAGCGATACGAAGGCACAAATGTGACAGAGGAGGATATCAAGCGCCAGAATGACTTCGAAGCTGGGGTACGACTGCTATCATTGTGTCAGCCGCTCGTCACAGTCGCGACAAAATAACTGTGTAGTCGGTGCTTGTGGTTTGGTTACAGATAGTTGGTGATTGGGCGGAAACGGTGGTTGAAAACTTGACGGTTTCGTCGAAGGCGTTTTTTGAGGTCATCGAAGAGAACATTAAGGAGGTGATTAATGTGCAACGTGCCATGTGGGCAATAACGCAACAGTAACTTGCGATTGTTTGTGCAGTTCGAAATGAGTACGAAGGATGCAGTATTGGATGCAATTGCGCAACTAAAAGCCCAGGGTGTCGATGTACGTTGTGCTATCGCAGTGAGCGGAGTGTAGTTGTCAATGCATAATCTGTGGCGTTTCTGATCCATCGTATAATTATAGGAGCGAGTGCTGCGGCATTATTTGCAACACGACATGAGTGCTTACAAAGATTTAGACTTGGACGGGGACGGTGGAACTGATAACGAGGAGAAAACTGAAGACGCCGACGCCGCCACCGACGCCGCCACCGACACAACGGAGGAGCCCACAGCACAATAACGTAGAAAAGGCACAAACGAGTTTGGGAATTGACGATTAGTTGGTTGGCATTACCATTATCAATCCGAGAAACAACTACCAACACTCGATTGTGACGAGCAATCACTTGCCAGAACGCTGTGATTTTTTGCTTTTCTTGTTTTTTGTTTTCAGTGACTTAAACGGATCGTAATCGCCGAAATCGTCGCAGATGCTGTGATCAGCTCCTTTCATCACGAGGTAATCAGTGGCCTCAATATCACCGTAGCAGCACCTACATAACGTCGAGAGTATCGTGAGACAAGGCATCATTACAGGGACAAATCGCGAGCGTTGACTCACGTCAAGTACAGCGGTGTCGTTCCATCCTTCAATTTTGCATTTAGATCCGAGTTCGCCTGCAGGAAGGTCACCGTGGAATGCACAGCGTGACTAATCGGTGCTGCGCTGGTTCCATCTAGACAGATGGGGCAATCACCTCTACCAGTGCCTTGATGAACGGGAGAGTGCGATGCTGGCATGCGACGTGCAGAGGGGTGTGTTTGTCGTTGTCCACAGCTTTGACGTCGGCCTAGTAGGGAGCATTATGTGAGACAAACTCCGCGCGTAGCACTATGGCAATAGGAAGCATGACCATGTACCTTGTTTTCGAGCAAGAACTCCACCAATTTTATGGAACCACTTCTTGTTGCCAGGTGTAACATGGAGTGGCCAACTTTATCCTTCGAAGCGATAGACGCTTTCGCATCCAACAATTCAAGGACTGCGGGCATATTGTCGCAAGTACTGGTGCATTGTTTGAAACAAACGCTGTCAGGCAAACTTGAAGGCAAGAATGCAAGTGCACAGTGCACAGCAACAACGTACACAGCATAGTGCAGAGCAGTCCGTCCGTTGCTGTCCCATTCATCGATGTGACCTTGTTCAGGCCCACTTTGCTTTTTCTCTTTCGTCGAACCGTACACGCCGTTGGAAGTTTTTTTACGCTCGTTTTTGTTCGCTTGCTTCTTCGACTCCGACTGCTTTTCTTCCGCCTTCTTTTCTTCGTCCGCTTTGATTTTGGCGAGCTCGTTGGCCTTCGAGATAAGCATCCTAGCAATGGATGCCGATTTGTCGAATGACTCGGCATTGCGATTCAAACAACATGCGTGAAGCGGTGACTGTCCCTTGTGATTGCGAACTGACAAGTCAAGCTGAGATTTGTCGAGTAAGTACTCGACGATGTCAGCATATCCACGGTGGGCTGCCAGCATGAGCGCGTTCATGCCGTCTTGTTTTCGACCTGCATTAATGTCAGCGCCATTCCTAACAACTAAATGCACGCTGCGCAAGTCATCTTTCTCAACTAATTTGTGTAGTTTGAGGAGCTCAGCATCAGTCACCCCCTATCACGCACATAACCACAAAGTGAGTCTATTCGTCACCACGTTAAAGTGAATGCAAGCAATAAGGTCACTTACAGCGCCGAATTGTTCAAGAAGTGATACTACATCTGCATGCCCCATAAAGTCGGCCAGGTATATCGCCGTTGAACCTTCGGGGGAAATGTGTGTAGCATCGGCTTTACAACTGAGCAAAACTCTCACAATTTCTGTCAGGCCCTTTTGACTGGCGATCATGAGGCTAGTGTAGCCATTTGAGTCGACGACTTCGAAGTCGGGCTTCGCCGCAACGACGGCCTCCAGCATCGGCAAACTGTCCAACTCTGCACACACACTCAAAAGCCCTTCACCTTGCGTGAGTATGTTGGGGTTTGCCTTGGCATCCAACAATATCTTCAAAGTGCTCAATGACTGTGACTTGCATGCGATGAGCGCCGGTGTGCCCACAAAAGGCACAGCATTGTTCAATGCTGCTTTGTGGCGAACAAGCTCCTTGACGAGGACGGTATTGTTGGCTTTGCAAGCGATATGAATGGGAGCATTGCCGCTTGAGTCGGCAGTGTTCGGATTGACGCCTTTCTGCAGCAGCGCAAGAACAGCTTCTGTGCTACCACTCTTCGTAGCGAGTGCACAGGCAGTTGCACCATCTGAATCGACCGCGTTGTAATCAAAGTCGTACTGCAAAAGTCGAGCAATGTAAGGGACGTCTCCGGCTGCGGCCGCAAGAAGCAGTTCCTTTTCTAAATCAGATGGGTCAGGAATCGAATCGCTAGTCAGAATACCGTGACTGGCCGACTCTGCAGGTTGAGCGGACATCTCTGCAGGTTCACCTCCCCAACATTCAAGGGGAGAGAACACAACCAATCGTGACGCTGTGGTTGATCAGGATAAACAAAAAAAAAATGTGAAATGCTAGCTCAACGCGAGTAAGAAACACCGCACGGTCGCATCACTGAGCACTGAACGTCGACACCGAACTTTGAAAGTGGACGACGGATGACACAAGACAGACCACTGACCACTGAAGACCACGAACATCGCGGGCCGAGTTCCAACTACAGAAGATGGAAGACAAGGGAGAAAGGCGATGGCATAGGACGCAACGCGCACCAACGCAGCACTGCACTGCACTGCAACGAAATAAGTCGGAAACCGACGCGCAAAACGCAACGCGCAACGCGCAACGCAGCGCAACGTGCAGCACAGTGCAGTAACACGACGCAACGCAATGACACAACACAACGCTACGCAACGCAAACGCAAACGCAAACGCAAACGCAAACGCAAACGCAAACGCAAACGCAAACGCAAACGCAAACGCAAACGCAACAAACGTCAGAGTCAGAGTCGATGTGACTGACATGAGTGCGTGAGTGAGTGAGTCAGTCACGCCGCTCCCCAGTCAGGCAGTCACGCACAACTTGACACGCCTGCCGTGCTCACTCACTCAGTGCTTCCTTCCTTCCGAGGAAACGCTGTATCAACTCGCAAGTTTGATCATTTTGACCGTCACGTGACCTGGTTAATGTATGCATAAACGCTGGAAGTAGTGACTGATTGAGTGACCGTCCAAGTGAGGAACATTTCGAGGGCGTAAAGGCGTTGCGAACTGAATGAAACCGAACTATTCATAAGAGTGACGTTCAAGTAATGGGCGTGACCGCCACGAATAGTGAATGAATGAATGAATGAATGAACGACTGAGTGTCTGTGAGAGAGTGAGTGTGGATCTGAGACAGCGCGCGGCGCCTCACTCACTCACTCACTCACTCACTCACTGACTCACTCACCGTCACTCACAGTCAGCGCACTTCTCTCTGACGTCCAGCCTCCTCCAGCAAGCAAGCAGCTTCCTCCATTCGCTCACTCACTCACTCACTCACTCACTCACTCACTGCTCACTCACCTACGCAAATATGTATCCTTTCATGGGACGTTCATGTTTCTAAGTGACGACAAGCGCTGTAATACAGTGTAATGTCATATGTAGATACTGTGTGTACACTCTGGTGACTGACGGTGACGGGGCAATGAAAGGAACGAGAGTGATGAGAGTGAGTGAGAGGCTATCCCAGCCGATGTATCCACAGCCAGGACGTCCACGGTTTAACATAGGCGGTAATGGGTAGATATGGTGGAATGTCGGATGTAGATACATTCTGGGAAGGTTGCTTCCTTCCTTCCTTCGTCGTTCCTTCGTCGTTCCTTCGTTCTTTCCTTCCTTCCTTCCTTCCTTCGTCGTTCCTTCGTTGTTGTTGCTTCGTTGTTCCTTCCTTCGTTTGGTCGTTTGGGCGGCGTCGAGCCAGAGCATCAGTCCCGTATCCAGATATACCCATCGCCCGCTTCTAACACGCAAATGCGGCGTGCAAAGGTACCTACAAACGCTAATACACGGTCTTCGGGAGCCTCTTTGGCTTTTGTTCTTTTGTTTGGATTGCAATGATGAAAGGATGAAAGGATGAAAGGATGGATTTGGTGGGGGTGTGGTGGGTGGGGGTGTACGAATAAGAACCACAAGTGTCCCTATTCAGGATAGGGTCATCACTGAGTGCAACAAAGACTGTTTATGTTATCCGGTAATAGGACTGTGTCGTAGTGGGCATGCAGCCGCTGGCAGTGAGTGCGTGAGCAGTGAGTGCGTGCGTGAGCAGTGAGTGGGTGGGCAGTGAGCAGTGAACGAACGAACGAACGAACGACCGAACGAACAAAGCATCGAACGACCGAACGAAGCATCGAACGAACGAACGAACGAACGAACGACCAAAAGCATCGAACGACGAAAGGGACGATGACAACGAAGAGGATGGTGATGATGACGGCGGCGGCGGCGGCGGCGGCGATGACGACGACAACGGCGACAACACAGCGGCAGCAACACAAACAAAGGCGACAAAGACGACAATTGCTCACTGGCCGAGGAGAGATTATGATGAAAATGACAACGACGACAACAACATCGACGACAACAACAACGACGACGACAACAACGACGACAACAACAACGACGACAACAACAATGACGACAACAACGACAACGACGACAACAACGACAACAGCGGCGACAACGCAACGGCAGCAACACAAACGCAGGCGTCAAAGACTGCACGTGTTGATTGGATGCATGGTGACGTTTAAGTGAGTGGTCTGCTCTTGGAAGCGATCCGCGGTTCGGTTGTTAGACTCATGCATCGTTTGGCTGGTTCGACCCTGCAGCCAACTGCAAAATACGTCGTCCCGGAACAACACGTGACACTTCTTTGAGCAAATAAACCGTTGCGGCAGTGTCTCCGGCGACGACGGCACAGTCGCAGTGCCTCGATCTACTCCCCCCGCACAACGGCCCCGCACAAATTTTATTGCTGGGTTTCTCGTTTCCACTTTCTCTCCGTACCGTGCCCGTACGCGCGTGAGCCGCCAGGGTTGCCGCAAGCATGAGTCTCTTGGAAGATTTCGATGACGACGTGGCGCCCGCCAACGATGCGTCGATGGATGTGTACGGCCGGCCAAACGCGCACGCGGCCCCCGCCTCGCCCGCCGCAAAGCGTGCCCCTGCGCGCCCCGTCGTGCAGCAGGTGGCCCCAGCACGCAACCCCGTCCTGCAACCACCGCAACGCAAACGCGAGAAGAAGATCCGGCCCATATTCTCCGTGCTGGGATTCCCCAACCCAGAGGGTCTCCCGACGTCGAGACGCACCCGCGTCGGAATCGGTGGAACAACAATTGTGGTGACGACGGACTCCTCCGTCGTGCGCTGGTCAAAGACTGAGAGGGGCCAGAATGTCATCGACGAGATTGAGTTGCCCGCAGGCCGGGCTGACATCCACAAGGTGTTCATCGACCACACCGGCCACCACGTGATCGTATCCATGGCGGACGGCGAGAACTACTACGTCCACAACTCCGCCCGCAAGCTGTACTTTCTGAGAAACCTGAGCAACGAAGTGATCAACGCTGTTCTGTGGGACTCCGTGGACGGCACGCCCAACTTCACCAAGAACATCTTGGTGGGAACCCTGAGTGGTCGGATTTACGAAACCGCTCTCGAACGGTCAACCAAGAATAAGTCGTTCAAGTTCATCAAACGCGCCGAGCTCAACAGTGGCATCGTGACGCTGCAGGCAGAGCAGCGCAACATTCCAAAGCCGGGACAAGCGCGGCGTCTCTGCGTCTTCGTCACCACTGAGAAGGGCACCTTGCAGCAGTACGTCGGCGACGACGCCGACTTCAGCGCCATTTTCGAAAAGTACGCCGAAAAGCGTCCGCGAGACCATTCCCTGAAGGTGCGCTCCAAACTGCCGGACTGCCCCATTCGCTTCGCAGGTCGCAAGGGAGCCCCGCCGGCAAAGTTTTCCATTGTCACCGACCACTACGTCATGGCCGGCCCGGTCAACTTCAACCAGAGTGAAGACAAACTGTTCCTGATCCCCAACTACAAGTTGGACTTGTCCAATTTCGAAAACCCACAGGCCATGGTGATGACCGACTACCACTACCTCATCCACGACGACAACGGCATCACCATCATGAACCACGTGAGCAAGGAAAAGGCCTTTTTCTTCCCAAACAAGCAGTTCGGCGGCAAGGTGCTGCAGTTGCTCCAACATCCTGGCATGGGCATCATTTTGGCATGCACAGCCGAGCGCATTTTCCGAATCAAGAAAACTGACGAGGTGAGTGAGCGATCACGCATCATGGGTGCCGTTGTCATCGTTGTCGCCATTGTTGTCGTTGCTGGCGTCGTCCGCGGTGCGTGCTCACATGCTGACGTTGCTGTTGCGGTGGTGCTCAGGGTCGAGACATGTGGAAACTGTACATGAAGTTGGCGCTGGCGGGCAACGAGTCTAGATTCGACATGGCCCGAAGCGCTTGCGCAACTCCCGAGCAGCAAGACAAGGTGCGTACGACCTTTACGTTCATACGGTGCCCGTGCTCGCGGCGCGAATCTGACCATGCTTCTCTGCGGTCCGCATAGGTCAATTTGACCGAGGCGCAGTACTACTTCGAGAAAAAGGAGTTCATTACTTCCGCGAAGAAGTATGCACGCACGAAGAAATCCTTCGAAGACATTGTCCTGACATTCCTCGATGTCCAGAACAACGAACCACTGACTTTCTTCCTGCTCGAAAAGCTGGATTCCCTCGACAGCAGCATGACTTCACAAAAGACAATCCTGTGCACTTGGATTGTCGAGATCTTCCTCAACAGAATCAATGCGCTCGAAGATGCACCCGACGACGGCAGCCGCAGCGGTCCGTTTTGCGTTGCACCGTCGAAATGGTTGCCAGCGATCACAGGATCTCACCCTGCCTTTTCCGTGTGTTGGTCGCCGTTGGAACAGGCAAACGAGGACCCAGCGAGTTGAAGAAAACAAAGCGCCGTTTCAAGACTTTCGTCAAGCACAACAAGCAATTTCTCTCCCGCGAAAACAAGGAGACGATAATCAAGGTGCTCTCGAGCCATGGTCGCGACGAAGAACTGCTGTTTTTCGCTGAGCTCGTCAAAGATTACGAACGAGTACTGACCCACCACATTCAGCAGGTGCGTCGTTTTGTTCGTGTGCCGCAGCAAGTTATTGCAAGACTGCGTTCTCACTGCACGTGCATTTTTGCGGTCTATGTCACGTAGGGCAACTTCAACGACGCGCTGCTGATTCTGGAGGATGTCGACGGGTCCGAAGACGAAGTTGACATCCAAGAACTATTTTACAAGTTTTCACCGGTCCTCATGGAACACGTACGTCTGTCCGGTGTGTGGTTGTTGTCGTATGCCAGGAGCTGACAAACCGACGATGACATTGTAGCTGCCAGAGCGCACCGTCGAACTGTGGAAGGAGAAAGCGCATTGGATCAAGGACCCGTGTAAGCTCATCCCGGCACTGGTTAAGCATGACCAGAGGCGGCAGCAAATGAAGTCACAAGGCAAAGGGTCACGTGGAAATGATTTTGCCATCAATTATCTCAAGTTCGCGGTCAAGGACTGCAACAACGAAGACCTGGCCATCCACAACTTCCTTCTTGCGCTGGTTTGTTTTCTGCATTCTCGTATGCAACACCTTCCTGCCCCGCGCACTGGACTCTCACATTTGTTTTGTTGTCTCACTTCTTAGTTGGCACGCAAAGAGAGTGACAAGGACCTGATGTCTTTCTTGAAGGAGACGCTCAAGTCGGGCAAAACACATTTCGACCTTCAATACGCGTTGCGCCTGTGCTCACGTGAAAACAAGCATTGCGCATGCATTATGATTTACAGGTACGCCGTCTTTGTCGGTGCCACAAGCTTGCATGGTTGTTTCTCGCCCACCTCATGTACTGTGTGTGCTACATTGTGTTAGTGAGCTTGGACTGTACGAGGAAGCCGTGAATTTGGCATTGGAGTGGGGAGCGATGAACAACAATTACGACCTCGCAAAACACAACGCCAAGCTGCCGGAGGACGACGAAAAGAAGAAGCAGCTTTGGCTGCGAATCGCGGAACACATCATCGGGCGTCAGTCCGAGTTGAGCAAGAATGGTGGCCAGGCCAACATCAAGGATGTTATGGTTCGTTGCGTGTGATACCACATCGCCAGGCTGTTTGCTGTGCGCCGCATCAACGTCTGCTTGTGGTTTACTTTCGACCAGGCCATTTTAACGGAATGTAACTTGCTCAGCATCGAGGACATCCTTCCGTTCTTTCCAGACGAAGTGCAGATCAATGAGTTCCGTGACGAAATTTGCAAGTCTTTGCAGGAGTACAACGACAAGATTCACGATTTGAAGGAGGACATGAAGGAGTACACAGACATTGCAGACCGCATCCGTGTCGACATCAAGGCATTGCAGACCAACTACAGTTATGTTGGCGCTAAGCAAGTGTGCGCTTTGTCCGGGCAGCCCATCTTTAATGACTCGGAGTTCTTCGTCTTCCCGTGCTGCCACGTCTACAAGACGGAGATGTTGATCGCAGAGATGCTGCTTCATTTGGGTGACGACCAACGCCGCGAGGTACACGAGAAGCAAGCAAGGATTGCGGAAATCAAAGATGAAATCCAACGTGCAAAGAAGGAGCAACTGACCTCCTCCAAGCCATCTGTTGAATTCGACGAAGCCAACAGAAACACCTCTGAGCTGGTCAAGTTGCAACGTGAACTTGATGCAATCATCGCCTCCGAATGCCCTCTCTGCGGCGATATCACAATCAACTCAATCTGTGCCCCACTGGTGGACATGGGGAATGAAGACACTTTGGATTGGACGATCGATGAGCATGCGTCCGGGTCGAACGGCGGCAACGGGTTCGGTGGTGGTGGAGGAAACCCCTTCTAAACTTTGTTGTCATGAAAGGAGTGTGCCGTGCCGTGAGCGCAGCAAAGGCCATATTGAAATGAACTTTTGGTGGTGCGCTCGAGGCGGTCTAACGTTGAAAATAAATTACTGCGTGTAACGAGGTTCGAATATTGTGTGGTTATAACACGTACGACAACGCGCAAGCCCAGTGTGTGTGTGCAGACTCGCCCCTGCATCAGTGCAATTCGTTGAGCTCCAATCCTGTGCTTTGGCCATCTATAATCTTGTCTGGGACATGCTGTCCAAAGTACATCTTCGTGCCCTGGAGCTCTGCCAACGCCCTCTTCATCTTCAAGTACTGAGGAGTCAACTTTCTCGCGTTGGCCTCCGCTCGCTGCAGGTCACGCTCATGCTTTGCGTCTGCTTGTGCCTTGGCACGGCTCAGCTCAATTTCGATGTTGATGGTCGAGATTTCGGCCTCCGCCTCCTTCTCGGCGATATTCTGAGCCGTCGTCATTTTCATGATGGACGCTTCTTTCTCGGCGGCGTTTATTTCTTTCCGACCTCGCGTCTCTGCCGTTTTGAGGATGTTTTTCTGCTCCTGCTCTCTAATCAAGAGTTCCGTTCGCTGCTCCTCAATGGCCTCGTAATTCTTCTCAATGGAACGTGGAATTTTCGGCTTCGTAGTCCGGGCCGTGATCACGCTGATGCCTGGCGCCCACGTGACGTGAGTCTGTTGCAGTGATTTGACGATCATGTCGTCGATGGAAGCAAATTTCTCAATGTAAATGTCTTGCAGGGAGTTGACGGAACATATTTCGTTCACAGCGTGGCGAACGAGATCGTCGATCCAGAGTTCCATGTACGATGTGCTGTAGTTGCGCACCGTTTCAAGGAGGTGGTGCTTGCGCAGTTGAAACACAATTTCGATTCGCTCAAAGTCAATAACAATGCCACTGCTGGTTCCGCACGGCACATTCTCCACCATGGCAGTCTGTAAAGAGATGGGGAAAACCTGAACTTGCTGTAAGAGTGGGACTGTGAAGTGGTAGCCCGGTTCCAGCAACCCGTCCTTCACGGCACCGCCCAAGATTGCAACGCCAACGAACCCTTCGTCAATTTTGGTGGTCCCCATCGACGTGAGGACTATTGCAACTATCGCGAAGAAAACGGCGATAGCGAACATATCGAATGTGTAGCGGGAATACCAACAATCGAGTCTTAGACAGATCTATCTCCTCCCGTCGCGCAAACAATGCAGCGCGATCAGTACGGTCATAAATTTCGCGAGGCTACGATTTACTGACAGAAGGATGCGTTCTGCGGCGGCATCTTTCAGTACCACAACATCCTGTGTTGGACACGCAATACCGCAGCACCAAAATTGTCCATTTGCAGTCATGACAACCTGCGTGCACACCTCTTCCATCGTAATGCGACCTCCCACGCGTTCCTGCTCCACCACGCATACCCCCGACCCAACCCAACTCTGGCACCCCACACTCAGTCTTGCTCACACGTTGCTTTCCATCTGTTATTCACTGCGCCTACACTACGGCTTTACCTCACTAACATTATCGAATGATGAACGGCCAACCAAACAACGACGACGAGCGAACGACAACAAACGAACGATGGACGACGAACGATGAACGACGAACGATGAACGACGAACGATGAACGACGGACGACGACAATGCAAAGTCAGTGTGTTCGTTCGTCATTCGTTCGTTCGTTCGTTCGTTCGTTGTCGTTCGCCATTGTCGTCGTTCATCGTTCGTTCGTTGTCGTTGTTTGTCCGTTCATCCTTCGATTACGAACGACAGCAAACGAACGATGAACGACGAACGGATGAACGACGGACGTCGAACGACGGCAACGCAAAGTCCGTCGTGTTCGTTCGTTCGTTAGTTCGTTGCGTTCGTTCGTTGTTGGAGGTCGTTGCGCAACAAAACTGCCACACAACACAGCACAACACAACACAACACACAACACCGGATCCAAATAAGCGATCCATCCACACACACACACACACAGTCAGTCAGTCAGTCAGTCAGTCTCCCACAGTCTCAGTCAGTCAGTCAGTCAATCTCCCACAGTCTCAGTCAGTCACTCCGTCGTCACTCCGTTACTGCACTTCCACAGTCACTCACTCACTAATTGACTCACTCATTCAATGACTGACTGGCTGACTGACAGTGAGTGAGTGAGTGAGTGAGTGAGTGAGTGTGAACGAATTCTCGAATCGAATCGAATTCTCTCCAAGTCAAAAGTCTCTCTCGCTCTCTCCTCTGAGCGCCTCTGCGTGAGTGAGCATCTGAGTGAACTGACTGACTGGCTGACTGTGACTGACTGTGAGTTACTGTGAGTTACTGTGAGAGAAGTGGGAACGAGGAATGAGGAACTCGGTCATGTATTAATCAATACAGGTCCACACAGTCCGTTTGTACACGTATCAGTACCGAAGTACCATGTAAACCTTCTTAGATACACAATGCTCTTTCATTCCGCATTCCGCATTCCTTCATTCCTTCATTCATTCGACACACAGCCCGCCCACAGCCCCACAGCCCCACAGCAGCCCACAGTCACTGAAGTTGATCACGACAGTGAGCTGAGAGTGAGAGTCTGTGGTTGGTTGGTTGGCCACTCACTCACTCACTCACTCACTCACTCACTCACTCACTGCCACTGCCAGCCAGCGCGCTGTCGCTGGCTGTTGGTCACTCACTCACTCACTCACTCACTCACTCACTCACTGTCACAGACAGACAGTGTCAGCTTGCGCTGTGGTCTGTTGTTTGGCCAAGTCGCTCGCTTGCTGCTTGCTTGCTTGCTGCACCAACGTCGATTGCCACGATGGCCATTCGTCGTTCGTCGTTCGTCGTTCCTTTGTCGTTCGTCGTTCTTCGTCATCGTTCGCCGCGTTCGTCGTTCGCCGCGTTCGCCGTTTGCTGCGTTCGTCGTTCGTCGTTCTTCGTCATCGTTCGCCTCGTTCGCCGTTTGCTGCGTGCGTCGCTCGTCGTTCGCCATTCGCCGCGTTCGTCGTTGGTCGTTCGCCGCGTCTGTCGTTCGCCGT
>ENA-OWNT01004252-OWNT01004252.1-seawater-metagenome-genome-assembly--contig:-NODE-4252-length-12720-cov-4.195523_pt1 | contig 12720 bp, 9 predicted proteins | sample MGYA00238136_ERZ651165 | MGnify/ENA primary metagenome ERZ651165 (study PRJEB26861, sample SAMN08777766) | seawater metagenome | isolation source: coastal seawater | place: USA: Florida | collected... | reverse complement strand
AGCATGTCTAAGTAGTACTTAGTATCGCGAATAACATTCCCTTCTGGCGTCATCACCGTTTTACTTTCTGGGCTATCCGCAAAGCCCATGTGCTCTGTTACTTCAGCGCCAGTTTTATCAGGCTCGAACATTTCTGCTTTTACTTCGTCGATAACTTCATTAACCGCGTCAGCAGAAATACTATCAAGCTCCTCTAAGAAACCGTAAAGCATGATGCGGTCCATTAAGGTGTTTATCTTTCTGGGTACGCCGCGAGTAAACAGATGAATTCGCTCGTAGGCTTCTTCACTGAAAAGCTGTGAGCCATTCCAGCCGGCGTGATGTAGACGGTATTCAATATATTCTTTACATTCGTCATGTGAAAGCGGCGCAAGGTGACAAGACGCCACAATACGTTGTCTGAACTGCTCCATATTGGGCGCGCGCAAAATTGGCTGCAGCTCTTCTTGGCCTAACAAGAAGCTTTGAATAAGCGGCTTCCCGTTTAACTGGAAGTTACTTAACATACGTAACTCTTCAATGGTTTCCAGCGGTAGGTTTTGCGCCTCATCAACCAAAAGAAGTGCACGTCGCCCCGCTCGGTTCAAATCGAATAGAAATATTTCAAGGGCTTTTAAGATATCTGCTTTTGAACGTCCTTCCGTGGGAATATCAAACTTTGCGGCTACCATTTTCACCAATTCATCTGGCGATAACTTCGGTGTAACTATCTGCGCTGCCGCGATATCATCTTCAATTTCTTCAAGAAGGCTATTGGCTATTGTGGTTTTACCCGTACCAATGCCGCCAGTGATAACAATAAAGCCTTCCGCCTGCGACAAACCATATTGCAGATAAGACATAGCGCGTTTGTGCCATTTACTGGCGAAGAAAAATGCGGGATCTGGCGTTAACTGGAACGGTTTCGAGTTAAGTCCATAATAACTTTCGTACATGCAAATTACCGTTGAATGAATTCTAATGAATAGCGCGGTGCTATAGTACCTAACAATGCAGACATATCGAAGTATTAAATCTGTTCTACTCTCGATTTAACCCAGTGACGGAGACATTCTTCTCCCCTACCAACGAAATGGAAGTAACATTAGTTCGTATACAATAAACCGTTTCGCCCAGTAAAATCTGGTAACATTGCAATACGAGAATCTTCGACGACATTTAATACATTGGCAAAGAGTATATCAGTCACGAACGACAATACCCACCAGCAAGACGCAAGTAACCCTTGGTATCTCTACCTTATAGAAAACAAATTAGGGCAGCTTTACACAGGCATAACCACCGACCCCGCGCGCCGTATTGCACAGCACAGAGGTGAAATAAAAGGGGGAGCTAAAGCGCTTAAAGGCAAAACACCATTACATTTTCGCGCTGTGTTCCTACTTGAAGACAAGTCGCAAGCCGCAAAATTAGAATACGCGGTCAAACAAATGAGCCGCCGTCAGAAAGATCTTATTATTTCACAAGGTAAATTCGAAGACCGGCCCAATATATTAAACACGCTAGGCATAAGCTAATTTGTTTGAAGCTGTTCTCGTTTAAACGGCATATCGTAATGGCTCTGCGGCTTATCTATGATCATGCTAAAAGCTTCGTTTTATCCGCCCAAAACGGCATTAATTATCATGGCGTTACCAATACTTAACGTAAAGCCGACTGCCGCCACGCCGACGTTATGTTGATGGTCAACTTCTTTTCTAAAATGCATGCCAAATAAGATTATCTTCTTGCTCACCAGTACCAGCAAGTGAAGCGCAATGGTTAAACACACGCTTACAAACAGCCACCCCGTTACATTACTCACATAACCCGATGGTGAGTAAACCAATAAACTTTTCGCGGCCGACACTATCATCGCTGTACCCAACAGATTTCCCGAGTGTTCAATAGCAAGGGCTAACTGACCTTTCTCTAACGCACCTTGGAATGAGTCGTTCTGATTGTCTTTTGCATACCGAAACTCAAAGATGCGGGTCATTATTAATAGCATGGTCAGTACTACTAAGAACCCTGTAACGATGGCGATCAATGCATTCATATCACTTCCATCTACCCACAACATAATATTGCGAAGCACAATGGCGCTCGCTACCAAGCTTGCAGCATCAACCAGTGCAACGCTTACACAGCGTTCGGTAATCATTTCATGTGTATCAACTTCATTGAGCACCAGTTTGTCATGTGCAAAACGGCCTAACTTAACCAACAAAATGCCCACAGCACCAAAAACAAGCATTCCAAGCGCTGCTTCTTGATATCCCTGCCCAACATGTCTACCCACAACAGAGCTCAGTACAATGCATAATGACAACATGCCACCAGCAATGCTTATTCCAAACGCAAAGTTGTCTTTAACGCCAAGCTCTTCGGTAACCGAGTGCTTTCGAAAAGCGCCTGTTAACCACTTCATTATCATTAACAGTACCAATGCTATTGTTATATCCATGGCAAGATAAATTGCTAACTCTTGCGTAAGAGGTACTAGTTTTACTAAAGCTTCCACGTTATCGTTGCTCCGAAGACGTTCTGTAATCTCGTTAAATACAGACGTCGATACTTTTAATGAATAAGGGGCTCTTGCCCATAGATGTGCCAGTATTATGCCAATAGAGAACGAAAATAGCATGACAAACCTTGAACTCGCCCACAAAGCATGGCAACAAGTAATGGCATCGCCTCATATTTGTGACGTTTCCGAACAACGCATAGAAGCGAATAAAAAGGAATTGATTGAGGCGTTCTCTCGCTCTTCGTTTATTGCCAATACGTTGGCAAATACCCCTAATACTGTGTCGCGCATACTGCAAACGCCGCCACAGTCAGAAGAAAAAGCGTTCTATGCGAGGGCATTACAAGAAAAATTGCTTGATGTAGGCTCAGAAGATGAGCTTGCTAGGCAGTTACGTCAGTTTCGAAATCAAGAAATGGCATGTATAGCGTTCAATGATGTCTTGAACAAGCAGTCGATTACTCAATCTTTACGCCAAGTATCTGCGTTAGCTGATGAACTAATAACACAGTCCTATCACTGGCTGTACGCACACTTAGCCAAACGTTATGGCAACCCGCAGAATTCGCAGGGTGATATGCACATGTACATTTTAGGTATGGGCAAACTTGGAGGTAAAGAACTTAATTTTTCATCAGATATCGACCTTATTTTTTGTTATCCCGAAAAAGGGGAAACACGAGGAGGGCGAAAGCCCATTGAGAACCAGCAGTTCTTTACGAAAGTGGCGCAAAAGCTTATTCAATCGTTAAATAAAATCACTAACGATGGCCAAGTGTATCGCGTTGATATGCGCCTTCGCCCTTTTGGTGACTCAGGACCACTTGTCATGCACTTTGCAGCTCTAGAAGATTATTACCAAGACCAAGGTCGTCACTGGGAACGTTTTGCGATGGTAAAGGCGCGTGTATTAAATAACGTAAACCCTCAGTGTGACGACACTGTAGCGCTGACATGGCTTGATAGCATTCTTCATCCGTTTACGTTTAGACGTTACTTGGATTTCACCACGCTTGATGCATTGCGCAACATGAAAAAGCTAATAGCCACGGAAATTAGACGCCGTCGCTTAGGTGACAACATTAAACTGGGTCCAGGCGGCATACGCGAGGTGGAGTTTTTCGCGCAAAGTTTTCAGTTAATACACGGTGGTCGTGAGCCAAGCCTACAAAGTAAGTCATTACTTACTACACTTAAAGAGCTGAGTAACAATGACATTATAGAAAAAGAGACCACAGACAGGTTAACTGAAGACTACCTCTTTCTTCGCAAAGTCGAACACACGCTACAGCAGAATAACGATGAACAAACACAAACTTTACCCACTGAAACATGGCGTCAACAAGCGCTTGCTAAGGTAATGGGCTTCCAAAATTACGCCGCGTTCCACGAAGAATTAAATACTGTCATGCAGCGAATTCATTCACATTTCAATGAGCTTGTTGAGGAACAAAGTGAAACACATTCGCAGGAAGACACCTTATTTATAGCCTGCAGAGATGCGTGGCAGCTGTCTCTTGATCAAAACGAATTCAGCGATGCGTTTTGCGAGCATTTATCGCAAACGGAAATTTCTGGAATATACCCCCAGGTATTGTCGTTTAAGGACAAGCAGCGCAACTACCGCATTGGACAAAAAGGCGAAGACACGCTCAATAAGCTACTGCCTGAAATTCTTTATGTACTAGTACAACAGCATCCTAATAACACAGTTCAGGTGTTATCTAGGTTACTGGGCGTGATCGAAGCCATTACGGGGCGTACAACCTATCTTGATTTATTATTAGAAAACCCAGATGTGTTGAAGCAGCTTGTTCGCCTATGCGAACGAAGCGACTGGATTGCCCAAGAAATCAAACGGTTCCCTTTATTGTTGGACGAGCTGCTAACACCACTTTATTTGGGGCAGCAAAACACCGACATAGCAACCAGCAAAAACACATACGAACAGGAGCTACGTGAAAATATACTGCGTATTGAACAAGACGATGTAGAAATGCTTATGGACGCGTGGCGACAATTCAAGCTGTGCCAACAGCTACGAATAGCAGCTAGTGACATAAGTGACTCATTGCCCATTAATAACGTAAGTGACAAGCTTACTGTGCTTGCTGAGGTGATTCTTGAGAATGTCGTGAATGCTGCATGGATGCAGATGAATGAACGTTACGGTGTTCCAGCGCACCTCGAGGGAGCAAGCAAAGGTTTTGCCGTCGTCGGTTACGGAAAGCTAGGTGGGTATGAACTAGGCTACGGTTCTGACCTCGATTTGGTGTTTTTGCATAATGCACCACGTACAAGCAACACCAATGGTAAGAAATCGATAGAGGCGCAACAGTTCTATATTAAGTTAGCGCAACGAATAATGCATTTACTGAATACGAAAACGTTGTTCGGGCAGCTTTATGAAACCGACCTGAGACTTCGCCCTTCAGGTAATGCTGGTTTGCTTTGTTGCCATATAGACGGCTTCGAGAAATATCAGAATGAAGAGGCGTGGACGTGGGAGCACCAGGCGCTCGTTCGCGCACGAGGCGTCTGTGGCGATAGTGAGTTACTGAAACACTTTAGTGAGGTAAGAGAGCGTATTCTGTGCTTACCACGTGATATTCCTACCCTTTCACATGATGTGTGCAGTATGCGTGCAAAAATGCGTGAGCACTTACTTTCGAATACCAACGACAAGGTAGATTTAAAACAGTGTGTTGGTGGCATTACTGATATAGAGTTTATGGCGCAGTTTTGGGTACTCGCACATGCACACAAACATCAGGCACTTACGGTCTTTCCTGATAACCTTCGAATATTTGAGGCGGCTGCAGGCTGTGGCTTATTAACAGAAGAGACTTCAGAAACGTTGCAAGGTGCCTACCTCGCATTGCGTGAGCAATATCACCACCTTACGCTAGCAGACACTAAATACGCTGATGAGAGTGAAGAGCTCGATGCTATAAGACAGAAAGTCACACAATTTTGGTCAGCGCTTTTTACCCATTAACTACTGAACATTCGTTATCAAGGAATTCAGAGCGCTGCGCTGTAACAACCAGAGAGCGCTGCCCTGCACAAAGATAAGCGGTAACATCACCCTCAAAGCTGCTATTTATCGCGCTAGCAATGCTAGCCAGAGAGCCTGCCACAGTGTTGTCTAACTGAAACTGGTGCTTTATCACAAAATCTTGGGGTAGGTTCCAAATTAACTGCATACCCTCTGCCTGAGCGTACTGTGAAATTGCTTCACGCAGCGTATTCCCCTCTTTAAAGGTTCTATACTTATGCTCTCCGGTCCAATTGCTTTCCACCGGTCGAGCTCGGCTAGACATTTGCGCTAGCTTGCCATCTAAATCAGGATCCACGCCTGCTATATCAAGTACGAAATCACTGGACTCTTCTTTTGCAGGGTTTGTCGCAGACATTCGAAAATCTCGATAAAACTCACTCAGCCCTCGGCCAACTGACTTTTTCTCTTCCTGAGAATCGGGCACGGGCTCATCATCATTAAGAGAAATAACATAGATAAGCACCGCTGCTGCAACAATAAGTGCTACAGCCAGACCGATTTGCTTTGCCCAAAACGATGAGCTCGAATACGTTGTTTGTCCCATTACCTTTGAATACCTACTTGCAACATTTCACCAGTAATCTGGTGCGACTATCTTGGTGCTTATTGTAGTTCACTGCTGTGTAATAAACCTATTAAACTATATATCAATCTTAATATGTTTTTACGCTGAAATAAGCGTTTAATTGTAAAGTGATGCAGGATTATCCGCTGGGCGAGTTTTGAAGCGTTTATGCATCCACAAATAGCTTTCGGGCTGCTCTTTTATCGCCGAGTCAATATGCTGATTTAACAGGGTAAGTGCTTGCGCATCATCCATCTCTCCCAGGCCGTTAAGGGCCGGAAAAAACTTCAATTTATAGCCACGCTTGGTGTATTGCGACGATATTAACAATGGAACACAGTCACTGCGTCTTATAAACATCAAGGTGCCCGTTGTGGTTGCCGTATCTTTTACGCCGCCGAAGGGAACAAAAATACTTTGTTTAGGCCCATAATCTTGATCGGGTAAGTAAAGGCATAACTCCTTGTCATCTAGCGCTTGCAACAAGGCTTTGGCATTGCGTTTGTCAATCATATATTTATTGGAGCGATTCCGCCCGTGATACTGAAGGTAGTCGACTAACGCATTATTGTGCTTGCGGTAAAATGCAATACTCGGATGAAAGAAACCTATGCCTCGGCATGCGAATTCAAGATTCATATTGTGCAACGCCATACCAAATACCCCCTTGCCTTGCGCAAAAGCGGCTTCTACATGTTCTGTCCCTTCTAGCTCGAAAGCGCGCTGAATACGCCAATTAGGCCACCACCACCCCATCGCTGTTTCAAATAATGCCATACCGGTACGGCGAATATTCTCTTTGTATAGCGCCTCTACTTGCGTCTCGCTTAATTCAGGATTCCACAGTGCAATATTCCGCTTTGCTACTTTCGCTCTTTTGGGCACTATTTTAGCGATAAGCTTACCCGCTCCTGCGCCAATGAAGCGTATCACCGGTAATGGCAACCACGTAATGAGGTATAAAATAATCACACCGAGCCATACGGGCCAATACTTGGGTCCAAGAAAAGCCAATTTAAATGTAGGTGCTTTGATTGCCGCTGACAATGTTGCATTCCTTTCTAATTAAGACAGCGATATTGTATCAGAAGGTATAATGGGGAGCTATCGAGAGGCTTGCTGGTCCAACGTTCTAATAATCTTTATCGATTTTCTTAAGCTTTTTCTCGAAGCCTTCAAAGTGACTGGTCGACTCGTAGTCGAAATGATATTTGTTATGAAACCCAAATTGCAGTTTTACGTGTACATCTTCAATAAAGAGAGTGTATCCATCGTGGTCGGTATAGGCGGTAATACCCAGCAATTTATACTGCTCGTTATCTTTATCACCGTGTTGGCGAATTTTATCGAACACTCGAAGTAAAAATTTACTATCAAGTTCGTTTTTCATAGGGGCACCTTTTGTAATCCATTTATTGTTTTTTACTTTCCACAATACAATTTGGATTTGCGCCCCTAATATTGGTTAGTTGAAATTGTACCTAAAACCAACGTTTAGCATGTTTGTAGAAAAGTTATCTTCACCAGATAAATGAACATACTCCACCCTAATCATCGACTTTAAAGAAACAAAATAATCAAACCCTAAGCCTACCAGTCCAGCAGCGATGCCGTTGTCCACAGCACAACGCTGCCCAACCATTGCATCATCGCACGGATAATCAGCTGCAATATCGACGCGCGCTACACCCACTTTATAAAATAACTCTCCAGTTCCACCTGATGCCTTACCTAACATGGCTAGATACAAGGCTTCACCTTCAGCATTTACGGTATCATCCGAGTAATCAAAAAGGTTCAAGTAACCAAGTTCTGCGTACCATTGCTGATGAACTTGTTTACCAAATGCAGCCCCGAAAGCTAACTCACTATCACTTGCCTGCGCAAAGTCAAAATCGTTATAGCCGGCGGTTACCACTCCATAGTTTTTAGGTGCCGCGTAAGCCTGTGAAAGCCCAATAAATAGTGCACCTAACATCCAAAACAACTGCTTCATTTAAACTTCAACCTTAAAAAAAGTACTCCAAAGACAACTGAATATGATCGTCTCTACGGAGGAAGAAAAAGGTATCGTCTTCATCATCTGATGAAAAGAAATAACCGTCTAGCTTCCAACGCCAGTTCGATGACAACCTGCTGCTTGCCTCGATAAAAGCAGAATACGTAGCACTTTCATCTAAATCCTGCACGTACCCAAACAACATCTCAGTGCCTGCTATATCATTTACAATAACACGCAACCCCATCATAAGGTCGTTTTGCCCTACAGCAAAAAAATTATCTTCGCGTTCATCATATTGATATTCAAGTAGATACCCTAATCCATACTGCGAGTCAAATACACCCTGCTGGGTATACTCAAAGCCCGTCACTACCGCTGCAAAGTCTTCGCTTTGCCCGGTTCTGTAAATACTTTCTAACTTTAACAGCCACGCACCACTTACTTTAAGCAAATCAACACCAGCCTGGTTTATCTGAGCATAGAACGGGTTGATAGCAATGTTGCCGCTCTCGTCAATACCAGCAACAAGTTCAGGCTCTCTTGTTGTACCAGTGAAGTAGGATAACCCCACTTCCCAATCATCAATAGACGACTGCCACCGCACTGCTAAATCCACATTACGCTGTTCATTTGATGATTCGTATAGCGCATCACCAATTGCGATAGGAGGCCTAAGTCGTCCTTCTGTGCTTTGAAACGTTCTTTCTCGAAAATAAGGTAAGACAAATACCGAAAACGTGCCTATGTCGGAATAATAAGATGCGTTGACCATGGGCTGACCAAGTTTTGCTTCGCCATCTACCGACTCAACAGCGTCTGTTTGGTTAATAATATCAACTAAGTGAATAGACTCAGTTTGTCCCCAAAAGACTTTACCTATACCAACTTTGCTTTCCCAATTATCGGCATAGTGCGCCCATTGAAGTTCTCGAATATCGCCATGAGTACGCTCGTCATCGTGTTCATCTACTCGATAAAAAGGCTTAAACAGCAGAGAATCGTTACCGTCATTAAACTCGGTGTACACTTCCGGAGAGACAAAGAAAGAACCATAGGTACGTTCTTGTTCTGGGTATAGCGCGTCTTGAAGGTAGTAGCGCATTTCCACCCCCGAAGAGCCGGTTATTTCTACAGCAACGCTGGAAAACGCGATTGTGCCAAGCGACACAAAGGATGCGATTTGTTTTATCATCTCACTCTCTTAAGGCTGTTCTTATCAAAATCATCGTCGCTCAACTCAGTATCGAAGGTCATTTCTTCTGTCACCAACGTTGTACTTTTACGGGTTTGAACGTTTCTCATTAGGTTTTTCATTGGACGCCAATATTTATCTTTAAATAATTTGTAGTCGCTCAATAATAGGATTTTCAGCAGTGCGCCCTTTTGGTCGTAAAATTCGACTTTCTGTACGCGATAATGTGATTGATCAACCCATACTTTCTGAAAAGAATAGCCTGAGAAGTCGTACTGAGGTGTTTGCTTGATAACAAAACACTTCTCACCGTTCACCGTCTCTTCGCCAATAAATTCATAAGAAAACTTTTCGACCTCAAAAGACGTCATATCTTCAAAGGCAAACTCGCTGCCCACAAACGGCCCGCTTTTATTTTTTGACGCAATGCGCTTCACACGTTTTAACGCAGGCAAGTAAATCCATTGCTCGTCAGCTTCAAGCGCATGAGAAAAACTGAGGAACGCCGTGCCTTTTACGTCTCGGGGTGAATCAAATACCGTTAATGCTTTATCGCCATCGCCCTGTACTTCCAGAGATTTAACACGAAGTGCTCTTGATGCTTTTTGACCCTGGGCATTTCTAAGCTCCATTATGACTTTGGCTTCAGTCGTTCCCCACCCTAAGTCTCTCGCTTTTCGCTCTTTGGCAACTTCAATGGCTTTTGGATCACCCATAACTTCTGCGTTTGCCAAACCGCCTGCTAATAACTGCCCTGCAAATAACAAGGCAGATAGGGTAATTACTTTCATTCTAAGACTCCTTTTGGATTGTCTTGCCACTACCAACCCACGCTAATAGTGCAGGAAGGAATATAAAATCGATAATAAGCGCAGCGACAATAATGATGATGGTCAACATGCCCATATGCGCATTTAGCACAAAACTCGAAGATGCTAATACAGCAAAGCCAAGCGCCAATACAATTGTCGTTGTTGTTAACGCCATTCCCACCGTATCAAAAGCATAAATTATGCATTCTTTCGCCGACTTGTTTTTATTCTGAGCCACTTGATACTTTGTTAAAAAGTGCACGGTGTCGTCAACTATGATGCCCATTGTCATGCTTATAACCACCGACAACGCCATGTTAATCTCGCCTGAAATCATTCCCCACACACCAAACCCAACGGCAGCAGGTAACAAATTGGTAACCAAGCTTATCGCACCTAGCTTTATCGACCTAAGTGCAAACAAAATAAGGAAAGAAATTAGAATTAGTGCAACTATGCTACCCCACACCATGCTTTTCATATTCCTTTCACCTATATGAGCAAACATTAAAGGTGGGCTAGCAGCTTCTATGCGGAATCCGGTATTACGCTGATCGAAGTATTCTTTTGCATCCCTCTCTAAAGCAGTTATATCGTTACTACCCAAGTTTTCAATAAGGGCAATAATACGCAGCGCAGACTTATCAATATCCATCTGATTGCCCAAGTCTAAGCCAAACGGCAACGACATTTCGTACAGTAAAACATATTGGGACGCGAGGTCACCATCTTGAGGAATGGTGGCAAAGGTATCGTCATCAAAGTTCATATTTTTATTTAGCCGCTTCATCGTATCGGTGAAGGTAAGCACATGATTTACTTCGTCGCGTTCTCTTAGCCATTTTGCAAACGCGTCTATTTCATTTAAAAATGTGGGTGTTGTTATGCCATACGGTTCTTCGGTGTAAACGACAAAGTCGATAGTAGACATACCGCCTAACTTTTGTTCGTTCACCTCAACCGCCTGTCTGAATGAGCTTCTTTCATCGAAGTATTTTACCGCTACGTCGTTTAATACATTCGTTGACGCAAACGCACTAATAGCTGCTATGACTACAACAGATACAGCAAGAACTTGCTTGTGCTTTGCATATATAAATTGTGCCCACTGATTGAATATCTGGGACTGCGTAGTATTTCTCGTTGATAAAGGCTTTAACATCAACAGGGACGGTAAAACTGTAAGTGAAAAAACACACGCAAGCATTACACCTAATGCAGTCATATTACCGAGATGAGACAGGACTGGCACAGCAGAAAAATTGAGCATTAAAAAACCGATGGCGGTAGTGATACTGGTTATAAAAATAGGTTTCTTGTTTGTTTTTACGCTGTTCTGAATCGCAAGTTGATTCGTGTTTCCTTGTGAAAGAAAGTATCTTACGCCAGCAATAATGTGAATACAGTCGGCAACCGCCAGTGTGGTTATCATTGTGGGCGCATTTACTGTAGCGGTACTTAAATAAACACCTAACCAACCAGTTATACCAATGGTTATTGCAACTGACACCATCACCACTATCATAGTAAATACAGCCGCCCACATCGAGCGGACAATAAGTGCAATGGCAATGAAGATTAAAGCAAACATGCCAGGGATTAGCGTTTGCGCATCTTCCTGTGCAGCCACCGCGAATGCATCATTCATAATGACCATTCCGTTTAGGTATATTTGATGCTCGGGAAACGCCTTTTCCATGTCACGTTTAATATCTTTGGCAGCGGTAGCAATTTGAATAACTTCCTGCGTTTGATCGCCATCTGGTAACTGAATAGTGGTATCAATGACTGTCACATCTTTGTTTCGTGACAGCAGGCGGCCATAAATTTCTGGCGTATTAACCAGTGCTTCTCGTATCCAAGGGATATTGTCTGAAGTTGCTGACGCTTCGGTAATAAGATCTTCTACAACAAGGTCGCCATCATCATCGTAAGTATGTTGATAGTTAGAAATTGACTCGACACGAGTTGATAGTGGTAACTGCCACGCCCTTTCCGTTAACTCAACCACTAGCTGTAATGTCGAAGGCTTCATTACATTCCCATCACTGGGCACCACCATAAAAGCGACATTTTCACTTTTATTGAAGATGTTTTGCATTTCTTCAAAGGCCAGACGCTGCGGGTTATCAGGTTCGAAAAACACCTTGTAGTCGCCCCTAAAATAGAGGTTTTGCGCGCCAATCATTGCAACACACGTTAGCAGTAGAACTAAAACGATAGATGCTATAGGAAACTTTAAACTAAATGGCGGGGCGCTAGGGCTGTGACTCATCACACTATCCTTTGTTGGTCATTACTAAAATTCTACATGCAAATCAGCAATTAACATAACTCACACAGAAATTTAATCATCATAAATGCCAATACAACCGTATGAAATAGTGCGTTGGGGTTTGAAATTACTGCACTAAACCTCTGTTTTAACGAAACATTAACGGTTATTAACGTAATTTTGAGCGAATTTTTTTGATCTTTTGTGAAATTGTTGTAGTATAAATTATCACAACTGGTCAGATGAGCGGATGAGTTATTATGAGTTTAAGAACTAGCTTAAAGAAAGTATTACCCCCAATTTC
>ENA-OWNT01004251-OWNT01004251.1-seawater-metagenome-genome-assembly--contig:-NODE-4251-length-12721-cov-3.050301_pt1 | contig 12721 bp, 11 predicted proteins | sample MGYA00238136_ERZ651165 | MGnify/ENA primary metagenome ERZ651165 (study PRJEB26861, sample SAMN08777766) | seawater metagenome | isolation source: coastal seawater | place: USA: Florida | collected... | reverse complement strand
AGACTGGTCGTTCATGGCAATCCTTATCTCGCCCGAAGGTACTGTCAGGCGGGGGGAAAAGTCGAGCGGCTGAAAGGGCCCCGGTCGCGATCGGAACCTGTCCACGCACTACGTCACCAGTACCTTGCGGATAATGGTCCAGATCTGTGATGAAATAATGGCCATGCAGTCGTGGACGGGTGTCGAAATCGGACCAGCATCAAGTTGTCTCTCGAATCCCCGGCACGCTGCTATTTCGGTGATGATCTACGCCGCCAACCTGAGCGAGACGACCATATGACACGCCCCACTCCCTGCCCGCCGATCAACGACGCCGACTGGCCGGAGGCGCTGGACGACATGCGTGGCGGTTTCGCCACCGGGCTCAACGTCTACCGCACAATGGCCCATCACCCGGCCTTACTGCGGGCCTGGGCCCCGCTGCGCCAGCACATCGTCAAGGAAAACGCTCTCGGGATGGAATTGCTGGAGGTCGTGATCCTGCGGGCAGGGTACCGGCTCGGCTCGGACTACGAATGGTCCCAGCATGTCGACCGCGCCCGCAAGCTCGGCTTTCCGGACGACCGTATCGAGGCAGTGCGCCGTGGTGCCGAAGGGCTGGACCTGAAACTCGTCGAGGCGGTGGATGCGCTGCTGGACGACCACCGTCTCGGGTCCGAGCAGGAGGCTGAACTGGCAGAGCTCGTCGGGCGCGAAGCGGTGTTTGATCTGATCGCTACCGTCGGTTTCTACTCGGTCCTCGGCTATCTGCTGCTGACATACGAGACCCCACTCGACCACGACATTCCCTACTACCCCGTGGCTCCGGCCTAGGCTGACAGGCGCCCTGAACGGCAGGCTCCCGGCCTGTCGGGCCGGGTCCGGACAAGGCCGTCAGCAAGGCACCAATAAGATGCATTTCGGATGCATCTATGGAGATGGGCCAAACTGAGGTAGTCTGGGAGGAGAAGTTTAGCATTTACTAGGGAGGCGCCGCGTTTTCCCGATGGCTTATTTCGATCTTGGCTCTTTTGGCCGGCGATTTCAGAATACCTCTGGCGAAGCCCAGACCTGGTTCGACCGGGGTCTGGTCTGGCAGTACGGCTTCAACCACGAGGAGGCCATTGCCTGCTACGAGCAGGTGCTGGACCTTGACCCGAGGCATGTGATGGCACGGTGGGCCATCGCCCATTGCCTCGGCCCGAATTACAACAAGCTCTGGGAGTTCTTCGAACCCGACGAGAAGGCCGCGGCGCTGGCGCGGGCCCACGGGCTTCTGGCCGAGGCCCGGGACCTACCGGCAAGCGACGTGGAGCGCGCCTTGGTCGATGCGCTCTCCGCGCGGTTTCCGACTGATCCCGAGATCGAGGACTACGGGCCTTGGAACGACGGCTTTGCCGAGGTGATGCGCCCTGTTTACCAGAGGTTTCCCGATGACCTCGATGTGACCGCGATCTTTGTCGAGGCCCTGATGAACCGCACGCCCTGGGCGCTTTGGGACACGCGCCTCGGCCAGCCGGCAGAGGGCGCCTCGACGGAAGAAGCGCGGGCGGCGCTAGAACGCGCCTTTGCCGAGATCCCCGCCGCCTGGGATCACCCGGGACTACTGCACTTCTACATCCACCTGATGGAAATGTCGCCGACGCCGGAAAAGGCACTGCCGCACGGCGACCGTCTGATCGGGCTGGTTCCCGACTCCGGGCACCTTGTCCACATGGCCAGCCATATCGACGTGCTGTGCGGCGACTATCACAATGTGGTCGCCCGGAACCGGGCGGCGGCACGGGTGGATCGCGCCTATTTCAACCACGCAGGCGGCGAGAATTTCTACACCGTCTACCGCATCCACAACCTGCATTTTCAGATCTATGGCGCAATGTTCCTCGGTCGCCCGTCAGATGCGTTCGAGGGGGCTCAGGCGCTGGTCGAGACCTTGCCCGAGCCCGTGGTCCGCTACCTGCCGGAACTGTTCGAAGCCTTTGTTCCGATGCGTCTGCACGTCCTGATCCGCTTCGGGCGCTGGTCCTGCATCCTGAAAGAACCCTTCCCCGAAGATGCAGACCTCTACTCCTTCAGCACGGCCTTGCTGCACTATGCGCGCACCGTTGCGCTCGCCAACCTGGGCCGCCTTGCCGAGGCCGAGGAGAGCGCAGCGCTCTTTGCCCAAGCGCACGACGCGGTTCAGCCGGAACGGATGATGTTCAACAACCCCTGCAGCGACGTGCTGAAGGTTGCAGAGGCGATGATGCTGGGCGAGCTTCACTACAAGTCCGGCCGGACAACCGAAGGTCTCGATCACTTGCGCCGCGCGGTGTCACTTGACGATAACCTGCTCTACGACGAGCCTTGGGGCTGGATGCAGCCCACGCGTCATGCCCTGGGCGCTCTCCTGATGGACGCGGGAAAGTTTGAAGAGGCAGAGGCGGTCTATCGCGCCGACCTCGGACTTGACGACACGCTGCCGCGCCCCTGTCGCCATCCGCGTAACGTGTGGAGCCTGCACGGCCTGTCGGAGTGCTTGTCGAGACGTGGTGACACGGTCGAAGCGGTTCACGTGCGCCAGCTGCTGGATCAGGCCGTGGCCCGAGCCGAGGTGCCGATCACCGCGTCCTGCGCCTGCCGATCCGCAGCGTCATGCTGTTCGTCCTGACCGGAAAACGGCAGCGCTCGCCCGAGGTCAACCCGCAGGCGGCCTAGTCGGCCTCGTCCAACGCCGGCCTGTCCAGGTCAGAGAACTGGCCGATGCGCTTGAGGGTGCTGATCAGTTCTTCGCGGTGGTCTGCCCCGATCAGGCTATTCAGGGCGGTCAGATGTTGCCGCGCCCTGATTTCCATGCGCGCCTGCAGATCCACGCCCTTGCGCGTGGCTTGGCTGAGATGGGTGCGCCGGTCGGTATCCGGGCGCACGCGCGAGATCAGACCGGCCTCCTCCATCCATCGCAGCGCCTTGGTGATGCTGGACTTGTCGCGTCCGGCGGCCCGGCCGATCTGCGTCTGGCTGATCCCGGGGTTGTTTACGACCAGCGTCAGGATCGTGAAGTAGCCCGGGCGCAGGGCGTCATCCCCCAGACGCTCGACGAAATCGGCATAGGCGCGTTCATAGGCAATCCGGAGATGCATGCCGACGAACTCGTTGAGGATGCCATACTCGAGGGCATCCTCCCCGTCCTGAGCGACGATATCGCCTGCGGCGCCAGTGTTGGTCGCATCATTCATGCGGCATCCCGCCTCCCAATCAGGCCTTGCCGGTACCGGCCGAGAGCGGCCGCTTGGCGAGTTCCTTCACCGCGTCCAGATCGAGCTCGAACCCGAGGCCCGGTTGATCCGGCAGCGGCAGTGTCTGTCCCTTGGCCTCTGGCAGGCCCTTGAAGATCGGTTTGCTCATCTCGACTGCAACAAGGTGCCATTCGACCAGCCCGCCATGCGCGAAACCGGCATGAAGGTGCATGTTGTGATAGGGAAAGGCCCCGCCATTTGCCAGCGTTACGTTCCGCGCCTCGGCAAGGGCAGCAACCTTGGAACCCGCGGTCAGGCCGCCGCAGATGACGACGTTGGGCTGGATCACGTCAACCGCACCTGCATCCAGAAGCGACTGGAACCGCCAGAGCTGACCCTCGTTCTGGCCCGCGGCAACCCGAACCCCGGTAGCGCGGCGAAGCTCCGCCATCTGTGCCGGATCGTTGTCGCGGACAGGTTCCTCGAAAAAGGTGATGTTGTACTCCGTGAGTCGCTCCGCCAGCCAGCGTGCCGAACTGGGGTCAAGCGAGCAGTTCGCGTCGATGAACAGATCGCTTTCGTCGCCGATGGCTTCCCGGGCAACCCGCACCCGCTGAATATCCTCCTCGAGGATGGAGCGCAGGTCGGCCCCCCGGATCCGCTTGTGCAGACCGTGGTGACCGACGACCATCTTGAACCGGCTGATCCCGTCAGCACGAAGATGGCGCGCGACATCGCCAAGCTGATCGCGGTCGAAGGCGCCGAAGCCGAATGTCACGTAGAGGGGAACCTCGCGGCGTGCGCCGCCGAGCAATTGCCAGCAGGGCTGCTGCGTCACATTGCCAAGAATGTCCCACAGAGCGAGGTCGATGCAGGAGACAGCATGGCTGGCGTATCCGGTCTGACCCCGCGGGGTAAGCAGCCAATAGAGCTCCTCCGAGATTCGCTCGCGATCGAGAGCATTCAGACCGATGATGTTCGGAGCAACCACCGAGTTGATCGCCTCTGCCACGATTTCCTCCTCGGTGATCGCGGTGAACCCGTGGCCGACAATGCCGTCGGCGGTGGTCACCTGCACGACGACGCAGGACAACCCGGTCTTGGCCGTCGCACCGGCAAGCGAGAACTCCACGGGGATATTCAGCGGATAGGCGACAACTTCGGCAATCGTGGTGTTCATGTCGGTTCCTTCTTGGTCCGGTTCGGCAATCTGCCGACTCCTTCTATGGCTCACTGAATTAGTTGACAAGCAAACTTTCTTCTCTGAGAGTATTTTTCAGGGAGACAGAAAAGGGAGGTTTTCATGTTTCGTCGAGTGATGACGGCTGTGGCCGTGACGTCGCTGATTGCGGGCGCCGCGCTCGCCCAGGACGACTATCCGAACAAGCCCGTGACGCTGGTCGTCGGCTTCTCGGCCGGTGGGGGGATGGACACGCTTGGCCGGTTGGTGGCCGATCGCGTGACCAAGGAGCTTGGCCAGCAAATGGTCGTCGAGAACCGGCCCGGCGCCGGTGGCACAATCGCCCCGGGCTACGTCGCCAACGCGTCCCCGGACGGCTACACGCTCTACCTGGGTGAAACCGCCGCGACCGTGGCGGACGTGGTGATCGGCGAGGTCGGGTATGACCCGATCAAGAGCTTCACCCCGATCGCACAGCTGGCCGTCGCACCGCTTGCGCTGGTCGCGAACAATGACGTCCCGGCCTCGAACATGAGCGAGTTCGTCGAACTGGTGAAGTCCAAGCCCGGAGAGTTCTTCTATGCCTCATCCGGTGTCGGCACGCTGCAGCACCTCGCAGGCGAGCAGTTGAACCACGATGCAGGGCTCGAGATGGAGGCGGTCCACTTCCAGGGCGGCTCGCCCTCGATCACGGCGCTGATGTCGGGAGAAGTGGAATTCGCGATCACGAGCCTCAATGCCGCATCCTCGCAGGCCGAGGGCGGCAATCTCAAGGTGCTGGGCGTGACTACGAAGGACCCGGTGCCCGGGTTTGAATCAATCGACACGGTGAGTTCGGTGGTCGACGGGTTCGATGCGGCGCCGCGCCAGTTCGTCATGGCCCCGGCAGGTACGCCCGCTCCGGTGATCGAGAAACTGGAGGCCGCCTTCGCCGCTGCCCTGGCCGACGAAGCCCTGAGGGCGGACCTGTCTTCGCGCGGTCTGGTGCCCACCTACCTGAGCGGCGCCGAGCTGGCGGAACAGTTGCCGGGCGTCATCGAGACGTGGTCGAGTACAGCCCGCAAGGCCCTCGACAAGTGAGACACCTCGCCGCCCGGTCCTCCGGGCGGCCACTCAGCAAGCGCAAGGAGCAGCCAAGTGAATACGCCGGTCATCGGTATGATCGTCCCGCCCGCAGCCGGAGAGGTGCCGCCCGAGGCATACGGCCTTTTCCCCACCGGAATTCGTTTTGCCGCGCGCGGCCTCGCCCTTCGGGAAATGGCGATGAACGACTACGCCAGCGCAGTGCGACGCGTCCGCGAACTGGCGCGCGCACTTAAGGAAGAGGACGGCGCGCAGGCCATCTCCCTGATGGGGACCTCGCTGAGCTTCTTCCGTGGAGGCACGTTCAACGATGAGTTGGTCGAGATCATGCAGGCCGAGACCGGGCTGCCCGCGACCACCATGAGCAATTCGATCCGCGACGGGCTGCTCGCGGTTGGCGCCCGGCGCATCGCGGTGGGAACAGCCTATTCGGACGAAGTGAACGACTGTCTCGTGCGCTTCCTTGAACAGTCCGGATTCGAGATTGCAGCGCTTTCCGGGATGGGCATCGTCGGAGTGGACGACGTTCTGCGGGTCACACCCGACACCGTGACCCAGTTGGGCCGCAGGGTCGCCGAGGCCGCCGAGGGCCCCATCGACGCGGTCCTGATTTCCTGCGGCGGCCTACCCGCGCTGCATCTTTGCGACGCGCTCGAAACGGACCTCGGCGTTCCGGTGATCGCAAGTTCGACCGCCGGAGTTTGGCGTGCAGCGCAGTTGCTGGGGCTCTCCGCCGAGTCCCCTGCTTTGGGCGCGCTTGGACGTGTGCCCGCCGATAACCTGAGCCGGTTGATCTGATCATGTCCGACAGAATGGAATTCGACAGTGACCGCCCGCTGGAAAGCGACGCGGATCAACGACTGGACGTGCGGGCCATCGTCGCCGGGATCGTCATCCTGTGCGGGTGCCTCGCCCTCACCTGGACAGCGGCCGGTTATGGGATCGGCACGCCGCGCCGCATGGGGCCGGGCTTCTTCCCCTTCTACCTTGGCATCATCGGAACCGGGCTGGGTGCCCTGATGACGATCCGAGCCTTCGTCGCCCCGCTGCACGTGGGCGCGGACGTGCCCCTCAGACGGGTGATCTTCATCGGAGGGGCGTTCATCTTCTTCGCCATCGCCATCGAACCGCTGGGGCTGATCCTGACCATAATCGGAACCACGCTGCTAGGCGCATTTGCCGACAGGGAGGCGCGACCGCTGCAGAGCCTGATGCTTGCCGTCGGCCTCGCTCTCTCGATCTGGGTCCTTTTCGTTGTCTTGCTCGGGCTGTCGATCCCCGTCTGGCCGGGAGCGCAATGATGGAAACCTTCGCCAACCTCGCCGGCGGGTTCGCCACGGCTCTGACCGCCGTGAACCTCTTCTACTGCTTTGCCGGTGTCGCCATGGGAACGCTCATCGGCGCCCTGCCCGGCCTCGGCGCCATGCTGGGCATCGCCCTGCTGCTGCCTCTTACCATGTATCTCACCCCAGAGGCGGCGATCATCATGCTCGCCGGCATCTACTATGGCGGCGAATACGGTGGGTCGATTTCCGCGATCCTGATCAATGTCCCCGGGACCCCGTCCTCGACCGTTGCAACCCTCGACGGGCACGCGATGACCAAGCAGGGGCGTGCTGCCGTTGCCTTGTTCGCCTCAGCCATGGCGTCCTTCATCGCGGGTTCGGTGGGCATCATTCTGATGATGCTGTTCTCACCACTCATCGCCAAGATCGCCCTCAGCTTCGGCTCCGTCGAATACTTCGCGGTCATGTTGCTCGGCCTTGTCGGCGCCGCTGCGGTTGCAAGCGGGTCGCGGCTGAATGCCCTCGTCGCGGTGCTCATGGGTGTGGTCTTTGGCACCGTCGGCACAGACATAAGCTCGGGCGTCCAGCGCTTTACCCTCGGCTTCCCCGAGTTCATCTCGGGCATCAGCCTTGTTGCCCTCGCGATGGGCATTTTCGGGTTCGCCGAAATAGCCTGCTCGCACACCACCAGCATCTCCGACAAGTCGAGCAGCAAGATCCGCCTTCGCGACATGCTGCCGACCCGCGACGAGGTTCGCAGAAGCTTCGGTCCGCTCTTTCGCGGCACGGCGCTTGGCGCGCTGCTCGGCGCCCTGCCCGGAACCGGGCCGACGATCGCATCCTTCATGGCCTACGCACAGGAGAGACGGGTGTCGCGTCATGGCAACCAGTTCGGCAAGGGCGCGATCGAAGGCATCGTGGCGCCCGAATCCGCGAACAACGCGGCGGCGCAGACGGCGTTCATCCCGACCCTGACGCTCGGCATTCCGGGCACTGCGACAATGGCCCTGATCCTTGGCGCCCTGATCGTTCAGGGCATACAGCCGGGACCACGGATGATGGTGGAAAATGCCAACCTGTTCTGGGCCCTGATCGCCAGCTTCTGGATCGGCAACCTGTTCCTGCTGGTCCTGAACATCCCGTTGGTCGGGCTCTGGGTCAAACTGGTGCGCGTCCCCTACCGCTTCCTGTTTCCCAGCATCATCTGCCTGATCTCGGTCGGGGTCTACAGCATCGACCTGAACACTTTCGGCGTTCTGGTGGTCACCGGGATCGGACTCATCGGTTGCCTGATGCGTGCGGCAGCCATTCCTGCCGCACCGTTCCTCATGGGGTTCATCCTCGGGCCGCTGATGGAGGAAAACCTCCGACGCGCGCTGCAACTGTCCCGGGGAAGCTTTATGGATTTCCTGTCGTCCCCCATCGCCGCAGTCTGCTTCGCGCTGACGGCGCTTGCGCTTCTGCTGCCTATTGCGGCCGCCTTGGTCGCGATGCGGCGGACCTGAGCCGCCCGGAGAGGCAGGCCGGGGTCAGCTCCGGTACTGAGGCTCCTCGGCGTCCAGCTGGCGCCGGACCGAGGCCAGATGCAGCTGCGCAGATTCCAGCGCGCCTTCCTGCATCTGCGCCGCTGTGGCCTCTGCGATCTCGGGCGAGACCGGGAGGACCTTGCGACCGGTGGACATGGCGAGGGTCTGCACCTGGGCGGCCCGCTCAAGGTAGTAGAGGTCGTCCCAGGCCCTGGCGATGGTCGGGGCCAGCACAATCACGCCGTGGTTCTTCATGAAGACGATGTCGGCATCGCCCACCGCTTCGGCAATCCGAGCCCCTTCGGCCTGGTCGAGTGCAAGGCCGTTGTAGTTCTCGTCCACCGCCGTCCGGCCGTAGAACTGCAGCGCCGTCTGTCCCGCCCAGATCAGCGGCTCGCCCTCGGTCATGGCCAGCGCCGTTGCGTAGGGCATGTGCGTATGGAACGCGACCCGCGCGCGCGGCAGAAGCCGGTGAAGTTCCGCATGGATGTAGAACGCAGTGGCTTCGGGAGTTCCCTCACCGTCGACGACGTTGCCGTGGAAGTCGCAGACCAGCAGGTCAGATGCCTTCAGTTCGCGGAACGCGTAGCCATAGGGGTTCACGATGAACAGGTCGTCGTGACCGGGCACCAGCGCCGAGAAATGATTGCAGATGCCTTCCTCGAACCCAAGGCGGGCGGCCATCCGGAAGCAGGCCGCCAGGTCTTCCTTTGCCTCCCGGATCGCATCGCTGGCGAAATCCGGGTGGTTGTGCCTGAGGCTCGCGTCCGAAGGACCGGTCGAGTTGGAAAGCGAATGGGCCATGGGTCGGGACTCCTGTACGTAAGGTTAGCCAGTCATTGCCAGCAACGGGCGACAGGCGAAAGCCCCATGTGGGCCCGGCACACCTCTGCGCCGGTTGCGGCTGAACCTCAGGCCTTGTCTTCGTAGCGACGGCCATTCTCGATCATGGTCGGCGTGCCGATCCGCTGGTTCAGACCGTCAAAGTCGAACATCCGCTCGCGGAAGGCCACGTTCGATCCGGTCCCGAGCAGGCTGGCGTAATATTCCTCAGCGGTCCGCGCGAGCGCACGCACGATCCCGCCCGGGAAGATCACCAGCGAGTAGCCGAGGTCCTGCAACTGCTCCGGCGGCACCATCGGTGTCGCCCCGCCCTCGACCATGTTCGCCATGAGCGGCACACGACTGCCGAGAATTTCACCGACCTTGCGAAGCTGGTCCAGGCTGCGCGGCGCCTCGATGAAGAGCGCGTCGGCCCCGGCCTCAATGTAGGCGGCACCCCGTTCCAGTGCGGCATCGAACCCCTCGACGGCAATCGCATCGGTCCGACCGATGATCAGCGTCTCTTCCGAGGCTCTCGCATCCGCCATCGCCCGGATCTTGCCGCACATCTCGCTTGTCGGGATCAGCGACTTGTCCGAGAGGTGACCGCACCGCTTGGGATAGGTCTGGTCCTCGACTTGCAGCGCCGAGGCACCTGCCCGCTCATAGATCCGCATGGTCCGCTGGGCGTTCAACGCATTACCGAACCCGGTGTCGGCATCGATCACGATGGGCAGCGAAATCCGGTCCCGGATCAGCGCCAGCGTATCCGCCATCTCGGTCATCGTGGACAGGCCGATATCTGGCATTCCAAGGCGCGTGTAGGCGACTGCCGCACCGGAGAGATAGACGGCCTTGAACCCCGCCTTCTCGGCGATGGAGGCGGTGAGGGCATCGAAGACGCCGGGCGCCAGCAGGATTTCGGGTGCTGCAAGCAGCTCGCGCAGGCTGGGACCGCTCATGATGCCAACTCCGGTCGGGCGAGGAAGTCGGCGCAGGTCTCCTGCTCGACGACCGAGCCAAGCGAGACCAGCGTCGCGTCGTGCACGTCGCTCTTGAAGGCCCCGCAGCCGTCGGTCAGCAGGATGATCCTGTACCCGCGCATATGCGCATCGCGGACGGTCGAGGCAACGCCGCCGTTGGTGACGATGCCAGCCACTACCAGCGTGTCGATGCCCAGCCCCTGCAGGACATGTTCCATCCGGGTCTGGTAGAAGGCGGAATAAGCGACCTTCTCGATCTCCACATCCGGCGGGAGAAGCTCATCGACGGCCTTGTTGCCCCAGGAGTCCGGGGCGAAGTCGCCTTCCTTCAGGAAGGGACGCAGCTCCTTCAGGTGCGGCGCGATCAGGAAGGGGCGCCCCCGCACATGCTCGATGGTGAACTGGACCGAGACAAAGACCCCGCCCTTGTCGCGAAGGACAGGCAGGATCGGCGCCACGCGCCCCGGCAGCGCGGCGAGTTCCGGTGTGCCCTGCCCGGCGCGGCCATAGGCGCCATCGGGATGCAGGAAGTCGTTGGTAAGGTCGATTGTCACCAGCGCGGTTTTCGCCGGATCGATTGGTCCGCCGCTCATGCCTGTTCTCCCTTCTGTTCGATGATGATGTTGCCGTAGCTGTCAACAGTGGCGCTGAGCCAGGGTTCGACAAAGATCGTCGCATCGGGCTGCTCCAGCACCGCGGGTCCGTCGACCCGCGCCCCGACGGGCAATTCGAGCCGTGCCACGATGCGCGCCTCTTCCCACTGGCCTCGCACGAAGACAGGTCGTGATCCGCGCTCGGCGGCTTCGACCGTGGCGTCCTTGGCCGGGGCAAGGCGCGCAAGGTCGAACTTGGGCCGCTTGCCCATGACCGAGGATCGCAGGTTCAGCACCCGGATACCCGATTTGAGGAGCCGCCCGTACAGCCCGCGATAACTGGCCTCGAACGCTTCGCGAACGGCTTCCCGCGTCGGAGCCTGCACACGACCGTTCTCGACCTTGACCGTGATCGGCACCGACACCGTGTGGGTCTGGCCGATGTAGGCCATGTCGAGCTCGAAGCGTTCCTCGCGGGAGGCGAACTCGGACCCCGCGCTTTCCAGCACCATCTGGCCCTCGTCGAAATGGGTCTGCATGTGGTCGGCCAGACCGGGCAGATCGAGCGCGTCGAGCGTGGCATTGACGGTCTGGACAAAGTCCTGACGCATGTCGGCAATCACGCAGCCCATCGCCGAGGTGACACCCGGAAAGCGCGGGATCAGCGCACGCCCGATGCCCACCTCGTCGATCATCGCCCCGGCGTGAAGCGCTCCGCCGCCGCCGAAGGGCATGTAGGCGAACTTGGCCGGGTCATGGCCACGCTCGATGCTGACCAGCCGGATCGCGCCCGCCATGCGCGAGTTGGCAACCCGGACGATGGCCTCCGCCGCCTCCATCACCCCAAGCCCGAGAGGTTTGGCGACGTGCTCCTCGATCGCGACCTTGGCCGCCTCGAGGTCCAGTGCGCCCAGTCCCTTGCCGAGCGGCCGCGTCGCGTCGATCCGGCCAAGCACGATGTTCGCGTCGGTCACCGTGGGGCGGGTATTGCCGCGCCCATAGGCCACCGGCCCCGGGTTCGACCCGGCGCTTTCGGGCCCGATGGTCAGCAGACCGCCCGCATCGACCGACGCGATGGACCCGCCGCCCGCGCCGATGGTCGCGATCTCGATCATCGGGGTCCGGACCACCATGCCGAAGTCGATCGAGGTTTGCGGCGAGACGACCGTCTCCCCACCCACGATCATCGAGACGTCAAAGCTGGTCCCGCCCATGTCGCCGGTGATCAGGTTGGCGTAGCCAGCCGTCTCGGCGATGTAGCCTGCGGCGATCACCCCTGCGGAGGGGCCGGACAGCGCTGTACGCACCGGACGCTTGCAGGCGGTGTCGACCGACATCACCCCGCCGTTCGACTGCACGATCATGAATTCGCCACCGAAACCGCCGCCTTTCAGCGCCGTTTCGAGCCGCGCGAGATAGCCCGCGACCTCGGGCTGAAGATAGCCGTTCAGCGCGGTCGTCGAGAACCGCTCGAACTCGCGGATTTCCGGCAGGATCTCGGAGGACGCGGCGACGTGCGGGTTGTGCCAAACGGCGCGCAACGCCTCCACGGCAGCTTGTTCGTTGACCGGGTTCGCATAGGCGTTGACGAAAAGCACCACGACCGCCTCGCAGCCCTGCGCCTGCAGCGCCTTCGCCGCGTCGCGGACCGCGTCGAGATCGACCGGCTGATCGACTGTCCCGTCGGCAAGCACGCGCTCCGAAACCTCCAGGCGCAGGTCGCGCGGAACAACAGGCGTGAAGTCCCCGCGCAGACCCCAGGTGCGGGGCCGGTCGCGGCGGCGCATCTCCAGCACGTCACGGAAGCCCGCGGTGGTGATCACCCCGGTCCTCGCCCCCTTGCGTTCCAGCAGCGCGTTCGTCCCGGCCGTGGTACCGTGCACCAGCGAACGGATCCGGCCCATGTCGGGCTGGGCGGCGCGGATGCCGTCAAGAAACCCGCCCGACTGGTCAGGGCGCGTGGTCGGAACCTTGGCGACGGCGGTTTCCCCGGTCCCCAGGTCCAGCGAGAAGACGTCCGTGAAGGTCCCGCCGACATCGACTCCGATGATGCT
>ENA-OWNT01004250-OWNT01004250.1-seawater-metagenome-genome-assembly--contig:-NODE-4250-length-12725-cov-4.052419_pt1 | contig 12725 bp, 10 predicted proteins | sample MGYA00238136_ERZ651165 | MGnify/ENA primary metagenome ERZ651165 (study PRJEB26861, sample SAMN08777766) | seawater metagenome | isolation source: coastal seawater | place: USA: Florida | collected... | reverse complement strand
CATAGCATCGCATAGCATCGCATAGCATCGCATAGCATCGCATAGCATCGCATAGCATAGCGCATGCACGGCGAAGCGCCATCTGCTGCGCAGAGCCCGACATGTTTTGTGTACTCGACAGCGTCGAAGGGTGTTAAAATCGTTCGTTTGTTCGTTCGTTCGTTGGCTCGCTTCGTCACTTTTTGAACAGTGGGATGAATGAACTGACGACAATAGACAGTGAGTGAGTGAGTGAGTGAGATTTGAGTGACATTTGAGTGACATTTCATTGTTCATCGTTCATTGTCCACTTTTCATTGTTCATTTCTATTTTATGAATTTTGCGTTTTCGATGTTTTCGGATTTTTTGATGTTTTCGATGTCTTTGGAGTTTCGGAGTTTCGGAGGTTTGGAGGTTTGGAGAGTTTGTGAAGTGTTTTGGACTTTTAGAAGGGTCGGCGGAGTGTGCTGTTGTACGGTGTACAATTGCCGTGATGGTTCGGTGGATTTCGGTACTGCACACCAACATTGAATGAAAATGAATTTTATAAAAATGATTTTTGATTTTACAGTGCAGAAATTCGGAAATTAGAAAATCGGAAATTCGGAAATTCGGAAATTCAGAAATGCGGAAATTGGATTTCGGAATTCGTTCGTTCGTTCGTTCGTTCGTTCGTTCGTTTGAACGAACTCCGCGCCAACTTCGAACAAACCAAACCCAAACCCAATGCCTTCCCCGTGCCCTCACTCAATCATTCACACGCTCCCGCCTACACACCCACTCTCCACCCTCCACTCTACGCAATTTCCCACGCATCACTCACACGCTCCTAGGTAAACTCACTGGTTCCAAAGCTCACTCGGGTAGTTACTCAATCAGTCATGTACCTCCACAGTCAGCGGCGTTAAAATCGTTCACATGATCTAGCGAATGACGTGGACGTCGCTAATGGCGCGACAGTGTGCTGGTGTCGTTCGTTCGTGCGGCGGTCGTCGTCGTCGTCGTTGTTGTTGCAGTCTGGTCGTCGAGTTGTCGAGTTCCCCTCCCCGCCCACACGCCCAATGAAGAATGAATGACAGACAACAACAACACCGACAACACAACGAACGAACGAACGAACGAACGACCGCCTTCGTTCAACTGTGACTGTCGCCGTCGTTCCTTCGTTCCTTCCTTCGTTCCTTCCTTCGCTCTTTCGTCGCTGTCGTCGTTGTCGTTGTCGTTGTCGTTGTCGTTGTTGTCGTCGTTGTCGTTGAGGCGCAGAATCCGTTCGTTCGTTCGTTCGATCGATCGTTCGTTCGCTTGCTGTCGTTGTTTGGGGGCGCGCCCCGCTACCTCCTCGTCATTCACTGCCTTTGCCATTGCCTTTGGCCTTTGACGTTGGCTTTCAAGCAATGCCGTCTGCAGGTCGCAGCGCCGACGGTGCATGTTCAGTGTTAGGGAATGACTCGACAAGTTTGCGCGGTGCGGTGGCCGTCCCTCATATCGTTGGAACGCGTCGCTCTGTAACAATGACTACTCCACAGAGACGCAATGAGCGTTGTTGTCATTTCGAGGTTGCGGCCTTCCATTTGCTTGACGTGCACGTGCACAAGCACTGGTGTTGTCGTTAGCCCTAATGATGGTGTTGCTTCAGTGGTGGCTGGCAGCCCACTAGCGCAGCGATTTTGGCCGTTGCTGTTGTTGCGTCGATTGCAACAACCCGCGGCGTGGAACGCATCTGCTGAAAAAGTGACGCAACGTGCGTGCTGCTGTGAAAGTTTTTGTGCGTTTTCACAAACTCGCGTCGTCGCCCTTGCAAGAGCGAGTGGGCGCGAGGTGTTCCGCACGCAAGCTGCGGGCACCACTTCTGACGCCGGCAGCTTCGCTGCCAAATTGAAACAGAACGCACCATGCCGGGCCAATGGATTTGATGGATTTAATGTCTGTGAGTGGTGGACGGTGACACGCACAAATCAAGGATCATGCCACGTGCCTCCTTTCGAAAGAAGAAGCCTCGCCCTCCTGTTCGTCACATTGAGCCAGAGCCAGCGCTGCCGGCATCCTTGATTCAAACCATCCCCAGTGCCGCATCTACTTTTGCCGCCGCGATTCAGCCGAAGCGAGCGGGGAGACGAAGACGCACGGTGGCGACCTCTCGCCTCTTTGACAGCAAACCAAGTGCAGCTTCTCCTGCCGCATTCAAGCGCAATGGCGACGCGTCGACGAGAAGGACGCCAACTAGAACAAAGCGCGGACGCGCGGCGACGCCCTGCAGTGCACAGAGCACATCTTCGGTAGATTCCGGTCGTGTCGGTGGAGGACCTTCCCCGGAGACACCGGACCCTGCGCTGGAGGCCGGATACTGCGGTGTGGGTTGGGGCGGGTTTGTCACAGACGATCGCCACCGCAAGTCGTCACGCTCTGTTCCCAAACAATCTGGGACCGAGCGTGGCAATGGTGGAACATCTCTGCATCTCGCTCTCAAGGAGGTTGTCTCGGAGGATATGGATGACCGACTAAAAAATGCTGTGGCCGTGGACGACTGGGAATCTGCTGCTTTAGGCGCAGACTCAGTCGCTGAGTCGACGGCCGTCTCGAGGGGCACGGCACATCACGAGCCAGCACACACGCAAGGTGAAGAATTAAAGGATCTCATATCGCTGATGAGGAAGTCTCCCGCGCAGCCAACACCAGCTGTGCCAGCGCAGAACGTGCTGCACAGTGCGGATCGTGCCAAAGTATTAGCTAACAGGGAGGAGGCTCTTCGTCGCAAAAAGCTGCGCCAGCAGGCCGCCAGTATTGAGCGTAAAAAGCAGGAGGCATTGCGGCGGAAGCAGCAGCATGCGTTGAAGAGGCTGCAGCACGCCGAGGCGGCGATGACACCCAAGGCTATCGGTAGCAGCCAGAGTTTGCGGCACTCTCAGCGCGAGGATCGACAGCGGCAGAAGCGCCCTCTTGCCGACGCCGAGAATATCGCCCCAAAGCGTGTATCCCCTGAAGCAACGGCAGTATCGGCAACTGCCAATGCTGCTATCGTAGACGGATCAATGGCCACCCCAGACGGAGCAACGGCCACTCAGAGCCCGAGCAGCGAATTTGCAAGTTTAGATGTTGGCGACGACGAGTTATCGGGGATCGAGGTCGCAGCCTCGGCAAGTACAAACTCGCCACCCAGCAACAGCGGCACTGTCGGGCAGGACGCGGACGATGAAGCCGAGTTCTCAGATTGCGACATGGACCTTGTGTTCGACGACTCGCTCTTCGATGAGGACGACGAGCCGGCGACATTGGATACTGCACAAGAACTTGCGCTGAGTCAGGCATTTTTCCGAAGACGACCGTCGGGGTACTGCCCCTTGCGTGTGCTGTCCATCAGCGACAACGAATCTGGGGCAACAAAGACACTGACGTGTGCAAATCAGGACCCTTTATTGGCGAATAAACCACCATGTTCCGTGCGACTGCGTGGTCTGTGGTACGATTCGCCCGTAGAAGTTGGCGACCTCATCAACGTCGTTGAGTACGCCTCAAGCGAACCAATAAGCTCCGGCGATGAGCGAACATCCGTGCCGGTGGGCTCTGGATCCGAGATTGTAGTGGTTGATGACATCCGCAATTTATTGGTATTGCATCCAGACATGCTTCTGTCACCGAGCCGAATCAGTCAGTGTTTTCCATGCATGCGCAAAGGAGTACTGGGTGAAGTCTCTCCGGGTGGCGCGCCGAGCAAAGCAGCCATCATGGGCACATTAAAGCATGAAATGTTTGAGGCGCTCGTGCAGGGTGAACGCTGTCCTTCCGCCTCAATGATTGCGTCAACTGCCCACCGAGTTGCGACGTCCCATTTCGACCTGCTCTATGCGATTGAGCTTTCTCAGACGGAATGCGAGACTGAACTGCGCTCTGCCGGCCACGTCATTTCATCGTGGATGCGGCAATATCTTGGGCTTCCGCTGTCCGACTCGTCTCAGCCATACCTTGCAAAAAAATCCTTCAGCGGGAAAACCAATTCGGTTCTGAAAATCCTCCGCACAAAAGCTTGCGAGGAGAGTATTTGGTCGCCAAAATGGGGTCTGAAGGGTTTCGTGGACGCCACCGTTGAGGTTGCAATTGAAAGCAACGACATAGCCCATGTATTGGACAGCCGCGTCAGAGCCACGATGCCACTGGAGCTCAAAACTGGACGGCAAGGGGCAAGCAATTCCACAAGTCATCGTGCCCAATTACAGCTGTATTCCCTCATGGTTGCTGATCGTTACTCCAGTGAACAGCGCGGCAAAAAGACGCTGTCCGCGGTGGGTCCACGAACTGATCAGAGCGGATTTTTGTTGTACATATCCACTCAGGCCGCACAAGCAAGTCAGCTCAGTCAAATTCGTCAAACCCAAGAGGAAATAGCGATTGAGTGCGTCCCCTTTCGCGCTCCAGAAGTGCGCAGCCTCATCGCTGCCCGCAACAGAATGGCGACACATCTCCGCAACTTGGCATCCCCTGCGGATTCTGCTTCTGCATCGACATCCACCATGGTCAAGTTTCAGCTTCCAAAGATGATTCGAGCCACGTCCAAAGAGTGTTCAAAGTGTTACCAACGCGAAGTATGCACGTTGATGCATGCTGCGTTGGAAGGCGGATCGGCTTCGTCCAGCAGAATGGACGACGCCATGTGGAATGAAACCACTCGCCACCTCAGCCCGGCTGCGACAGCTTACTTTCAGCGCTGGATGCAACTGGTGTACTTGGAAATGTACAGCGGATCTGCTGCTCAGCAGGTGATTTTGTCACAAAGTGGCAGTGAACGTGAAAGCGCGACGAGCGATTGTCTTGCACATATGGCGTGTGTGAGCGTGACGAAGCATCACAATATGTTGACATTCTCCCGCGCAGCGGTATCCTCGAGTGCTTTGCCGAATTCTCAGACAACCCCATTGCCTGCACAGAAGCCTTCCTTGACCAACTCGCCGTTGAAAGGGTTTGCTTCTGGAACTCAAACACGTTTCAATAATGGTTGTGAAGATCTCCGATCGAGCACGAACATACGCGTGGGGGACCGCGTGGTGCTGAGCGTTGAGTGGTTCGCGAACGATGGCACCGAAGAAAATGTTGCAGTGAGACCAGTTCACACCGCGTACGGAATTGCAGTGGGTTATGTCAAAGCTGTGCAAGAGTCGGCCGTCAAGATCCAGGTGAACACGCACATCCCTGCCGAGTTCACGGCGGCTCATGTCAACGCATCTCAAAGCCCAAAACGTCTTTGGCGCATAGACCGTGACACGTACTTCTCCAACATGCGTCTGGTCGTCGACAATATTACGCGATTGTTCGCCGTTCCAGGCGTGGCAGCAAACAACAGCTGGAACAAGACTCGCAAGTCGAAAGACGAAAGTACAACTGTAGATTTAGCAAAGCAGGTTGATGACAAACGGCGTAGATTAGTCGTTGATCTGGAACCTCCACAGTTTCGATCAGGCATGGACTTCGAAACGGGACTTCGAAACGTCTCATTTCCCGTGGCATTCACAGTTCCAATACCCAGATTCTTCCCCGCGCAACATTGCCTGCCTCGCAATCCATCGGCAGAAACAACGTGTGGCGTTGACTGAAGAATTTAAAACGCTCAACCAGTGTCAGCGTGAGGCTGTGTGTCGCGCATTGGCCGCCCGCGACTACCTTTTGGTGGAAGGCATGCCTGGGACTGGCAAAACGCGCCTCATCAGTTTCCTGGTGCGAGTCCTGCTGTTCCTGGGGGAATCTGTGCTGATTTCTTCTTACACAAACACGGGGGTCGACAACTTGTTGCTGAAGATTATTGATGATGTGGCAACAATGGACACATACTCGATCGTGCGCATTGGCAGTGAAAAGCGTGTTCATCCCCAGGTCCGGCAATTCTGCCTCGAACGACAGTTGCAATCAACGGAGTCGTCTCAAGCTTACGCAAGTTCGCCGAGCCTCAGCGCGTACACAAAGTTGCTTAACAGCGCGCAACTCGTTGCGACCACTTGCCTTGGAGTGCGGCATTCGCTCTTCGACAAGCGCCGATTTGATTATTGCGTCGTCGACGAGGCCGGTCAGATTACGGAGCCGGTGGTGCTGGGGCCCCTGCGCGCCTGCAACGCCTTCGTCCTAGTTGGCGATCACAAACAGCTGCCTCCGCTCGTCACCAACCCAATTGCCGTCAAAGGTGGAATGGACGTCTCGTTGTTCAAAAAGCTGTGTGACAAGGCACATCCGGATGCAACTGTTGCACTGACCACACAATACCGCATGAATAGTGAGATCATGCGCGTGTCAAACTCACTGATTTACGACAACACGCTGGAATGCGGCACACCGGGCGTCGCGTCGAGGCGTTTGCAGTTGCCCCACTTCCACCGAGTGCGCAGCATCAAAACCGGTGAGACGCATGTGGGTAGGTCGTGGCTGGAAGCCGCCGTGGAACCGCAGGCTGCGGTCGTGTTTTTGAATCTTCAGCCAGCGCCCGAGCGTTCGCATTCGTCGCCAGCAGCTGCGCAAGACAGCTTTAAAACGCCTGTGCGACGAGCGTGGAGCAACACGGACAAGCCGGAGGCGTATGCGGCGCGCGGCGTTGTGCGGGCTTTAGTTTTGGCTGGTGCCGATCCATCATCCATCGGATTGATCTCGCCTTACCGCAATCAGTTGAAATTGCTACAGCGAGCTGTCAACGACGACTTCCCCGACGTTGAGATCATGACTGTCGACAGCTATCAGGGTCGGGACAAAGAGGTTATCGTGCTATCGTTGGTCTGTCCTGCTGGCAATGGGTCACCTTCAAATCGGTCACCCAGAATCGGAAACTTACTAAAGGACAAGCGTCGATTGAACGTTGCCATGACAAGGGCCAAAAGCAAACTGGTCATTCTCGGTTCTGTCGATGTGCTCGCACACTCCAACGTGCCGTTGCTGGAAGGTCTCGTCAAGCTGTGTCGGCAGCATCACTGGGTTGTCGATATTGCACCGGGAAGGGAGCGCACTTCGGTGCCCCGCGTCTTACCGGCTGATACGGAGTCGATGATTTCCCCCACTCCCGACGACGAAAAGCGCGCGTCCGCGAGTGGGAATTTCCAAGAGAATGTGCAGAACATGAGCGATGGCCGCCGCCACACATTCAAGGTGTTTAAGCCACCCGCGGAAAAGTACATGCAGGCGGCTGTCAAGGCACGATCACTGCATAGCCAAGGCGAGCAACAAAAGGAAGCAGAGCCACTGAATTCGAAGACAGAATCAGGCGAGCCGGTGGGTAGCCAAGCCGACGTCGACGACTCGTTTTGCGAAGACGACATTGATGACGACGCGTTGTTCCAATCAATGGAGACCCAGATATTTTCCGCAACACTAGACTTTTGACGGATTGATAATAATAAGTCCCAAGAACGAAAATAATAATAGGTAAATAATAAATACAAGCTGAGGTCAATCAAGTATGCTGAAGCGAGCAAAGTGGTGTCTCCGTCCGCAACACAACGGGGCTTCAACAGATCACTTTCTGCGGCGGCGCGACTTCGCGGAGGGTTGATAATCAGCGTCTTCTTCGCCTTGCCCTTCGGCAGAGTTGTAGCCATCGTCCTCGGCGCCATCGTCCTCGGCGCCATCATTGTCGTTATCTTCATCTTCGTCCTCATCCTCGTCTTCGTCTTCATCTTCGTCCTCCTCCTCGTTGATATTGTCGTCATCTTCGTCGTCTTCATCTGCGTCGATGCGGTTAACTTTGTCCGTGTCGTATACTCGCACAACGTCCGTTCCCAACTGCGACAGGTTCCATGGCAAGTCTTTGATTTCTTGCGTGTACTCCACGGCCTCTTCGTAGTTACTGGTGAGGATCATGCACATGTTTTCGATGTCCGTTCGAGTGAGCGGCGGCATGTGGGGGTTGAGTCCATCTTCGAGTTCGTCAGGCACGCCCTTTGAACTGCTAGGCAGGTTGGGTGACTGCTTCAGTGGGTACCAACCGTTCGTGAACTCCTGTCCGGCCCACCGTTCGGTGTACACGTCTCTGGATGGTCGCGTGAGTCCGTTTCGCAGCGTGCGGTGAATGTCTTCGTTTTGAGTGCGGGCTGCTTCGAGCCGCGTATAGACGAGGTTCGGGTCTTCTGTCCAGGTCCAGTCCATGACCTCGTGGTCTCCTTGCCTATGTTGGTCGTGCACCACCAACACCTCGCCAATATCTCCCGACTTGGTCAGGTCACCCGACTTCTTGGCACCACCCGGTTTCACAGGTCCCAGCTTATCTGCGGAGGCATAAGTTTCTGTGACGCAAGGAAGGCAGAACATTTTGGCTGGATAGCATTTCTTTTCGAAGTAGAAGTGGTAGCGTTCGTCGCCCAGAGGCAAATTCGTTGTTGGGTCGAAGGCGGGTTCAATTTTGATCAGGTTCGAAATCGAGCGCTGAGCCCTGTTGTGGGAAGACTTCAACTTGCTTCTCTGGCTCTTGCTCATGCGGTTGCGGCGGCCGTCGAACCGGCGTCCCGCGCGTTCCACGTGCCTCATCTTCTGCTTCAGCTTTTCAGCCAACTTTTCAGGCAATCGCAAGATGAAAGACTGGTCGAGAACCTCATCTGCCTCCTCGTAGTCATCATCTTCGTTGTGGGACATCTTTGTCACAGCCAAAACGCGCTATTTACCGCAAGCGGCTTCGCAAGGAACGCGCAGTTGCAGGAAACCACTCACGGCCAAGGACCGTACCTCACCACAACAAAGCCACACAAAAATCTTCTAACTTTGATTCGCATGCAAGATCAGGTGAGAAGTAGTTCATTCAAACTGCATTGCTCGCTTGCTCGTGAGATGAATGGTCTGCCAGCTCCTTCAGTGAGAAATCAATAACACATATCAAGCACAAGACATTCCACAGCGAATGCGTAGACGCGCGGTGCACCACAACAACATCTACCATGTGATTTAGACGACTTTAGCTGACTGCCAATGGCTACCACGACCGACTCCCGATGCCTTTTGATGCCTTGACGTCGACTTCGACCTTCCGACAATCTCTGCACGGAGTCTGAGACTTCCTACAACCAACGGCTTCGACAACTTCTACAGCGGTGATTGACAACAATTCGACCTACGACCTTCGCTTTTCGACCTTCGACTTTCGACACCGACGTCGACGTCAGCGAACAGCAACGAACGACGACGAACGACGAACGACGAACGACGAACGACGGACGACTTTTGACTTCGACGTCATTCCAAAGACGCTTATTCCTATTCCACGGTATCCTTTCCAGCACAACAGTCACTGTTCGTACGTATCCCCTTCTACAATGACCCTATTTCCGGTGTTTACTCCTAGGTATAGGTAACGTCAACGCCGAAGTTGAGTAACGACAATGTAACGCGAAATGGGAATGAATGTGTGCTTGAAATGGCGGTGGCCGCAAGCCGCAACGCCGTAAGTCGATGTCGTGTTGTCGTGTTGTCGTGTTGTCGTTCGTTTGTTGTCGTGTTGTCGTTCGTTCGTTCGTTCGTTTGTCGTCGTCCGCTTCCCTTCGTCGTCGTTCGTCGTCGTCGTGCGTTGATACCTTCGTCGTCGTTCGTCGTTGTCCTTCAATTGCTCGTTCGTTGGTTCGTTCGTTCGTTCGTTCTTTCGTTCGTTTATTCCTTCGTCGTCGCCGTCGTTCGTTGTTCGTTCGTTTGTTCGTTTGATTGTTTGATTGTTTATTCGTTCGTCGTCGTCGTTCGTCGTCGTTCGTGGTTGTTCGTCATCGTTCGTCGTCGTTCATCGTCTGTCGTTGTTTGTTCGTGTGTTCGGTCGTGTGTTCGGTCGTGTGTTCGTTCTTGTGTTTGTTCGTTCATGGGATTGTTCGTGGTCGAGTTGTCGTTGTGTCTGTTGTTCTTCACTAGTGCACAAAATCGTTATTCTGGGCTCTTCTGGAAGATCCAGTTTTCTTTCAAACCAAGAACAGGCCCCAACTGTGCAGTGTAAGTAATACACACCGCCTGCCTCGCCATCCACACACACACACACACACACACATTGTGCGATCCTGCTGGTCGTGCGCGCGCTCTCGTTGTGTACCTGTGTGCAACCGCAAAGGGGAACCCGAGAAGTTGATGGTTTGATACCCGGATGCTCTTGACCGTGGATTCTTTTGGACTCGGCTTGCTAGATTTTCCTTCGATCTCGTCTTCACCTCCACAATGTGGTGGAACCCGCCGCTTCGGCGACTTTTTCGGGACTCCACTCGGACACCGACGAACACTTGTAGTTGTTGATGTAGTGCTACACCGTTGTCGTCAGAACCCGCAACCGCAAAGGGGAACCCGATATGTGAACGGTTTGATACCCTGCAACGTATGATCGTGGATTCTTTTGGACACGGCTTGCCAAAGTGCAGCGGCTTCCTTCAAGATCGCAGCTTCGCCAAGGCCGAGAGGCCATTCCTGGTTGGCATCGCTGTCTGTTGTCGGCCCACATATCGCCAGACACGACCCTTGGATTGACACGCTTGGTCGTACTCCGATAGTGCTGCCACAAAGCGTTGCACCCTTTCACTGTCCACACTCCATTTCATCGCCTACACCTTGAATGCGCGTCCTCTTCACTGCTATCACTGCCCGCATACTTCCTTCACCGATAGCTCACCTGTTCTGCTCGTTTGCGTTTCGTTCTCATAGGAACCTACAGCTTCTGTCACCACTAGCGAGCAAGAACCCAGCCATGTGCTGCCGCGTGCCCTCGCAGGGCATCTCGGTGCTGGCAATCTGCGGCATTCTCGTGGCTTCCTACGCTTTGTATGTCGAATACCAGATTGCGAACGAGCCTTTCGGCAGCGAGTACGTGGCATCGTGCGACGTCATGGGCATGTCCTGCACGGCCGTCTTCCGCAGCAAGTACGCACACATACTATCCCACTGGGGCTTGGTGCCCGAGGGCAGTGCGCTCGATCTCGGGCTGGCAACGGCCGGCCTGTCGCTGTACACTGGCTTCCTGTTGTACCCCATTTTGACTTGCATCCCCGGCCGCAAGACCATCGTCCTGGCCGTCAGCCTGGGCTCCATCTGCTTCTCGCTCTACCTCCTCTACGTCCTGAAGTTCGTGCTCGGGGAGTTCTGCATCGTCTGCACATCATTCCACGCGATCAACTTCTCCATGTTCTACCTCGTGGTGCGTGAGTACCGCGCCACACCCAACGCCAAGTCTTTAAAGGACAAGCGATGAAGCTGCGCCACCACCAGCATGACCATGCTCCCGCGAACTCGACGCAGGAGCCACGCGAGCAGGAATTTCACCGCGAGAACTCCAATTGCGCGTGGACTTGACGCTGCTACATTACACGTATGTACAGTAGACTACTTTCTTTCCTGATTTTATTTATTTATTTGTCTCCCACCTGCGCAACAAAAGTTCTCGGCTTGTACGGCACTCTTGAAATCTCGAGCGAGGGCTCGCTCTCTTGTCGTTATCTCGCATAGCGTGGCGTGGCGTGCAATGGCATGGCATGGCATGGCACGGAATGGTATTGCTTGCCACTTGCCAACGATAACACCAACCAACTGATCAATGCCAACACCCGATGCCAACGATGACACCAGCCAACAACCTACCACACTGTAGCTCCAACCACCAACCACCAACAAACAGCCATCGCACAGCGTAGCGCACCCTCACCAACACACATCCCGCCATCCCAAATCCCAACCACACCACCACTGCACTCCTCCCGCAGGTTGTGTATCCACACGGTGTGAGTTAGTTGTGTGCACGCACCCCAAAGACAGGTCCTGAAGACGATAGATACCACGGCAGCCGGAAGCTGGCATTCAACAGCCTTCGCCTAAGGTCTCCACGTCTGCGACTCTATGGCATCCATCCTCCGTTCCGTTCCTTTCGTTCGTTCGTTCACTGTTGACTGTGTCGCGGTGTGTTGTGACTATCACATACTGCGCCGTTCTTCGTCGACGTTCACTAAATGATTGCATCGCCCTCACCGTGGAACGACTTTCATTTTTAGTAAGCTCTGTAATCCGAACGAACAGTACCGCGAAAGCACAAACAAAGCGACGACGACGTCGACGACGACAACAACGAACGAACGAACGAACGAACGAACGAACGAACGAACGAACGAACGAACGAACGCCGAGTGCACATCGTCGCACGCTAACTTCTCATTATTGGTACTATACATTTGACTAACTCACACTCACTAAATACTGTTCACCCCTTTATGACTCTGTAAAACATTTAGTAAAGTTCAGAAATGCAAGTGTACAGTATATGGCATTGCGGAACCGCTCAGTGCGGACAACAAACGAACCGCGGAACGGAACGGGCGGACGGCGCCCTGCTCACCCACACTCACTCACTCACTCACTCACTCACTCACAGCCACTCCCCCACACCCACCCACGCCACGCACTCCTGTACGCTGTCACTGTACAGTATCTGTACAGTCATCCGTACATTTGTGTTGTGCCCTGGAACGGCATATTAAACTACTGTGTGTACATAAACTGTACGGTGTACGTACGCCACTCTCTCACCTGTGTGGGTGGCTTGCGAGTGACCAGTGGACGTATGTACAGAAACTGTACGGTACAGTGTACATTCATGATTTACGCTGTCGAAGGTGGGTGAGTGAAGATGTGTACGTGGTGTGTACAGGAAATGTACGGAGTAGGTCGGTGGCCCCTGTGTTGGAGACGTCGGCGGTGACTGACTGACCGACTGTGTCACCATTTGTTCACTGCCAGTCACTGACGAACGTCAGCGACTTCGACGATGTTCGTTCGTTCGTTT
>ENA-OWNT01004249-OWNT01004249.1-seawater-metagenome-genome-assembly--contig:-NODE-4249-length-12727-cov-2.927115_pt1 | contig 12727 bp, 10 predicted proteins | sample MGYA00238136_ERZ651165 | MGnify/ENA primary metagenome ERZ651165 (study PRJEB26861, sample SAMN08777766) | seawater metagenome | isolation source: coastal seawater | place: USA: Florida | collected... | reverse complement strand
ATACCGCTGAAGGGATAAGTTGACACTACTTGATTCACAATCCAACCCAAAACTATTGATATTCGTACCGCCAAAGCATGAGCAACACCTTTAGTGTACAGATATTAGGAAGTAGTTCAGCCGTACCCACGCGCGATAGAAACCAAACTGCGCTGGTGCTTGACCTCGGACCAGAAAGCATTCTATTTGATGCTGGTGAAGGTGTTCAAAAGCAGATTATCATACACAATGTCAAACCGCATAAAATCAACTATGTGGTTATTAGCCATTTACACCCTGATCATTTTATTGGTCTCATCGGTTTACTATGCAGTTGGGGCCTCTTAAGGCGGCATCATATGCTCAACATTGTTTGCCCCGAAGGCTTGAAAGAAATCATAGAAATACAGCTGAAACATTCAAAAATAGAGCTGCACTATCCGCTTAAATACATCCACCCTAACAATGAGAACGAAGCTCTCGTATTGAAAACAGAAAGCTTTGAGCTTTACAGCTACCTGCTTCAACACAGAGTGCCCTGCTATGGATACAAGCTCGTAGAGACTGCTCATGAACGCAAATTGCTTCCGGAAAAGCTTAAGGAAAGCGGACTTCCCTATGAGGCTTATGGCATGTTTAAGACAAGCCAGGACTTTACTGATGAAAACAGCATTACTCATTCATACTTAAACTATACGGTTGACGGGCCCAGGTCAAGGTCGTTTGTATACTTTACCGATACATCATTGCTCATGAATCTGGCACCGCTCATAAAAGGCTGCGATCTGCTTTATCATGATGCCACATTTATGGACGACATTGCGGGCAAAGCTTTTGAAACAGGACATTCAACAGCAAAAGAAGCTGCTGAACTTGCCCACGAAGCCAAAGTAGGAAAGCTCTTACTAGGCCATTTTTCAAGCAGGTATGGCAACCTTGAAGTGCTTAAAGAAGAAGCCAAGACAATATTTGAAGAATCATATCTAGCCACAGAAGGCGAAATTTTTGAAGTGAACAACAAAACACTATGAAACTTAGAACACTCATCTGTTTAGCGTTATTGCTTTTTGTATCAACCACCTCATTCAAACCCAATCCTGAAGAAGGAATGTATCCCATCAGCCTTTTAGGCACACTCAACTTTGAGGAGATGGGGATGGAACTTAAGGCCAATGACATTTTCAATGAAAAGGGCAATGGCCTGATTAATGCCATTGTAAACATCAATGGATGTACCGGTTCATTTATCTCTGATGAAGGCTTGATACTAACCAACCATCACTGCATATTTTCTGCCTTAAAGCCGCATACCACCGAAGAGAAGAACTATATGCGCGACGGTTACCTGGCCAAGGACAAAACACTTGAGTTGCCTATGGAAGACTACAAGGTGAGAATTATGAAAAGCTACAGTGACGTTTCAAAGAAGGTGCTTGAAGGAGTTGCCGGAATTGAGAGCCCGGTTGAGCGCAATGATAAAATCAGAGAAAACATAAAGGCAATCAGCAAGGCTGATGGAGAGAAACACCCAAATCTTGAAGTTGAGATTTCTGAAATGCTTGCCGGCTCATCATATATCCTTTTCAGATATGAGTACCTTAAAGACATCAGGCTGGTATATGTTCCACCGAGATATATAGGTGAGTTTGGTGGAGAAACCGACAACTGGATGTGGCCACGGCATAGTGGAGACTTTTCATTTGTTAGAGCCTATATAGGCAAAGATGGAAAGCCTGCCGAATACTCTGAAGACAACGTTCCTTATACACCCGATAGATACCTGCAGGCTGATTTTGAAGGGGTAAAAGACGCTGATCCGGTTTTCATTCTGGGCTATCCCGGAAGAACTTACCGCCACTACCCTGCTGAGTTTATCAATTACATGGAACAGGTGCAAATGCCATATATCGCTGATCTGTGGGAATCGCAAATTGAGGTGATGGAAGCACTTTCTACCCGCAGTGACGCACTTGAAATCAAGTATGCTACCAGAATTAAGCGCAAGGCCAATGTCACTAAAAACTATCGCGGCAAACTGCAATCACTAAGAAGAATTGACCTGTATAACAAGAAGAAGAGCGAAGAAGAAATGATCTATCAGTTGCTTGCGGCCCGAAAATCAGAGCAACCATCAAAAGAATTCAGGTCAGCACTCAATGAACTGAATGAGCTGTATGCAGATTTGAGTGCCATTGGACCTAAAAGGTTTTGGTATGGCCAGCTTACAGGAGCTTCCTGCTATTTTGAAATTGCAAGCTATTTGGTGAGCTATGGCAACTTGAGTGAAGAAGAGAGAACAAAAGAGGCCAAGAAAAAATACCTGCGGGCAGTGAGATCAGGCTACAAACGTTTTGACAGGCTTACAGACAGCATTTTTGTATCAAAAATGTTGAGTGATGGATTGGACTATGGAATTGACGGATTGAAAAAATCTGTTGCCTCACACAACGAATTGGGTGCCTTTGTTCGTAATGCCTATTCAAAGGCCAAAATCATAGATTCTGCCTACGTTATAAAGATGATGCTCAAAAAACCAGAAAAGCTGGGAGCCCTTAAAGATCCTTTTGTAAAAATTCAGGTAGACATTGCTGAAGGCCAGGACGACACATACAATAAGCTCAATAAGATCAACCTTGCCATAAAGGCCAAAATACCAGAATATGTTAACCTCAAAATGAAGGCTAAGAGTGAACAGTTTGTGCCTGATGCCAACTCAACCTTAAGGTTTACTTATGGAACTGTTAAAGGTTACACACCAAGAGACGCTACTTACCTGGCTCCCGTTACTACGGTAAATGGCATTCTGGAAAAAGGAGCCAAAGGTGGCGAGTACAAATTGGAAGAAGAATTGAAAAATGCCATTCTCAACAATAACTCAGGTGAATTCTTTAGAGAAGAACTGGGTTCAGTGCCGGTGAATCTTTTGTACAACACCGATACCAGTGGTGGCAACTCAGGTAGCCCCATACTTAACAAGAGTGGCAAACTGATTGGTCTCAATTTTGACCGTGCTCATGAGGCGTGTGTAAATGATTTTGCATGGGACGATTCCTACAGCAGGTCTATTGGTGTTGATATCAGATACATTTTATGGGTAACCCAAAACGTAGGACAGGCCAACAACCTGGTTGATGAAATAAGAAATAATTAAATGTCAAGAACGCTCCTGATTACATTCCTTAGCCTCTTCACAGTAACCTTATGTGATGCCGACAGTACTGACTTCAGGCTGATTTATAGCCAGGGGCAGGTTCACTTCAGGCTTGCCAAAGGGGAAGTATGGAATCCCCTTACCAATAGTGATACCTTATCGCCTCAATGCACACTCAGGGTTCAGCGAGGAGGTTATCTATTGATAGAGTCACCCAAAGGCTATCTTGAATTCAATATTGGAGGCAATTACGTAATCAGCGAGTATGTTAATGAAATTGCTCTCAGGTCGCAAATAGCCAGTGAGTATGCAAGCAAGGCGAGAGACAGTCTGATGAAATCACTCAGGAAAGATGAGAAACGTTATGCCACTCCTCTTATTGACTTAAGGACAGACAACAAAGACCTGCTCTCCCTATATCCACCCCCTACTATTATATATGACGAATCCATTACGCTCAAATGGCGCCCCATGGATGACAACATATATATAGTAAAGATGTACCACACCGAGCAAAGCCAATATTTCTACCGAGAGATAAATGGTGATCAGGTAACTGTGAATATGAGATCATTAAACTTTCCAACTGATAGATGCATTTATTGGACCGTAACGGTAAAGGGTTCAGAATATTCGTCAGTTCCCAAATGCGTATACATACTCAATATTGGAGAATCGTCAAACATAGAGCTGCCGGCTTATGAGATGCGGGAAGAGTTCAATCTGGAACGCTCGGCCCTCCACAACCTTACTATGGCCATCTATTTTGAAGAGCACAAAGTGCAGTATAAGGCTGAAGAGTATTATGAAAAAGCCTGGAGCCTTTCAGGCAATTCAGAGCGCTATAAGCAGATCTACTACGATTTTATGGAAAGAAGAAACCAACTCGTAATTGACTAAGAAAATAATCATTGCCATAGATGGACATTCATCATGTGGCAAAAGCACCATGGCCAGGGCAATGGCCAGAAACCTAAGGTATAGTTATATAGATACAGGCGCCATGTATAGGGCGGTAACACACTATATGCTGCAAAACAACGTAGTTGCTGACGATGCCAACGGAATAGCCAATGGACTTACATCAATGCGAATAGACTTCAGGTTTAATAGCGAGCGAAATGCCTCAGATACTTACCTGAACGACCAAAACGTGGAATCTGACATCAGAACCATGCTGGTGAGCAAAAACGTAAGTCACTATGCCGCCATTAAGCAAGTACGTACCGCCATGGTTGCTCAACAACAGCAAATGGGGCAAAAAGGTGGTGTGGTGCTTGACGGTAGAGATATAGGAACTGTTGTATTCCCTGAGGCGGAGTTAAAAATCTTCATGACCGCCTCTATCGAGGTAAGAACCCAACGCCGGTATGATGAACTTAAGGCCAGAGGAACTGACATTACGGTAGAGCAAGTGCGCGACAACCTGATTGAGCGCGACCATATTGACAGCACTCGTGAAGAAAGCCCTCTCAGACAGGCCCATGATGCACGTGTGCTGGACAACAGTGATATGAACCCTGATCAGCAGCTTGAAACCGCTTTGGCCTGGGTAAGGGAACTTTTGTAAGAGCCTGCTGCGCTAAACAACTATATCTGACTTTTGGCACCAGAGTACATATGCTGACCAAAGGCAACAATAAATCCCGTTTGCTAAACCATTCCTTATTCAATAGACCAATAAGATGTGACTTTGGGAATTTGAGCACATCCGAAGGCTAACTTACATATACGGTCGCTGATTGTTACAGTAATGACGGAAGCGTTAAAAAAGGGAGAATGTGGAATGCTATAGCGCAGAATGTGGAAAGGGAAAGAAGAAACGCCGTGCAGCACTGAGTGAAGGCTTGGAGCCTGCAGAAAGGCTTTGTACCGAAGTGCAGGAGAAGGCTAAACGGAAAACGTTAAAACGGGAAACGACGTGCAGCACTGAGTGAAGGCTTGGAGCTAGGCGGAAAGGCTTTGTACCGAAGTGTAGGGGAACGTTAAACGGAAAACGTGAACCTGTCGGGGCAGGCGGGGAAACGGCAAATCAATGACCTGATAAATGCAAGCCCAAGGAAAACCACCGGCTAATATTCCATTATTCTACTACACTACTGAATATTGAAAACCAGTCGCTCACTTCGATCTCCCGATCGGAGTGAAACCTATGATACGATTTCAAAATCGAAGACAGGTGAAAGTGCTAGTGTGGAACAGAAAACATGAAAACGCAAAAAGGAAAACTAAATAGGTTAAGGAAGGCAAATAATGCCATTCTGGGCTTTTAAGCTCATTTGCGAATGCTGAATACCACTCGTTTCGATCTCCAAATCGGAGTGAAACGATACGATTTCAAAATCGTCAGCAGCAAAATGAGCATTGTGGGTGAGCGGTCAGGAGACCTTATCATAAGACATCTTCGATTTGGAAATCGAAAACAGAAGCCTGGCTTTCAAGCCCATTGGGGGATGTCGGACGCCACTCACTTCGATCTCCAGATCAGAGTGAAACCTACGATACGATTTCCAAATCGACATCAGTGTGCAGACATTGCATACCGTTGGTCAGGAGGCCCTATTGCAAGGCATCTTGGATTTGGAAATCGAAGACAAATTGAAAGTGCTTGTATGGAATGGGGAACGCTATAACAGGCAACGCTTGTCAGTTTATTCCATGCGTTCACCAAACATCCCATTCAAATTTAAACCGCTAAATCTGTGAATGCAATGCCGCAGCAACCCTTATCTATTGTATTGGGCATTTGGGCTGGGCTAATACTCACTCTATCTATCCTACCCAATGCCTGGGCCAAATCCCGATAAGGGCACACATACAATTTTTTGCATTTCAAACCCAAAATACTGCAAGTCACAACATTCTCAATATTAAACCACTGTTTCATTTTGGGAATTTAGTCTCAATGAGTGCACATTTGAATTGCAATCAAAAACACAACTAAATGAAAAACACAGTCGCTTTAGCAGTATTGCTGCTGTTTACCTCGCTGGCTTCGGCCCAAAGTATCGGATTTAACGCAAGCAGAAGTATCTCGACATTATGTCCTGATTACGCCACCTTTAAAAGCACCCTCAACCATTCATATGGTTTTGGCTTTTACCGGGTGAAACAAATCGGAACGGGATCGCTTCAATTACGAACAGGAGTCAATATGGTCTTCATGAGATCTTGCCTCTCTGTTACAAATGATGCAGGCAACAGTTTTCTGATTCCTGAAAAATTCAACTACGTAGACATTCCAATTTTACTACAACAGGATTTCTTCAGGTACTCAAGACTTACCCGCAAAGCATCACACTACAGTTTACAAGGAGGTCTTCACCTTGGTTACCTCTTCCATGAAAATGGTTTTGAGCAACGTGTTGGTTATGACTATAAAACCAGCCCGCTAAACCTGGGAGCCTCAGCCGCTTTTCAATGGATAAAACCCGTGAAATGGAATTCTGCCTTCGCAATTGGACCTGAAGTAAAGGTATTATCTACAGGTGAAGAGCATGCCAAGGTGGCAATAATGGCTGGATTGAAGCTGGGTTGGAGATTTGGAAACATATAGAATATATAAAAGGTGTAAACATGGCTCTTGAGGCTGGCTTTATGCTTCGATTATTGAGCAAGGGGTGCGATTAGGCACCGCGCCCCAATTTTTTCGACAACTGAGGAGAAGTTGTTTTGCTTAACAGAATAGTTTGAAACCGAGTGGTGTAATAGTAACGGTGAAATCCTTAAAGGAGATGAAAGAGAAAGAGACAGTTTCAAACAGATGTATTCCTAATAAGCAAGAGATCATTCTCAATAAAGACTTTTCATTTCAGTTGTCTTTTGAACAGCCCGGGTAGAGAGAAGCTCAACCCAAAGATTGCAACCTTTTGGCTGTTCATGAGAAAGCGGAGTTCCCAAACTCCGCTTTTTTTGTTTTTTACCAATCTGGATTCAAACTCCAAAAACCAAACCATCGGTGTTTATGCCCATTTTTGAGCTTGTGAAAACCCTGGGAACCCTTATACTATTAAGCACGGCCATTCACTGCACAGCGCAGTTTCAGTTCACAAAAAGCATAAAGGCTCAAACCAATCTGTATTCAATAGGTGTATGTGGCTCAAAAGAGTCGGTTTACTGTGCTTTGTATCCGAGAAGTATTATTCAACTATCCACCGATCTTCAACTGGACTTTGAGCTACAAGACTACAAGACACTGCTTTGCCACTACTCCAAAAAAGGTGATTTAAACAAATATGTCGTCCTGAAAAACACCGGGTTGGTTTTCCAGGGCTATAAGGGCATGATCGAGTATCACAAAGGATCGGTTTATTTGCTACTCAACACAACAAAAGGGCGTGTAATACATATAGATAGCGACAGTATTACTTCAACCCACGATGGATACCTTTTACTAAAACTCAGCGCCAAAGACCTGAAATACCAGGCACATTATCCAATAGGACAGCGCCACCGGCACAGATTTCTTGACTTCATTAAAACGGATACCAGCCTGTATTTGGCTCATTACTCAAGAGATACAATTTCATGGCCCGGCCATTTTGAAGATGTCTCGGCACCATTTTCACTTTTCAAGATTTCCCCTGAAGCCGGCATTGAACATCTCTTTACACGGAGCTTTGAAGAACCCTTGTTGGATGATGACATGGTAGAATCACATTTAAACATGGGAATTTCCACGGTTGCCAATCGCAGGGGCTTCCGTGTTTATCAATTGAAGCTCTCCGAAAAAACAATATACAAGACCAACCTTTTTCAAATTGAAGATGCAAGTGAAATCAATGGTGCATCCTCTATTGAAAACGGTTCCTTGTTATTATCTACTCACTCGCTGCAACAAATCAAAGTAAACGGAATCTCACTTGGTAAGCCCGAAAATGGAAAAGTCACCGGAAAAGGACTCACCTACATTGGGCCAAACCAAGTAGAATTCACAAACACAACTCAGGTAGCGGCGCACCCATGGGGTTTTCTGGAAGCATACAATAACTCCTTCTACGGATGTGAGGATTTCATTACTGACTTCACAATTAAAGACTCAGGCATTGATAGCAGCAATACCGAATTCCCTGGAAACCATGCCAACTATGCCTTTTACAGGATTGACTCAGCCAATGAGATAAGACATCTGGAGAAAATAAATCTCGGAAGGGATCTTCATCCCGAATATCTATATCCTATTAATCGAAACGAGTTCATCATTTACGGCTATAACAACTACCAATTGTACGACATCCCTTCTTCATCACTTGACACGAATATTCGCTGGGCCAGCGTTGGTTGTTTCTTTCACTACATCAGGCTTAAGGATATTGAAGTAGAAGACACCACACGATTCACATTCATTCCCAATGCCTTTAGTCCAAACAACGATGGCATCAATGACCAATGGGTGGTTTCACCAGCGGTAGCAGATCGTTTTATTGTAAGAATCTTTGCGTCAGACGGTTCATTGGTACACTATCAAACCGGTTACAAACCGCTTTGGAATGGAAAGAAAAACAACTCAACATTGCCCGCCGGGGTATACTTCTACATTGTAGAAAACACCCGCACATCTGAAGTTCACAATGGCAAAATCCATCTGCTCCGTTAAGGGCGATTAACAACCGTTTAACACTCGCTCACAAACTCGGGTGCACTTTCAAAATCTTATTTCACGACTTTTGATGGTGTGAAATCCAATACAATAAGATGGGTTATACTGGGGGCAACCATATCGGTAATAGGTATTGTGCTCACCCAGGTTTATTGGGTACGAACGGCATTTACCCTAGAAGAAGAGCAGTTTGAAAAGGGTGCGAGCACTTCACTATACAATGTGGCTAAAAGGCTGTCTGAGTACAATCAGTCAGTAATGCCCTCTAATAATCCGGTAAAACAGCTATCAAGCAACTACTTCATCGTTAATGTAAACGATGTAATTGATGCTAACCTTCTTGAATTCTACCTGAAGGAAGAATTTGGAAAGCGAAACATCAGTGCTGACTTTGATTACGCCATTTATGATTGCTCTACTGATGAAATGGTTTATGGCGACTACATTTCACTTAATGAGAATGCCGACGCTCCGGAAAACTCAAAATTGCAGAAATACGATGAGTTCAACTACTATTTTGGAGTTCGTTTTCCTCAACGGGCGGCCTTCATTACCAGTAAAATGGGCATTTGGGTGTTCTCTTCTATAATCCTGCTGGTTATCATCATTTTCTTCTCCGCCACCATATTTATCATTCTGCGCCAAAAAAGATTGAGTGAAGTTCAGAAAGACTTCATCAACAATATGACTCATGAGTTCAAGACTCCCCTTTCTACCATTGGCATTTCAGCTGATGTACTGCTCAACCAAAACATTACAGAGCAACCAGAAAGGTTGAAGAAATACGCCAACCTTATTAAGTCAGAAGCATCACGCCTTAACGATCAGGTATTGCGCGTTTTACAAATGGCCCGCATTGATAAGGAGAAGCAAAAACTTGAATTTAAAAAGCTTGAGATTGTACCCTTGCTTCAGGATGTAGTGAGCAGCGCCATTGAAAAAGCCCGGAAGAAAGGTGGTAACATAGAGTTGATGACCTCAACAAGCCCTGAAATTGTGGCCGACGAAGTGCATCTGTCCAATATTGTGAACAACCTTTTAGAGAATGCCATTCAGTATTGTCAAGAGGCACCCAGCGTAATTGTAAGTCTTACGGAATTAAAAAATCACTACCTCCTTAGCATTCGGGATAATGGCATTGGAATAGCCCCTCAGCATCAGAAAAAGGTTTTTGACAAGTTTTTCAGGGTACCCAAAGGCAATGTTCACGACGTAAAAGGTTTCGGAATAGGCTTGAATTATGTGCAAAATATTGTTCAGGCGCATCATTGGAAAATCAGTTTGGAGAGCGAATTGAATAAAGGCTCAACATTCAATATTCAAATACCTAAATAGATGGAAAAGCAAATAAGAATTCTCTACGCCGAAGACGATCCTAATTTATCGTTTGTTACCAAAGACAACCTTGAACTGGCGGGCTATGAAGTGTTGCATACTGAAAATGGACTTGAAGCCTTTGAAGAGTTTAAGGCCGGGAAATTTGACCTATGCATACTGGATGTAATGATGCCGATAATTGATGGCTTTACGCTGGCTAAGAAGATAAGAAGAATGAATGAGGAGATTCCCATTCTGTTTCTTACGGCAAAAACCCTTGAGGAAGACAAGATAGAAGGCCTCACTATTGGAGGGGACGATTACATCATAAAACCCTTTAGCATAGAAGAGCTAAAACTCAAGATTGAAATATTTCTGAAACGCTCCAGCATTAAGCCCAAGCAAGAACTACCGAAAAAGTTTGACATTGGCGAATACCACTTTGATCATGACAATCTGCTGTTGGCCCGTAATGATGAAAGTGTGACCATGACACAACGCGAAGCTGATGTATTGTTAATGCTATGCCGTAATAAAGACCAGGTAGTGAAGAAGAGCGAGATACTGCTCAAGATATGGGGCGATGATGACTATTTTGTTGGAAGAAGCCTTGATGTATTTATCTCAAGGTTGAGGAAATACCTGAAGCAGGATGCCAATATCAAAATAGAAAACCTGCATGGTGTTGGCTTTAAGCTTGTTGATTCAGTTACGGCCTGAATCAGCCCAACCATTAAATTGAATCATTGACCGGCAAATAACAACCATTCATAGGGCGATTTCTATGAATTGACCACTTTTAGCCTGACAACCAATGTCTTAGATATAGAAGTCATCTTCAACAAGAGTATTATTGAAGATGACTTCTATGTTTTCAAGGGTTGCCATAGGTCTCACTATTTGTTTATTGCCTCTTAAGCCAAATGCCGCTACATACTATTCACAAGCCAGTGGTGATCCAAACACGCTAAGCAACTGGACCACGAGCACCGGTGGCAGTGGTACCTCTCCGAGTGATTTTGCCACTAATAATGACGTGTTTGTGATACAGAATGGGCATACCATGACAACCGCATCCGCATGGACCTTAAGTGGTGTTGGCATAACCCTTCAGATTGCCGAGGGAGGCACTTTGCAGGCCAACCATACAATTGATCTTACTCCTTCATCAAGGTTTCAAATTGACAATAACGGAACCTATAACCACAACTTCAGCAGCAATGAGATTTTTGACGGCACCGAAACCTTTGGAGCCAGCAGCAATGTGGAGTTTCAATCGCGTCCGGGGCCAACACTTGACCAGGGCATAAGTTTTGGCAACCTCACTTTCAATTTTTCTTCTGGTGGAAGCCTGCGTGTTAACAATGCTGATAATGATACGTTTAAGGTATATGGCAATCTTACCATACAGAATACAGGTGGTGGATCAAATGAGCTAAGAATGGCCTCAGGTTCTGGTGACAATATTGTATTGTCAGTAGCGGGCAATTTCAGTATGACTGGTGGAAGGTTTGACTTTTATAGCGCAAGTGGTGGCACCAATGGTTCAGTTGAAGTGGGAGGAAACTTCTCATTTACCGGAGGCACCTGGGACAATGCCGGAACTGATAACATCAGCATAAAATTGACCGGTGGATCATCTTCAGAAGTAAGCTACCAACTTGATGGCTCAGTGACCATAGCCGGCAACTCAGTAGACGATACAGACTGGGAAGTGGACACAGGAAAAAAAGTGAACATGTTCAGTGACTGGGAAATAGGTGCTGGTGAAATACTTACCGTGAATGGTCAATTGAACTGCTCTACCTATACCGTTACTGACGGGGGTACCTCATCTACCTTCACATTGAGCGCTGGCGGCACACTCGGAATCGGCTCAGCAGATGGCATAGAGTCATCAGGCACAGGAGGCAATATTCAAACTGACACACGCAATTACAATACTGCGGCCACCTATGTTTATAATGGCATCAGTTCGCAGATTACCGGTAATGGGCTTTATGATGAATTAAATGCATTGACTGGCACAGTTCAGATTTCAAATACATCAGATACAGTAACGCTTACTGAAGATGTGCAGTTTGGAGACGGTTTTTCAGTGACAATTGATGAGGGTGCCCATCTTGACATCAACTCGGGAATCAGTTTTATCAAGGCAACAGGAAGTTCTGCCAACATTACTTGTGATGGAACCGTTCTGGTGGATGATGCCGATGGATTTAGCTCATCTACCACTTCAGGAGGAGAAGCATTTCAGGGGTTCAGCACCTGCACATTTGGTTCTAGTGGAAACATTACCTACAATTCAGCTGGAAATCAGGACATTACGAACCAGTTTACCTATCAGAATCTCACACTTATAGCAAGCAATGTCTCATCATCATCAAATAATAAGACTGCAGCAGGTGCGCTGGATATTGATGGCACACTCAGCATTGAAGGCACTGCCGATTTTGACCCGGATAATAATCAAATAAACCTGGCCGGCAATTGGACAAGTGCTTCGGGAACCGATTTCTCAGAAGGGAATTGCACAGTGGTTTTAGACGGAACCAGCAAGCAAACCATTGATACTGATGGCGGTGAGACCTTTTACAACCTCACTCAGTCAGGCAGTGGGGCTACTACATGTGTTGACCCTTTAAACCTGGCAAATGGCGGCACCTTAACTATATCAGATG
>ENA-OWNT01004247-OWNT01004247.1-seawater-metagenome-genome-assembly--contig:-NODE-4247-length-12737-cov-3.700553_pt1 | contig 12737 bp, 15 predicted proteins | sample MGYA00238136_ERZ651165 | MGnify/ENA primary metagenome ERZ651165 (study PRJEB26861, sample SAMN08777766) | seawater metagenome | isolation source: coastal seawater | place: USA: Florida | collected... | reverse complement strand
GGAATCAGAGCAGACACACATTGTAGGTTGCTGCACAGCATGGCGAAGACGAACAACCGCAACAACAACATTGCCGTCGGACAATTGGAGAAGAAGCTGGTACAGTCTCACCATCTCCCTCTCCACTTTACTGTCCAACGGCAACACGGACCTCACAAATCTCGCCAACCTTGCCAAATCTGCCCACCCCGCCAACCTCGCCAACCTCGCCAACCTCGCCAACCTCACCAACCTCGCCAACCTCACCAACCTCGCCAACCTCGCCAACCTCGCCAACCTCGCCAACCTCGCCAACCTCGCCAACCTCGCCAACCTCACCAGTGCAGCCCACCCATGTCACTGGTCCCTGGCAAACGAACAACCACGAGTCAGCGGTCAGCGGGTCAGTGACAACGAAACCAGTCACCGTGTCACCGCCTGTTAACGGCCTTGCACCAACGCCCCCTGCAGCCTGCGGCTTTCAGCCATTGTGAACGCCCTTCATACTCATGTACTGTACAGTAATCAAATGGTGTATGTCATGACTATACTTCTATGACGTACGAACGCCGACATTGTTATCGAAAAGCCCATTGATCACAACGTCACATACCGGTGTAACGGTGTACCATAACCGTATGGTACATGGCATTTATAATCGGGTTTGCATGTATAACTGTGTTGATTGTGCACGGTGGACATCAATGAATTCGGGCTTTGCAAATGTCTTAAAATGCCAACTTGCCATCACGTTTTCACCCCTTGATGAAAGGAAAGGGCGTCTGGTTTTGGAGGCGGTGCGCGTTGCATGACGGCCATCAGGTCACGTCACTAGGTCGATGCTGACTGACTTATCTTTGTTTCCATTTATGCAAAACAGGCGCCAGAGAATCACAAATTGGTTGTCTCCGTCGGTCACCGCGTTTCTTTTCTCTTGACACTGCGGGGTACAACACAACTTGCGGCCATTTGTTGCAAATACTGACTTCCAGAACCTGTGCCAAACATAGATGTTTTTTGGAGAGTACGTGTGGCGCAATCCGTTTTATGATAGGGCGAACCGCACGCTCCCAGACAAAATGTCGAGGGCTGTGAAGATTGATTTTTGTCACTGTAAACGAATAAAACCAGGATGGGGATTGCAAATTTATTCGCTGTAGAGCCGTTTGTGCGGTGTCCTACATTATGAATGTATGTTGACCACAGTATCTCTTTGCTCTTACCAAATTCTTAGCTAGAATTGCGGTTTCTATTTTGAAGCTCTAGTTTCGTTGCTTTTCAGGAGTGAACCATGATCGTTAATGTTGATTACACGATGGCAGACATGGGATTATCACAACCACAACAAGTGGCGAAGCTCCGACCAGCTTGAAACTTTCAAGGCAATCCGTCCTCATCGGACCACTCGCTACTGCCACCTGCTTTTCCCCGAACCCAATAATTCTTGCAACCAATTCGGGGAACTTGGACACCAGGGATCTCCCAAGCAACAGCATTGTGGCGAGTCAGGTATCCCAAAGGACAGGGCGTTTTGTTTTTGAATCCCACTGGCCGCAGCAGCAACTCTTCGCCCAGCAGTTGGAAGTCAAGATCAGCATTTGAATCTGTAGTCTTCGCCCCTTGTGCACCGATTGCACTTTGGAGCTGTTTGAAAGTCATCCCTTGTTGTTTCGCTGGCACTCCTTTTACATCTGGGCACACAATTGTGTCGTTAGTGACCATATTGCGATGCTTCAAAAAGCGTAGACGATCCCACGATATGGCATTTGAGCTCGTTACTGCTCCTGAAACACTGTCTACCACCCACCACAATAGGCGAGCATATTCGGACCCATTCGCCATATGGCCCGCACCGGCGTTCCCCACCGTCGCCGGCGCCCTTGACGTTAGACGATTCCCCGTTTTGCTTAACCCCGAAAGTTCTCCAGACAACACCCTAGGCACAGGTGGAGGACTATGTTCTTAACAATCGGACTGCATGCTTGTGCTTTGATGTGTTGAATCGAAGAAATTTAAGAGTTTGTGCTAAAATCAACCTTCAAACGACAAAATAGACGCCATTTGAGCACCAAGTAGCCCGCGGCTGCGAGTGGTTTTCTTTGCCGTCGCGTCAAGGCACTTGGCGTCTTCTTCACAGTTCCCACGGCGGCAGACTTCTTGCTGTCGGAAAGTGCCGGATCAAGGTCCGTCGACGGCGCTAGCAGCAACGCGGCAGCAGTGACGAAGCAACGTCCTGAAATCTGAATGGGCGCTCACGGCGTCGCATCGCCCTTCACAAGTCAATTCACTCACCGGGCCATGTCTTGTGTATGTCGTGGCGTTTGTTGGTGTGCACGATCTTCAACTCACGCGCGGCGCACTTGTTCTGACGACGACGTGTCTTTTTGACGAGTAACAATGCACAGCTGACAACTGCCTGAAGGTGTCAATCGTGGCCACTATTACGACTTCTCAACGACGACTCCCGCAACAACGGTTGCTTCAACACCAACTACTGCCCACGATGCCGACCATCGCAAACGCGCATTCAGCTCGCGACTTGCAAGTCAACCACACGCGAGCACCGAAGCGATGAAGACCGACAGACCATTTGTCGTTTTGGTGTCGTTCGCTCGCTGACTCCCCAACTCGACTCCACCACACCAACCAACCGACGAACAACAAACGACGAACGACGAACAAAACAAACGACATTGTCACTCCCACACGATTCATATCTACATCTAGTATTACCAAAATAAGAGACTATCGTGTCCCTACTAAAACGTGTAATACTACTTGTAGAGAACTTCGTTGGTCGTTTGTGCCCACGCACTCACTCACCCACTCTCACAATGTCTGACGTTGAGTCAGTTCGTTGCCCCCACACCCGCTGCCCTCTCAGCCAGCCAGTCAGTCAATTTGGCTGTTGTTGTCGGTCGCTGTGGAAACCGACGACGACCACCTCCGATTATGGTAGGTAGCGAACGGTGAACTGTAAATCAGCAAACTGTACGGCTGCCAATGCCGCTGCATGCTGCCAGTGACTGAACACTGTGCGCTATCAATTCCATTTTGGTACGAAGTGAACACGAATCGTACAGTATACGTTTTCACTTTTTGTGTCGAGGAGGTCGTGAGCGAGCAAAGCGATGCTACAGGTTGGGTCGACGAACGGACGGCCGACGACGATCGGAAGCGCAAGAAAGCAGCTGTTGTGATACATTGATCATGTATTTCGTTTGTGCGTTTTAGTGAAGTGCGTTTGGTCTATCGAAATGTAAAAATGAGCCGCCCTGCTGCACTTGGAAGAGTAGCGCCTGTCGTGCAAATCCATTGTGCCAAGGCTGTACTCACCATTGTGATTTAAATCCGTACTCTAGCCCTCGTACATGTTGTCCAAGCGTCAAGCATTTATAAAGCATCAAGCAGAGTATCGCGCGCAATGTTATGGATTTTGCTTCGGAAACAGACCCATTGTCTTGTAAATTGTGTTGAGAGCAATAAATAAATAACAATACATCAATAAATAGAACTGAAGCCTTCTACTGAACACAGAGCAGCCAATACAAGTAGCCGTCATTGAGCAGCGACATCACGGCCGGGAGTTGCAACGTGGAAAGTTCGGGAGGTACTGAAGCAGCATCAAGCAATGCAGCGGGCATGCCTAGCACCGGAAAAGCGATCTTCCACCGGTGGTCGTTCGTGGAATCTGGTTCTAGCACAAGTCCACATTGTGCCCGACCACCCACAAAGAATGAGGGTGTCAAAAAACTTGCTTCTGGCCGCCCGTCGGCCGCTCGCGCTGTTGGCAGCGAAACGGTAGACATGCAGTGCGGGACAAAAGGACACCCAAATTTTCGTAGCCAACATATGCCTTCCGAAGAGCACGAGTTGAAACTCTGAATGGTACCATCCGCACAGGCGCAGCAAACCATGTCACTGTCGGTAGCTTCAAGGCTGGACAGCAGTACCGCTGAGCTCGTCATCGCAGAGTGCGAAAGTCTATCACCTACATGACAAGAGTTATGTCAACAAACAGCCTGTGATAACCGCAGAACAAAAATTCACGAACCGTACGCATTAAACACCACCAAAGCTGGTTCGCTGGTGCTCAACACGACGCATTGAGTTCTTGGCTTTGCGGCTTCACCATCAGCGATAGTATGTGCTTTATCTTCGACAACGAGCACGACTGCACGTGCGCAAACGCACTCCAACGACGTGTCATCTCCGAAACATTCGGCGGGGCTCCGTGAAACTGCTTCTTGACTTTCGATTTCTGTTACAACTTTTCCATATCCAAAAAGGGCGACTTTTGTTTTCAGGGCCACTAAATAACAAGCCCCTGCCCAGCCAGCCGCCCAGCCCCCCTCCGAGACTGTAGGTAACGCAAGTGACTGCAGTGCCCGGCTGCTATGCTGAACGGGAGGATCGAGGAGCCGAAAGACCCGCACAATCTGTATGTCATGAAACACTGCAGATCAAACACCGTCATCAACGCACACCCAAGATCACACAGCTTCGACGCACGTGAATTCCTTCAAATAACGTCACAGTTCCGGCTGTGTCGAGGGCAACCAACTCTGACACCGCTCGGTGGTTTCTGGATGCAGTTGCACATAGACTAACAATTTTGACGGGATCTGCCGGAGCAAGTATCACCGCACGCAGCAAGTCCTGACGCGCAAGATTTTTGTCGTGTTCAGTGTCGGATGGACCACGGGGTTGGAATGGTGCACCAGAACGTTCAATACATTGGCAGTGAATGTAGAAATCTTCAGTGGCGTACAGTATCACATTTTCAAAGTAGTCGCGATTGCTCTCCGGCTCTGTTGAGTTGGCGCCGCGCAAAATCTTGTCAACTCCAAGCCAAATGTCACCAATGCAAAAGGCCGTAACGCGGTTCGCAGGATCGACATCCTCAAGCGAAAGGCGTGTGCAGGCGCTCGCACTACGCTCACTGTGAGATGACCCTGGAGGGTGGGCGGAAACGCTCATCCGGAACTTCGACCGGAACACCGCACCATGCCACAAACGCAAGTGAACCAGGAAAACCCAGTTCAGGTTTTCATACAGTACAAAATTCTGTGAATCTGCAATACATTCAGCTCCATTCGATCATCAGCTCGTTTGATGTTCCATGCTAATATGAGTTGCATCAAGTCACTCAATTGCACTTGAACGACTTGAACTTGCCCACTCGCCACCAGGCGTGCTGTTGTTGCACCACAGTCAATCATCTTGCAAGAATCTTCTGCCTTCAAGCACCTCAACATGCACTCCTGTTGCTCTGCTCACAAGTTTCCTGGGTCGTTCTTTGTTGACGTTCACAGAGCTATCAAATCCTTTGCACAACATTTCTGCACTGCAACCTGCAACCGTCCGTGGTCCGGTGGTGCCATCCTTAGTCCAGAAAGCTCCTCAAGTTGAGGTGCCACAGTGCCACCGTCGCGGTGTCTTCGTGTCTTCGTGTTGTTGTTGGTGGTGTCATTGCAACCAAAGTGAGTGGTTGTCGCACACCTTGCACTATCGCACTCGGCACACTGTCCTTGCGCCGCACTACACTCGCACTAGCATTCCAGTGCAGTCGGCGATGAGATGACAGAGCCTGTATTCAAATCAACTCATCAGCCGTCGTCGTCAGCTGACTGACGGCTGCCGGTGTGAGTGAGGGAGTGAGTGAGTGAGTGAGTGACTGTGTGGGGGTTTCGGCGGTCGTTCCTTCGTTCCTTCGTTCCTTCGTCGTTCCTTCGTTCCTTCGTTCGTTTCTCGTTTTTCCGTCCTTCGGTCGTTCACTGCGTTCACTTCGTCGAACTTCATCGAACTTCGTTCGTTCGTTCGTTCGTTTCGTTGTCGTTGTCGTTGTTGCGGTCGTTCGTTCGTTCGTTCGTTCGTTGGACGGCTTTCCGTAGACCGTCCGTCGTTCGGTGGTGGTCGGTCGTCGGTCGTCGGTAGTTGGCGTTGTTGGTTTGGTGGTGGTCGTCGTCGTCGTTGTTGGTGGTGGTGGTGCTGGTTGCTGATTGGGTGATTGGTGTTGAAGCTGCCGCGAAGCAAGCAGGCAGCTGCGACGACGACGAGAAGTCATGTTGTGATGAGCCGCGGTGAGGGGAGTGACGTCCGTCCGGCGTCCTTCCTTTCTTTTCCTTTCCTTTCCGCTCCTTTCCGCTCCGTTCCGTGCTGTCGCCAGTCGCCAGTCACCGCGCTGTCACCATACTTGCGAAGTCGCTTCCAGTTTCGAGTTGCAGTCACCATCGTCAAACGCCGTCACACGGCGTTCGAACGAAGCAGGCGAAGACGATGACGGTGACCGCGGAGTTGCAGACCAGGGCGACGGCGTTGTGGAGTTGCGGGCATGCATAACTTGCTGACTCGTGGTTGTGCAGCGTTCACATCGAGTCACCAACCAGTCCAGGCCACGCCACGCCACGCCACGTCACGTTGTTTCAAAGTCATGTTCACGTGCCGGACGTACCGTAAGTGCGCCACGGAAAGCCGCCGCGCTGGCAGACTGCGTGGATGGAAGACAGCTGCAGCTGTGCCGGCGCGAGGGGAACACCTCCTTCCTGGTTACGGAATGCAGTGCGTCACCGTGAGCGTTTCCGTCAAGTGACAGTCACCGCCTGCAACCGTGAAGGTGAGCTCATCAGAGCCAGCGTGTCTGCGCCTTTACTGGCCATAGGGAGGTTTGCGAAGCTGTGGTGCGTGTGCTGACCAACGGAAGTATGGAAACACCCTGCAGGGGCCGGCCTAGCACCAGGACTCGCAAGAGGACACCACACGCCAGCGGGTCGTCAGAAGGTCAGGGCACGGGGCGAGGGGTAGGCGCGAAGTTCTGCGCATGAGCAGCGCACGCGACAGATAAAAAGCAGAATCGCCAACACAACCGACACGGCAAAGCCTGGCACAATTTTCCTGTGACAACATAGCCGTCTGCGTTGACACTTCAGGTGCACACGCGGGCTGGCACCACTCACGACAGGTCGTCGTAGCATCGTTTATGCCTATGCATTTTCTGCTGCCGTGAAAAAGTCTTTGAGGTTTTTCAAGTGCAATCGTGCAAATGTTCAACTCAGAAGCAGCCGACGCGCAGAAGGAAGCTCTCGCGATTACCCGCGCACATGCCGAAGGCCTCGTGCTCGGGACTCGCGTGGAGTGCAAGTATGCCAACTCGATCAACTATTACTGGGGAAAGATCAACTGGGTAAACGGGGACGGCACCTTCGATATTTTGTACGAGGACGGTGACCAAGAGTTCCACGTTTTGCGCCGTTTCTTCCGGGTCGACGAGGGCTTGCAGCCCGGTGACATGGTGGAGGCACGCACGGACGAAGACAACCGCTTCGTCAGAGGGATCATCTCCAAAGTTCGGCCTGGTGAGTTGTACGATATCACATTCGACGACAATCTGGTCCGCAGAAATGTGCGTCGCGTGCTCATTCGTCGACCTGAAGACGAAGGTTCCAGCTGGCAGTAGCCTTGGTACACACGCCTGTTTTAGTTTTAGTCTCGCTTGTGTGTAACAGCATAAGTCAATTTTTGAATGCATCTCTCCTTGCTGGAACTCGTGGTGCAGCAGCGCATTGTTTGGTCACAAACTGCCACCTTCCAGTGCTCAACTTTCCAACGCCTAGAGTTCGACACTGCTGAACACTCCACGTAACTTCAAAGAATTCCAAACCCAATCCCTGTCGCAACTTCGCAACAAAGACGACGACGACGACCACCAGTGTCCAACAGTCCCATCTTAGATTCTATGCCATCTTCCAACGTGCAACATCCCAATATCCCCACAAGTCCCGTCCTAGATTCGAGTCCATCCTCCAACATCCAACATCCAAGCGATCCCAGCGATCCAACAGCCCATCGTAGTCCACCACCTACCACTTCTTCAACATCTTGCATTCATTCGCAGAGTCAATCCAACCCCAACGTTCATTTCCAACAGACGTTCATTTCTATCATTCATCCCCAACATCCCATCTTACCACCCCAGCATCCCATATTAGATTACGGTTCGTCCGTCCGTCCAATCTTCCAACATCATCGCCATCGTCCAAAAACATTTATTCCTTCTTTTGATCGTTGGTGAGAATTTACAGCATTTCAATAGCGATCGCAAACGTCCACAGCTGTTGGTCAAAGCGCGGCATAAGATGCCGTGGCACGCGGTAGCGTCACGCACGTGGCGTGGACGGGGCGCGTTCCAACCACTGCTAATTGCTTGACCCTTGGTTGCAGGTTTCCTACGCATTCTTTGCCCTGATGGAGCTAATGCCCATTATGAAGGATTGCAGTGGTGTGAGTTTCTTGCTCCACGGCACCTTGGGATTCTTATCACTAGACACGCAGCAACCCTTCCGTTCATTCCTTGGTGCATTCGCACAAGCCACAGTCTCCACCAATCAGCACAATCCGACACAAAAACGCAAACGCACGCGCACACCCACGCCCATCCATACTGCCCACGTTGGAATACGTTGGAATACAACTATACGGCGCAATGCGCAATGGTTTTGTAATTGTGACGTATACCGTCAGTGAACATCGTTTCACTCACAATGACTCAATGAAAAACTTCTCACCGAACAAACATTGCAGGTAGCTCCTGCAATTCGGACTTAATTAAGAGGACTGTCCACATCCTCCACATTTGTATAACCAAGGTATTAGCCCTTGGTCTAACACTCAATCAAGGTGAGGTTCTTCACGAGCACCCTTTTAGACGTACACGTCACGAATCAAGTGCAATTGAAACGGTGAAACGGCGGTGTTTTGAAGGACATCGTCGCCACAATTTAGTTCGCCGAAACCACGTTTGCGCGTTTGCGTCACTGCATCATCGTCAGCTGCACAAAAGCGAAGAGAAGGACAGCCGACCATTTTACAGCGCACTGCTTTTTGGCGAGCTTCGAGCACATTTGTTTGGCAATTGTCTTTGGCTCTGTCAAGCACACAGCACAACCTGGTTCGCTGTCGGTGGACAGCCGAAGCGCCCAGCCTCACACAAACTGACATCGTTGCCACGCGCTGTTCTACGCCGTGTGTGATGTATGTGGTGTGGTGTTCTGGCGCGTCCTGGCGTGACGTGTGGTGTCGTGGCGTGTCGTGGCGTGTCGTGGCGTGTCGTGGCGTGTCGTGGCGTGCTTTGCCGTGCCACTCGGTGTTGCACGTTGTCTGCGGCGTGCGGCGTGCGGCGTGCGGCGTGCTGCTACCGCGCTGTGTGTGTGTGACACCTACTACACCTGATATTTAATGTGGCGAGCTCCGTCACCGTAAGAGGCGCGACACCGAACGATGCGATTTAGACCCGTGTACTTTCTGCTTCTATTGTTCTTTTTGCCCATGCTCTTCCCCAAAATATCCACTGAGCTTCAAGCACAACTATGATACTAAGAACCGGTTCAACGCCCTTATCGAGGCCGGCCAACCCCGCGAAGTTGTTTGAACACTTTGTCGATTTCGTCAAGCGAGTGCCCATCCCTCCGCCGAAAAAGCACCAACCGTCAGTTCCACTGGCGTGGTTGTACGACAAAGCGCTCGACTCATCGAAAGGAGGGCAGGCGCCACTTCCGAAGTCACGTCCCCGTCGTCGCTCGAAACCTGCACTCGGGACGCAACCACCACCATTTGACGGGTTGGACGCGGCCCAAGCGTTGCGTCAGCAGTCTGCCTTGTCGCTGCGTCCGTATCTCGACGCTCTGCACCGTACACCGCGCTCAGGCGGCAGCAGTCACGTCAATGAATCAGATATTTACACATTGAACTGTCTCTTGGAAAAAGAATTGGAGTCGTACTCAGTGCCGGAGTCAAGTCCAAGTCTGTTTCGGGAGATAGTTGAGTTTGGGCTGAATCTGTGTCAGGAAAATGTGAGCTCATCTGTGTTACGGGTGACCATGCGAGTCACCAACGTCGCCCTCATCGCTTTTGCCCAAAACGACACGCCAGAGGTCCAACTTCTGAAGCGCTTGCGCACGCATTTGGTCGAAGTGCTTTCGCGGCAATTGGACTCTTCGCTGTCCATAGAAACGCTGTGGCTTGCAATCGCGTTGGCACCCCACTGCAGTCGTGCCACGCCCATGCCAGAAACCGAGTTGATGCAATTTGCGTTGCAGATCACGTCACGCACCCATCTGTGCGCCAAAGATGAGGAGCTGTCCACTCTTGCTCGTTGCTTGTTCGTCGTGCTGGAGAGGCCACCTTTCGTTGCCGGGTTTGCTGAGAGTGTCAGGGATGTTTTGCGAAAGGCTTTGTCACTGTCCATTGAGAATTCCTTCTTCCTCACTGTGGGTTGGATTGCCAAAGCACTAGTGCAGGTCAGCGAACTTTTGTGCCACCGTGTTCGTTGGTGGGCACGCCATTCTAAACAAATATTTTGTAACTGCTGCCTTCGTAGGTCCAACACAAATTGAAGCGTTGTTGGTGGTCAACGGACTGCTGGTTGCCAATTCTGCAGAACCTGATTTCCGCGTCAAGTATGCCTCGCCCAGCATCTGTCCAGGATCGTACCGCAGCTCGTCGGCAATTTTATATTCTGGATGCCATCAGCACACCGTTACGACACAATTTCCCTGATCCCACGCCCAGCGCGTCTCAACAATTCGGAGATCGCATCAAACAATTTCGAGAACCTTTGCAAGGGTTGGTGGCTAGTTTCACCAATACGGATTTTGAAACATTTAGCATTAGCTTCAAAGCATTACAGCTGGTGTTCAATGTTTGGCAACGCGTGGGACCAAGCTGTGCATTCAACCTGTTGCAGGGGACAGGGCTGGTTTTAGCTGCGGCCGTGGCCAAACAACGTAGATTTTCCATCCATTTGGGTGAGCGCCTGTTGCGCTGTTGCAATGAAGTGATTTGCAAACTTTCGCGGCCACAAGCAGTGGAGAAAAGGAATCACTTGCTTGGGATCTGTGCCGACCAAACAGAAAGCAAATCCATTGATTTGAGCAACTTCATTCCAACAACACGGAACTTGCTCACCAGCTGCTTTCCCGCGGGCGCAGACGCGGCCCAACGGACTCGGAAGCTTTCTAAATGGATGAAAGGTTTTCTCCACCTTGTGCCAGAAGCCGCGGAGCCGGCAAAGTCGCTCGCGGCCAGTGTGCCCGACACACATATTGATGAGGTACTGGACGAAAAGCGGTGGACACACTTCCGGGGCGTTTGTTCCCTAGCCTGCTCCATCCACGGTGATTCGTGCCATGGGACTGGATTCTTCGTTGGGCGTGGCTTCGTGATGACGTCAGCCCACGTAATCAGACCGCGCGACCAAGCGCAGCAAACGTCTTTCGTCTTTACAAGCCCTGTGGCGAACGCCCCACTTTTTGTTGGGCCGTGCACTGACCGACATTGTGAATTTGTCGACGGCACTGGCGTTGCGATCGTGTTTGGCCCTTCATTGACTCAGGTCTACGACCGCATCGTCAAAAGTCTTGACACGGATCCCGACAACGCGTCGCAAGATCTGCTCTCTGGAGACAAATCAGTACGCCATGACCTCGTGGCGGTGATCCATAACCCCGTCGAAGCTGATGCCGTTTTCATTCCTCACGACCCACGCTTGTCGTTTGCCGAGATATCCAGCTTTGTTGACTCTGAATCACGACTGGACGCAAGTTCTGTCAAAAGTTGCGGTCCAGGATCATCTGGGGGCGCGGTACTTGCATGCACAAATGCACACCTTGATGGCTCTACTGATACCCAACCACCCCAGATGCAACTTGTCGGTATCGTACTACGTAGACACCACGACGGCGAAATTGCAATTGCTCCACGCAAGCACGTTGCAGAGTTGCTTCAGCTCGCGCGACTCAAAAACGAATGGCTCTCTAGAGAAAGCGTGTTGACAATGGGCATTCTTCCTGAAGCCGCGCAGGATTCACTTCGTACCGAAGCAGGATCGTGGAAGACAAAATATTCCGAATTACGCAACACAATACGCAAGAGCCATGTCGACACAACGCACAACACCAAGGCATCGTGATGATATCAAGTCCCTAGGAGAAGCAGCATCCGATAGCATCGGAGCATCAGATAGCATCGGAGCATCCGATAGCATCGGAGCTTCCGATAGCATCCACTCGCCAAGGCGAATCAAGAATCAACGCGTTGCGCCCAATAACGAAGCATCGTAGAAACTACGATAAACATCCGATAGCGTTCGAAGGTCAAATTGTGCGATACATTTCACGGGGACCCAGGACGGCAAAAGGTACATCGATGCCCACTTCGCTCGGGCCATTCACACCAACCGATTTTATGTGACATAGTATTAGTGTGATTGGCACGCTGTCTGGTTTAGCAGCCGCTCTTGCCTGCAAAGGTGGCGTCCGAAACTCTGCGGTCCAGCTCGTCCAAATGGATGCCTCGAGAATCAAACAACTGCCTGTCATGACGCAGAGTGGTTGCGTTGCGTAAGCGCTGCACGATGAGGATTGAGGATTAGTATTTCGCACCGTGCTCGGATGACGACCCAATGTGTGCGACCTTCATTCAACTGAAGAAATAATTGGAGGGATTTGGATGATTGATGATTGATGGTTGTGATTTTTGGATGATGATTACCCCGGTACTTGTTCCTTGTGGCCCAGGCATGCACTCATCACTCATCACTGTCCCTTCTGTCGTGTGAGAACAAACGCTACATTCCCATCTCGACGGCTTGCCACTACGCTCATCGAGACGACAAGCTATCACCGGTATCAGCATACGAATTCGCCCGCCATTACTACATTACGAAGCCCACCAGTCGTAATGACAGAGAGTTTCTCGCTCGA
>ENA-OWNT01004246-OWNT01004246.1-seawater-metagenome-genome-assembly--contig:-NODE-4246-length-12739-cov-3.948349_pt1 | contig 12739 bp, 13 predicted proteins | sample MGYA00238136_ERZ651165 | MGnify/ENA primary metagenome ERZ651165 (study PRJEB26861, sample SAMN08777766) | seawater metagenome | isolation source: coastal seawater | place: USA: Florida | collected... | reverse complement strand
AACGCGCGATTGTTCCAGAAAATTGTACTTATTTCATGCACCCGAAAAAAAAGACGTTCGCTTGCTTGATCTAAGACTGCACCGCCAAGTCCCTTTTGCGTCCTATGCTTTCGTTTTCAATCCAGCGTATCACGACACGTACACTCCATTTTTTGCGTCGGCGCACAACATGGCTGAATTAACTGCCGCGATGGAGTTTCTACCAGCCCAAAACTTGTGCAACATTTTCTACACAGCTTGTTGCGACGACGATACGCCGTACGGGGAGCATTAACGAACCTTGTTTCCTTTTGTCTTGGAGGCGAGCCGCAATCATCTCCATGATTTTTGGCAAGAAAGGTTTCAGTGCATCCAGAGGCAGGCAGGACAGCAGCGTTTGCACGAGCATCAACGAGTACTCCTCGGTTGCCCGCTTGCGCAGCAGGCTCTGGAAAATGTTGAGAATTTTAATGTGATACCCTCCCTTGACCAGATGCGCTGGAGCAACGCGAAAGTACACCTGCAGCAACTGCACCGTCGCAGGAATCAAACCGCGGTTGACCCACATTTCCTTGAGCATCAGCGAATCAAGCAGCTGTTGGAACAACGGCTCCAGTGGCGCCCCAGGTGTCGCGAAAGAGAGCAACTGGGCCAGCATCTGGAGCGCGTAGGGGTAGAAATCCGATCCTCCATCTCCCAGAATGGGTTGGAACACAGGGAGGAGTACTTTCATGAAAATTGGTACCATCGCCTTGTTTTTATGGCAACACGAGTGGACGAGGGCAGCAAGTGCGTCGAAAACGTAGTGGTTGTACTTCGGTGACGTGGACACCTTGATCAACTTGTTCACGGCGCCACACAACTTTTGGCACAGTGTCTGCACAAAGCCGCCATTTCCTGCGATATGCGCATCCGCTACAGAAATGACCCGCATGATAGCTCGCATTACATACTCATTGTCGGGGTACACAGGGTTCTCGACAATTGTGAACAGATTGTTCAGCAGTGTCATGGAGTGAGGGGCTAAAGCCGCGGCCGAAATACGTAGGTTCGCCTGGTCTCGAATCACCACTGTCCGCTCCAAGCAATTGGCGGCATAAGTGTGCACCACCACCGACTCGGAGACGAGAGCCGGCAAGAGGACGGGCAACACCGCTGGAGAAGCCAGCTGCTGGCGAAAGATCGTAGTAAACTTCAGCGCGGCGGCCTTCAATACGGGGTGGGCCCTAGGTTCTCGGAGATCCTTGAGGATGTAGGAACGGAAAAATGTTTCCACGTTCACTTTCGACTGAATGTGTTTGTTGATGTTGTCGGTTGCAACACCTTTCTGCGACGTGTACCCAACGATGGCGACAGCCATGTACATTTGAACAGCTGTCTCCTTTCCAATCCACGCGGCCTGTTGCGCAGGGTTAGCTGCGAACTTTTGCAGGAGCGATTGGACGACCATCAACACCAAAGAGGTAATCTCCGAGTCAAAGTTGCGTCTGAGGTTGCGAAGGAGGTCGCTGGCGGACTTGCGGCGCGTGAATTTGTCGGATCCTTCAATATCGCGGCGGATAAACTCCTCGGGGTTGTCTTCAAACTCTTCCACATCCGACTGGTGCATCGTGATATTTGGGTAGATGACTTGCTGCACCAGACTGCGCAGGAAGCCCGGTGCACCAAATGTGGAAACGTGAACCTTCTTCAATACAGCTTGGCTCAGGAAGCCTAGGCCATTAATAACCAGAGACCCAAACCTGGAGTTGTGCGGACAGGCGATGAGCAGTTTAACCACTTCACCAAGAAACGTGGCAAAGTAAGGCTGGAATTCCTCCTCATATTTCTCTGCGTAGATACTGATGCAGGAGACAATTGCACAGCGCAACTTTTCACGAGGCGTCTCCATGTCGTCATTGCCAGGTTCTGCGAAGATGGCGCCTAGGTTGTCCTTGGTGGAGAGGAAGGAGCGAAACGCTGGCATCCAAACTTTCATGTTGTCCTCAAAGTGCTCAGGAATGGTGTACCAGTTCAAGGAGTAGAAAATCTCTGTCATGAGAGTCAGGGCCTCGTACAACAGCGTCAAGTTCTGCTTGTTTTGCATGGCGGCCATGGCCATGCCGGCAACACGTTGGTAGAACTGCGTGAGAGGCTCAGCGAACTGCTTCAAGGCGGCCTGCAGTCGCAGGAGGTTCTCGTGTTCTTCCTTCATGTTGCGGAACTGCTTGAAAATCTCGTGGACGGTTTTCAGCACACCGATGATCGTCGAAGGACCACCGGAACCACCCATTTTAGCAACGATACGAGGCAGCAGGTCCGACCACTTGTTTGGGAAGTCAGTGACGGCCATCACTCGTACCGCCTCGGATATCTGAGCCTGCAGAATGCTGGGGACGCTGCACATGATGTCAATCATCTGTCCCCTCAGCGTCACTTTGAGACCCTCCGGAATTTCTGGGTGGTCGTCGTGGTATTCCCACCCCTTCGTAATGCAATTTTTGAACTTGATTGCGGCAGCTTGGCGCACGCCCAGGTCGGCGGCGGCGTCGCACACAATCTTGAGAAGGGCCGGTACGAACTGCGCATGGCTTGGGTGCTGCGTCGACAGCTGCTTCAAGTAGGCCTCCGCCTGTCGCTGCTTGTCAGGCTGCATGGTTCCTGCAAGCGTGCTTTGGAGCTGCTGGACATATTGCTGGTCCATCTTGGTGGAGGCTGCTTCGCTGGCAGCGAAGAAAGGCAACAACCTCTGCCCAAGTCTCTTTCAAACTGTACTGGAAATTGCAACACGCAAGAGAGGCGCCAAAAAAAAAGGAAAAGGACAAGAACACGTTCTCACTTTTGCTCGCAAGAACCTCGCCGACAGATGCTGGTGCGCGTAGCGTCACAAACCTCAAATCTTCGCACTCCTCCTCCTCCTCCTCCTCCTCGTTTGTTTGTCTACCGTGATCACGGCACCGAGCACGCTCTCCATGTGTCCCTTCGCATTGCGAGTGTGCTCGCGATACCTGAAATCCCTATGCCATGACGAACGAGGAGCTGGAGACACCCCCGGCTCTGTGGTTTGTGGTTGGTTGCCCGGCGTACCTGAGTAGAGCATAGCCCGTTCGTTCACACTTCGAACACTGAGAAGCTGGACGTCCCCATGTTGAGCCGTCGGCACGCCCTCCAAACAGTTCCGACACAACAAAACAAGCAAACACACAAACGAACAAACAATTAAACGGGGAGTTGTCTGTGTCTCTGTCACCATACGTAACGAAACTACCCACAACAACAACGACGACAACAACTACAACGACTACAACGACGACAACGACGACGACGACGACGAACGACGAACGACGACGAACGACGACGAACGACGACGAACGACGACGAACGACGACGAACGACGACGAACGACGACGACGTAAACATTTGATGTGACAACGTCCCTTGCGTCCGTCTCGCGTGTGGATGGCACAGCGCTTGGTGGATGAGACGAGATGGAATATACACGTGTGTGCTTGTCGTGCGGGCGAGAATGTGCGCGTGGCATCGGAGCGATGTGGGGACAAAGAGAGTGACGTACACATGGCGTGACGGACGGGACTTTGTAATGCGTGGGCACGCGTTGACACGTAACGACGTGAGGCGGTGTGGTGTGAAGGGTGGTTATCAGTGACAATCACGTTAAGTGGGGAGAGCGACTCGCAGTCTCGAAATGGACAACGGGGCAAAGTCCGCTCACTTCGTTGAGTCGACATACCATTGACACCGACTTGTTGCACGGGGTTACTTTGGACGGGTGGAGCAAGTATTTTTGTTGTTGGTTTTGGATTCGAAACCATTCGCTTCGACTTTGTGGAAAGTGGCAGCTTGCTTCATTGACGAAGTCTACTCCAAGGATGTCGGTCATTGACAAATCGTAAGTGATGAGCTCAAGCCGTTGCGCGATTCTCTTCCTGCACTGATCGTTTGCTCTGCTGTTTGTGTGTTTGTCATGTTCATGTGCGACGCGTAGCACCATCCGTGCACCAGACGTTGTGGTGCAGGGAAATGTCAAGATCGGCGCGTGTTGCGTCCTTAGCCCGCAAGTTCGAATCGTAGCGGAGGCCGGCGCCTCAATCGAAATTGGCTCGCACAATATGATCGAGGACCAAGTTGTGATTCGGTGCTCCGCCGGCAAGAATTTAAAGATCGGCACCCACAATTTGGTTGGCGTCGGATCGCAGCTACATGACGCACAGGTGTGCAGCATTTGCATCTCTGTGTTGTCGCCTCGTTGTGACTCTGACTTGGGCCCAATGGACATGCTTGCAGATTGGTAGTTACAACACTATCAACCCAAAAAGTCGCTTGCTCGCGGGTGTGAATATTCTAGATGACAATGCGATTGCTGCTATGGTGAGACAGATTGTTCTCTGTGGGTGGTGTTGTTGCGTCATTCCCAAAGCATTGCACTGCTGACATGACAAATGTTTGGGTAGACCATCCTTGATCCCTCAACCAACATTAGATGCAGAAACATACCAACGAAATCGAGTTCGTGACTCCTGACTACAACTGCTTCTGATGGTGTCACGAACTTTTCACTGGTGATGTGTTGTTGCTTGGTCTTGCAGGTGTGTTCCGCACCAACAATGGCGAGCGTTTTAGTATACAGCCAAACACACAACCACGGTGCGTACTCCAACGAGCGAACCAACTTGTGCCATCTCGTAGTCCCACTCTCACAAACGGTTCTCGCTGTCGATGTTTGACCCACAGGCCGGAGCACGAGCTGCAATTGAGACATCTGCTAGAGGTACGGGGTTTCATGTTACTGTCATGGTTCTCAAGTCCTAATCGCGGTGCGTGCGCATGCTTACCGTTGCCACATGTATGACAGGTTGTATCAAAATTGATGCTCGAGGTGTCAAAGAAAAAGGCAGCAGCGGCACAAAAGGCTGCTGGCAAAAAGGCAGCCGCTGCGAAAAAGAAACCAAAGCCTCAGTGATGGTAGAACGCAAGTTAATCGTTCGCAGCGAAGCATGTTGCCTCGGCTCGTCACGCACGCATGCACGCACATACACGCACAAACAAACAACAGAGTGGCAAAATACATGTTGGTCACGATGTCTTTTAATACAAAATAATCGCAAACGAAACTAGAGTGAGTATGGCTAAGCCACACACTAACAAATAGACATGTCCACTTCAGATAATCTTGGCTGCGCGCTACTCTCTCTGCGCTGTGTCATCACATGATAGAGGTGTATGGCAGCACCAGCCAATGACGGCGATGTTCAAGGAGTCGAGAGCACAGTTTTTCGACAGGCCCCGAAAAGGACTCATCCTTTCCTTTGCGTTGCCGATTGTCTCCAGGAGACGACCAAGGTTGTTGGCGCGCCCCACTATCCGTGAAGTCGTCCCACCCCCCACTCGACGGACCGTCATCGGGAGTGGCTTTGGCCGACAAAGCTGGGGACCCCGGCGTGCTGCTCTTTGCTGAATTTACTCCATCAACAGGTCCCCTTATCTGCAACGATACGATGAACAGCAGTAAGAAAGTGAGATTCATGGGGCCAAGCAACACGCAACAAACTCTCGGGGCGCGACCACGCACCGTGACAGTTTCGCCGCCCTGCAGCGCTAATCCCTTATCAGCTGGGTTCAGTCGTCGCCTATAAACATGAACAATCGAGTGTCGAAGGTGAATTCTACGCAACAAGAAAAACATATTGGCAGTGGTAAAACGACATGGCACTGGAGACGCACCCGTCGACGCTAACTTTTCCAGCCGTAATCAATTTCTTTGCCCGCCCTCGCGAGATCTGCATGTAGTCCATGACCGCTTGATCTATCCGGCGTCCAGCAGTTCCTTGGAACGAGTACCGCATTTCATCGTCATCGTCATCGTCGTCTTCAAACCGCTGCTGTTGCGGTGCTCGAGTTCTCGACGTAAACACGTTGGATTTCTCGTCCTCGCTATCATCTGGGGTATCGTCTTCGTCATTTTCATCATCGGACCCCGCTAACGACGAGCCTCGCGAGCTGCGCGAACCTCGCGATTTGCTGGTCAGACTGCTACCCCTATTCCACACTCGCTCGCTAGGAAGTTGGACCTTGCCGCTGCTGACAGTGTTCAACGTTCTGTGACTGGAAGAAGAGGAGGACGAATGCGCGGTCGTCCTCACCCGTGTCGTGCTGCTGCCGTAGCGACTACCACTGGTCTTGTTGTTGGAGCTATTGTTTTGGGCCTCCTTCGCCCGGTATTGCTCTTTCATTCTCTTCATGAGCTCCACCATGGTTTCCCCTTTCGAGGAACTACCCTCTGAGACCTCGAACCGGTCAATTTCCGTGCTTCTAGTACTTCCGCCCTTCGACTTCCTCGTCACTGTCCTCACACCCCGTCTCTCCAGGTCTTGCTGCTGCTGTCGGTCCTGGGAGTATCACAAGCAGCAGGCGATCAGAGACCAGCGTAACCACGACAAAGCAGCAAGCGGCACTGGCGGCATCGAAACAACAACAACAAAAACGTACCCTATTGGCTCGCTCACGGCGGTTCTTTCCCTTGGCTTTGCCCATTGTCCCCTTGAGGTCGTGCACGCTATCTCAGTTACTAGCGTTTCAATAGAACAAACACCTGCTCGCTGTTTCCACAATGTTGCCGTTTTTATTCGCTGTTTATACTACGCTTTTCTTGCAAAGCCGCCTCTTGTATCGACGCCTCCGACGTCGGTGTAGCCGCGATCAAACGCTGGGTTCACACGCAAGCCAAGTTTGTCGAGTAACCACCACCCCCAACGAACCCGCAGCACAGAGTGCCAGTCTCTGCGTCCAAATCCGCCTGCGTGACCTGCGTGACCCCAACGAAACGAAACGTTGTCAACACGCGGTTCGCTCGGAACATACACGGTCGACGCCGTCGGTCGGCAACAGCGAGCGAACGAGCAGACGAACGAAGGAGCGAAGGAAGCAACGAAGGAACAAAGGAACGAGGAACAAAGCACCGAAGCACCGAAGCAACGAAGCAACGAAGCAACGAAGCAACGAAGCAACGAAGCAACGAAGCAACGCAGGAACGAAGGAACGCAGGAACGCAGGAACGAAGGAATGAAGGAATGAAGGAATGAAGGAACGATTGAACGAATGAACGAATGAACGAATGAACGAAGGAACGAAGGAACGAAGGAACGCAGGAACGCAGGAACGCAGGAACGCAGGAACGCAGGAACGAAGGAATGAAGGAATGAAGGAATGAAGGATCGAAGGAACGAAGGAACGAAGGAACGAAGGAACGAAGGAACGGCGACGACCTCGACAACGCAACAACAACGACGACGACGACGACGACAACAACAACGTCATTGCGTTGCAGTGAGTGAGTGAGTGAGTGAGTGAGTGAGTGAGTGAGTGCGTGAGTGCGCGACAGTGAGTGTGACAGTGAGTTGACAGTGCGTGCATGAGAAACCGATGGCTGGGCTGCCTGCACTGTCGCTCCCACTCACTCACTCACTCACTCACTCACTGCTGCCACCCACTCACTCACTCACTCTCCCCCACTCCCACACACACTGTCACTGAGTGAGTGAGTGAGTGAGTGAGTGAGTGCAGAGACGCTGCAGAACGAACGAACGAACGAACGAACGAACGAACGAACGAACGAACGAAGCAAAAAACATTCCGAAATCTGAAATTCGAAATTCGGAATTCCTGAATCCCTGAATTCTGCGTTTTCACTGTTATCGAAGGCATTTACCGGTTTACTCTTCGTTTCTTGCAGCGTCGACGATTTACTCATTTTCAACAAAAGTCGCGGACAAAGTTAATTTGTTCGCCTTTGTGACAGTATACTACTATTGTGAAGAAAATGTACAGTAACGATATTGAATTATTGTCTCATTCGGAGTGTCGATCGGCTCACCGGTAGTTGTCTCCAAAACATCCAAAAACGTCGAAAACGTCGAAAACGTCGAAAAAAGCGATTTCATCGTCACGACTTTTGATCGTTTGATCGTTTGCCAATTCGAGAAACGAACGAAAATTCCCGAAATCACGAAATTAAATAATCCATACCGTATGCGTCACCAAGCATTTTTCGCTAAACACTACAAAGCCGGTAAACCCCGGATGCGAAATGTAATACGCAATATGACAGTGCAACGACACTGAAACGTGAAATACCTCATTTCGAAGTTTTGGCAGTGGGCAGTGGAGTGAGTGGTTGGTCAATTGGTGGTTGGTTCGTTGGTGTTTGGTCGGTCGCAGTTTGAATTTCTCGCGGGAGATTGCGGTTATCCGTTGACCTCCGCTCCCTCCCTCCCTCCCTCCCACCCACCTCCAGGCAGTCATTCATTCATTCATTCATTAAATCAGAAAATGCCGTACTGAGTACCAACACTATAGTACCGCAGTATTATGAATACCGACGTAGATGGAGAAGATGATGTTCTGCTGCACTTTGCTGACTTCGTTCGCACTTCAAAAAGCAAAGATCCAGCTCAATTTTCAACAGCGTTTGCGTTTCGTTCGTTGTGTGGTCGTCGACGTTCGTTCGTCCGTCGCTTCGTCGCCTGTCGCCGTCCGCCGCCGTTCGTTCGTCGCCTCGTTGTCGTTCGTCCGCCGTCGTTCGCTCGTCCGCGGTCTTTCTTTTCCCTGGTTTTTGTTGTCCGTCGATCGTTCGATCGTCGTTCGTCGTGGGTGCGTTCGTTCATGCGTCGTTTGTCTGTCACTTGCTCTCACCGCTCGCTTTTCCTTGTTGTTCGTCGCTCGTTCGAGCTGCGTGCGTTCGTTGTCGTACCACAACCAACTTACTCGCTTGTGCACGGCGTGAAAAACGGTGGATCAAAGTTGCGACAAAAGGAGGTGTCTGATGCTGACACGCTGATGTTGGTGGTTTTGCAGGCTATGACAAACATCAGCGTGGTGCACAATGGAAGAGTCGGGAGCATGCTGACTGAGTTCGGCGTGGTTGACGGCGTCCAAAAAGTACAGGCGAGTATTTTTCCACAGGAAAAACCGTGGACGTACTGAGCGCAATTTTTTCTTTTGCTTTTGCACCGAGTTAGCGTCAGAAATGCAGGGAGCAAGCGGTGTGCTCTGCATGGCGATCGCCGCGTGCGTGCTTTGTGCCACTGCCGTTTCCGGCGATGATGATCACATCGTGCAAGGCAACGGTGAAGATGTTGGTGACGGACTTCACAAGTCACAATCTCCACGTGACCAGAGCACTAGAAGCAAGCTGATCCCACTCGTTGGCGTTGCGGTTCTTGTCCTCGCTGGAGTTGCGGTTAGTAGATCTATAATGCACACCCTGGAAAACTTTCAGACGCAATATCTTGATGCGCCCACGTCTCAATAATTGACACTTTTGTTTTGTTTCACGTTTGTCACGCAGGCGGTTCTCTTGCGCAAAAAGAAGGTGGAAATCTGGCCGGATTTGGTCGCTTCTCCGTCCACATTCAACAAGCTGCTGGCGAGATTGAAAGTGTCTGGCTTCAAGTTTGTTGACGTGTTCGACGCAACCGCAATTCCGCAAGAAGCGCAGGTACACAACGGACGCCAATGGTTTACAGATTCCATTGGACGGCTTAGCAGAGTCAACACGTCGAGCTTGCTGTGTTAATCGCGCTGTTTGTGCGCGGTTGTTGTGTGTAGGCGGTGATTGTCCTGCAACGCTACGACCCACAACCCACAAAAACCACAACGCGCGACTCTCAAAATGCCCCCTTCCTTCGTCAGTCGGCGAGGGGATCATGTGGCACACTAGCTGTGGTGAACGCTCTGGTGAGGCAGCCCCCAATGTCTTGTTCGTCGCTTGTGTGCATTGTCCGCTGTCCTTGAGATGATATGTTTTTCTTTGTGTTTGGGTTTTTGTTGCTGTCTCCGCCACAGAAACTATCGGCGTTGGCACAACAGCGAGGTGTCGTGAGCCAGGTAGGATGTCGCTTCTTTTCGTTCGAGCACACACGACATGCAAATGACACATTTCGTCGCTGTGACTCGGTGGCGACGTACTTGTTCAGACTCGCGATCTTGCAGCTGCACTGTGGCCTGCCGTAACTGGAACCAAACTGAGGAACATTCGGTCGCAGGTGAGGAGCTGCATTGACACTTGACCCAACAGCAAATCACCACTCTCACGGTCTCTGCCGCAATACTCGCACAACCAGGTGGACCCTCTTTTGAAACAATGCCATTACGCCGTCGCTGACGTACCCCTCGACACCAGATATGCTCCCGTCAACAACACCAGCGAACCCATTAGAAACCACTTCGTGGCGTTTGTACCCATGCTCGGGGACACTTTTGAGATTGATCCAATGAAGCCGGCGCCGATTAAACGTGACACGTGGAGGGCTGGAACGCCATGGGCTGAATCTGCAGCGAGAGCACTCCAATCGAAGTATCACGGTCAACACGCCGAGGCATTGGGTTGCTTAATTGCTTTGGTGCCCGCGAATTGAGACAAAAGCTCGCGGGGTCTGTTCGTAGAGAGGATACATGAATAATTTTTGTTATCAAAACTTGTGAAAGGTTTGATGCGGGTCAGGTCTTGCAGAAAGCCGATGATGTAAGTGTGCGTTGCGCCGAGTTCGCGAACTGAGCCGCAGCTGAGCGGGACACAGCGCCACAGTAGCGGCTTCGGACGCTAGCCACAGGCAGAAGGAGTTTAGGAGTTTACCATCCGTAGTCCGCGGCGTCGTAGTAGCCCCCGACACCATCATCGCCCATGAAGTCGTCAAAATTGCTACCCTTTGCGGATCCCTGCAAGCGGCCATCAAAGACGCACGTGAGCACCCGACTACTAGAGTACAGAGAGACGGTGTGGTGGCATGACGAACCTTGGATCCAGTGTTCAATTTTGGTCTCTCTTTCTTCTTCTTCTTTCCCTTCTTAAATTTCTCTTTCTCCTTTTGGTAGAGCTGGTTTTGGCACACATTTGCAACTTTGCCCATGGCCTAATGTACAAGGCGCGCGCATCGGCAGTCGATCAGTGAAACGAACGGCTGACGACCCAGAGTCGCATGACAGCGCTCCCTCACCTGGTAGTCGGAAGACTTCAGGGCCGGCTGCAAGTCCTTTAGAAGTGCTCCAACGAAAGCAACAATGTGGTCGGGCTCGCTCATGGTTTGGAGTTTTGCGGAGAGCTTGAGGCCAAAGTTCACATGTTCTTCTTCGCCAATGAGGTCGAGGAGATCGACGTCACAGGACGTTGCCACAGCCGCGGCACCAGCACCAGCACCATCCTGCAAAGAGTGGCATCGTTGGGACCAGTGATGTATGTATTGGGTGGGCCTCAACTGAGGACAAACAAAGAACCAACCTCAGCGCTGAAAGCTTCACCTTCACCGTCAACGGCAGCGCCGCCACCGAACAGCTGGCGGACGTCTTCCTTTCCGGCCTCCTCCTGCATGGCGCGGTTGATCTGCGCAACCGTGGCATTGGGACCGAGGCGAGCCCGCACTTCCTGCTGCTTACGGCGCAGCTCACGAGCCTGAACACAATGCAGTTGCAGCAGTAGGGTTGATACATGGCGCCTCGAGAAATACCGCCCATGGGCGAACAAAGCGACGAAGCATACCTCTGCATTCAGAGCTTCCTCCTTGGCCTTCTTAGCGGCAGCTTCCTCTTGCTTGCGTTCGGCCAGAGATTTTTTCTTCACCTTGTTTTTCTCGGCCTCGGCTTCTCTCCTGAGCTGCTTGATTGCCTCGTCTTCCTCGTCTTCAGAGGACTCCTCGGCGAATTGCTCCCAGCCGCCGTCGTCGTCATCGTCGTCGTCAGTCCACGACATGGTGAATTAAAAGCAGGTGGCAATCGGCACCGGAACTAAAGTGTTCGACACGTAGAGGGAAACGGCAGGGTTATCAAGCCAAAGCAACAGGGCAAGCAACGCCGGAAAAAAGAAAAGGCAGGCAAACAGCAACACAAAAACAAACGCAGACAAAAACACACTAAGCAAACCGCGGCGACACGCACATCAGACAAGGATCACACACCGCAGACCCAAGAGTAGTGATCCCAAGCAGAGAGAGTCTACAAAACAACCGCTCGACGCCACAAGGCTGAGTACACACTGTGTACCGAGCGAGTGAGCACATACCAGTCACGTGGATTTTATTGGCCGCCACCACTTTGCAAAAGACATTCACAACACCACAACACGGCACACAGTCGCACAGCAACAAAAACACGCAGACAGAGGCAACAACCGACCATCTCCGTCTCTCTCTCTCTCTCTCTCTCACACACCACTCACACACATGCCAAAAGAACACGACAGACCAAGACCAAACAGACCAAGACCAATATCACCATACCAACTAGCAACTACTTAAGAACATCCATTTTCAAACGAACGAATCAACGAACGAACGAACCAACCAACCAACAAACAAACCACCCAACGACGACGACGACGCCGCCGACGACGACGATGCGGCCGACAACGACAATGACAACGACGACGACGACGACGACGACGACGGCAGAGTTGGAGTGTTCGAACTTCCCACTGCGTCGTCGTCGTCGTCGTCGTCGTCGTCGTCGTCGTCGTCGTCGTCGCGGCCAAAAGCACCCAACACACCGACTGACTGACTGACTGACTGCGACTGACCGCGGCTGACCGCGACTGACCGTGACCGTGACTGTGACTGTGACTGTGACTGCGACTGTGAGAGTGTGAGATTGTGAGAGTGTGAGCCAGCGAATTCGTTCTGCTTCGTTCGCTCGCTCGACAGTCGACACTCGACACAGACCGTGCCTCGGCGCCCCGCCCCGCCCCGCCCGCCCCGCCGCGCAATATATATCGTTT
>ENA-OWNT01004244-OWNT01004244.1-seawater-metagenome-genome-assembly--contig:-NODE-4244-length-12747-cov-16.192028_pt1 | contig 12747 bp, 10 predicted proteins | sample MGYA00238136_ERZ651165 | MGnify/ENA primary metagenome ERZ651165 (study PRJEB26861, sample SAMN08777766) | seawater metagenome | isolation source: coastal seawater | place: USA: Florida | collected... | reverse complement strand
CCAAGATCCAGCGGGGTACCCATGGCGTTGGCCACGAAGAGCGAGGCCATGGTCAGGTAGATGGCCGTTCCGTCAAGATTGAAGGAGTAGCCGGTGGGGACCGTGACGCCCACGACGGGCTTGGACACGCCGAGGTGTTCCATCTTCGCAATCAGACGCGGCAGCGCTGCCTCGGAGGATGACGTGGAGAAGATCAGCAGGTATTCCCGGGCGAGGTACTTCATGAGCCGGAAGATGCTGACACCGGCCACCACCTTGAGCAGGCCGCCGAGGATCACCACGATGAACAGCGCGCAGGTGATGTAGAAGGCGATCATCAGGGTGAACATGCTGAAGATGGCCTGGACGCCGGTGGCACCGACGACGGCGGCGATCGCACCGAAGGCGCCGACCGGGGCCAACCACATGATCATGATGAGGATGCGGAACACCAGGGCCTGCCCATAGCCGACGGCCTTGAGGATCGGGGCTCCCTGCGGGCCCATCTTCTGCAGGGCGAAGCCGACCAGAATCGCGGCGAGGAGCGTCGGCAGCACGGGGATGTCGCCGGGAATGATGCCCAGCAGGAAGTCCACGGTGCTGTCGACAGCCGCCTTCTTGTTCGGATCGTAGGGCGCGAGCTTCAGGCCTTCACCGGGGTGGATCAGGTTGCCCACCACGAGGCCGATCGCCAGGGCGAAGGTGGACATGACCACAAAGTAGGCCAGTGCCAGTCCGCCTACCTTGCCGACGGTGGCGGCCTTGGCGATCGAGCCGATGCCCAACACGATGGTGCAAAAGATCACGGGGCCGATCATCATCTTGATGAGCTTGATGAAACCGTCGCCCAGCGGCTTGAGGGATTTGCCGACCTCGGGGAACAGCAACCCGACGAGGGCACCGGCGATCACGGCGACGATGACTGCAATGTAGAGGTAATGGGACTTGTCCAGCCCCTTGCGCTTCCTGGCCGGCGTTGCAGCCGGGGCCGCTGACTCTCCTCGTTGAGAGGCCATGGTGTTCTCCTTGGATAGGCTGGACTATTGTGCGGTCCAGGCGGTCCTGACGACCGTTCTTGTGTGTAACCCCATCATTGATGACGGGGTGACGCACATCACCGTTGCGTTCATATTGGTCATGGAAGGTGTTGATGATCCACCGCTGGAGCATCGCGCGCAGGCTGTTTGTCGCCCAGTTGCTGTTCATCGTGGCGCTCACGGCGGTCGTGGGAACGGCCACCTTCGTCGACGCACGCGATCACGCCTATGCCGAGGCGGGGCGCCGGATGGCAGGCATTGCCACCGCCGTGGCGGACGCCCCCTTCGTCCTGCAGGCGGCGAGCGCCGCCGACCCGTCAGCCCTCCTCCAGCCGTATGCCTTGAAGGCCATGAACGATGCCGGCGCGGATTTCATCACGATCATGGCGCCGGACCGGACCCGGTGGACGCATCCCCGGGACGAGGAACTCGGCAAGCCCTATATCGGCTCGATCGATGAGGCCCTCAACGGCCAGGTGTTCACGGAGGTCGTGGCCGGCACCCTCGGCCCGTCGGTGCGCACCATCGCCCCGGTCAAGGATGCCGGCGGCAAGGTCCGGGCGCTCGTGGCCGCGGGCGTGACTGTGCGGACGGTGGATGTGGCGGTCTCCGGCCGGCTGCCGGCGCTGCTGGCCATCGCCTTGGCGCTGCTGGTCGGCGGTTCTGTGGCGTCATGGCTTCTGGGGCGGTACCTGCGCCGGGTGACGCGCGGCTGGGGGCCAGAGGAACTGGGCCAGCTCTTCGCGTACTACGAATCGGTACTGCATTCCGTGCGTGAGGGCGTGATCCTCATCGACCCCAAGGGCAAAGTGGTGATGTACAACGACCAGGCTGCCGAGCTCCTGGGGCTGCCGAAGCAGTCTTCTGACGGCACTGCCGCTGCGGATGCCGCCGGCGCCGCGGCACGCAGGCGCCAGGCTGCGCCGTCGCTCGCGGAATTGCCGCTTGCCCCCAGCCTCAAGGAGCTCTTCGAATCCGGGCGGACCGCGCTCGACGAGATCCATCTGACCGATTCCCGGGTCCTGGTGGTCAACCAGGGCCCGGCCGTGGGCCCTGCCGCCGCGGCAGACCGCCGGCGGGCGGCGGTTTCCGGGGCGACCGCCCACGGCGGACATGTCTATGGAACGGTGGCCACCATCCGGGACCGGACCGAAATCGAATCCCTCGGCAGCGAACTGGAAACCATGCGCACGCTGTCCGACGCCCTTCGTGCCCAGACCCACGAGCATGCCAACCGCCTTCACACGATCGTCTCGCTCATGGAACTGGGGCGGGCCCCCGAGGCGCTGGACTTCGCCACGAAGGACCTCGAACTCAGCCAGAGCCTGACTGATGACCTGGTCAGTTCCATCGAGGAACCGGTACTCGGGGCCCTGATCATGGGCAAGGCAGCCGAAGCGCACGAACGCGGCGTCGAACTTTCGCTTAATACCAGCGGTTCGACGGCGGTGGCGGGGCTGGCGGTGCAGGACCTCGTGGCCATCCTGGGGAACCTGCTGGACAATGCCATCGATGCCGCGGCCGAAGCGCCGGCGCCCAGGCTCGTGGAGCTGACGGTCGAGACCACCGGATCCGCCCTTGAGATCACGGTGGAGGACAGCGGCCCCGGAATCGACCCCGCGGCCGTGGAGGACGTGTTCCGTCACGGCTTCAGCACCAAGGCCCCGGGTCCCTTCGGGCGGGGCCTCGGCCTGGCCCTGGTCCGCCAGGCCGTGCAGCGCCTGGGCGGCACCATGACAATCACCAGCCCCGCCGGAGCACTCTTCCGCGTCACGCTGCCGGTCACAGCACCGCCGGTCACAGCACCGCCGGTCACAAAAAAGGGACAGCCATGAGCGACATCCGGGTGCTCGTCGTCGAAGACGAGCCCATCGCTGCCGCGGCGCACGCCGCCTACATCGAGAGGCTTGACGGTTTCACCCTGGCCGGTTCCGCTCCCGACGGGCAGTCCGCCCTGCGCCTGCTCACGGAATTCGCGGCGGCAGGCAACCCGGTGGAGCTGGTGCTGCTGGACATGAACCTCCCGGACCTGCACGGGCTGGACATCGCACGCCGGATGCGGGCGGCCGGACTCTTCGCGGACATCATCGCCATCACCGCAGTGCGGGAACTGAACATCGTCCGCAGCGCCGTGGCCACGGGCGTGGTCCAGTACCTGATCAAGCCGTTTACCTACGCCACGTTCGCGGACAAACTCGCCAGCTACCGGCAGTTCCGCGAGCAACTGGCCTCGCCCCGGACAGGAAAGCCTGGGGCCGGAGCCTCCCAAAGTGACGTGGACCAGGCCTTCGCGAGCCTGCGGGCCCCCTCCGAAGTGTCGCTGCCCAAAGGCCTGTCCGTCTCCACGCTGGAATCAGTCAAGGACTTCATCAGGAGGCAGGCCGGGGCGGTGTCAGCCAGCGAGGTCATGGAGTCGCTTGGCATGTCCCGGGTCACCGCCCGGCGCTACCTCGAGTACCTCGCCGACGGCGGAACAGTCACCCGCGCCGCGCGCTACGGAACCCCCGGCCGGCCCGAGAACGAATACCGCTGGAACCGGCCGCCGTCGTAGGCCGCGCCGCTCCCCCGCCGCTCCCCCGTTGCTAGGGCGTCGTGGACGCGCCGGGGCGCAGGGTGCCGATCAGCCGGTCAATCACGCCGGCGTCCTCGATCGTGGATGGCACCACGTAGTTCTCCCCGTCGGCGATCTGGCGCATGGTCTTGCGCAGGATCTTGCCGGACCGGGTCTTGGGCAGGGCGTCCACCACGGTGACGTGCTTGAAGTCAGCGACGGCCCCGATGTCGCGCCGGACCAGGGCGATCAGGTCCTTGACCAGGATGTCCTCGGGCACGTCCACCCCGGACTTGAGGACCACGTAGCCGCTGGGCCGCTGGCCCTTGAGCGGGTCCGCGAGGCCGATCACGGCGCATTCGGCAACGGCCGGGTGCTGGCCGATCACCTGCTCCATGGCGCCGGTGGAGAGCCTGTGGCCGGCGACGTTGATGATGTCATCGGTGCGGCCCATGACGAAGACGTAGCCGTCCTCGTCCCGGTAGCCGGAGTCGCCGGTGGCGTAGTAGCCCTCAAACGCCTGGAGGTAGGAGGAAATGTAGCGGTCGTCGTTGCGCCAGAGCGTTGTCAGGGTGCCGGGCGGCAGCGGCAGGCCCAGGACGATGTTGCCCTCGGTGCCGGCCTCGACGTCCTCGCCAGCGCCGTCGACGATGGTGAGCCTGAAGCCGGGCATCGGGACGCTGGGCGAGCCTGCCTTGATCGGCAGCCCGTCGAGGCCGCGGGGATTGGCGCAAATGGCCCAGCCCGTCTCGGTCTGCCACCAATGGTCCACCACCGGAACGCCAAGGACCCGGGAGGCCCAGTGGAAGGTGTCGGTGTCCAGCCGCTCGCCGGCCGCGAACAGGGTGCGCAGGCTGGAAATGTCGTACTTTTCGAGCAGCTGCGCCTCGGGGTCGGCCTTGCGGATGGCGCGCAGCGCGGTGGGCGCCGTGAACAGCACGTTGACCTTGTGGTCCTGGATCACCCGCCAGAACGCGCCGGCGTCCGGGGTCCCGACGGGTTTTCCTTCGTACAGCACCGTGGTGGCGCCGGCCAGCAGCGGCCCGTACACGATGTAGGAGTGGCCCACCACCCAGCCGACGTCCGAGGCGGTCCACATGACGTCGCCGGGTGCGACGTCGTAGATGTTTTCCATGGTCCATTTCATTGCCACGGCATGGCCGCCGTTGTCCCGCACAACGCCCTTCGGCGAGCCGGTGGTGCCCGAGGTGTAGAGGATGTAGAGCGGATCCGTCGCCTTGACGTCCACCGGCGCGGCGGGCTCGGCGGAAGCCATTTCGGTGTCCCAGTCGAGCCACCCGGGATGTTCGGCCACCATGGCGGCCACGGACGAGGCGAAGCCCTCCCTGGCCTTGACCAGCACCGGGGTGTCCGGGGCGCCCGCGATGCCGAGGGCCTCGGCGACGGCGGGCAGGTATTCAATCCGGCGCGACGGCTCGATGCCGCCGGACGCCGTCACCACCGCGGTAGGGGCTGCGTCCCGGATGCGGGCGGCGAGCTCCTTGGGCGCAAATCCGCCGAAGACCACGGAGTGCACGGCGCCGAGCCGGGCGGTGGCCAGCATCGCGATCGCGGCCTCTGGAATCATCGGCATGTAGATCACCACGCGGTCGCCCCGGCCCACCCCGCTGCGGCGGAGCACACCGGCGAACCGTGCCACGAGCTCCGTCAGTTCCGCGTAGCTGTAGCGCTGCTGCGTGCCGAGCATGGCGGAGTCGTAAATCAGGGCGTCCTGGGCGCCCCTGCCCTGGGCCACGTGCCGGTCAAGGGCGTTGTAGCACGTGTTCAGGACGCCGTCGGGAAACCAGTCGTACAGCGGTGCCCGGCTGGCATCCAGGGCCTGGCGCGGCTCGGCTGACCACGAAATCCCCCGCGCGGCATCCAGCCAAAACTCCTCGGGCTGTTCCAGGCTACGTTCATAAGCGGGCCGGTAGCTCTTGCTGACCATGACATGCATCCTGTCCACGACGGTGTGATGCAGCCCATGGTAGACCGGTGAACATCTGCAATACAAGGGTTATGTATACAGAGGACGCCGATTTATGCACCTCCACGGCCAAACGCTGGGCAAAGTGGCCTTGCGTGTATACACTGGTTTCTGGTCACCACCACAGAGCCAGCACCGAAGGAGGCAGGATGCGCGCCAGCGACAAGGCCTATGCGGCCCTGCGCGACGACATCATCGAGTGGCGTCTCCTGCCCGGAACGGTCCTGGCAGAGGTTGAACAGTCAGAGCGTCTTGGCATCTCGCGCACTCCGCTGCGGGAGGCCCTGAGCCGGCTCACCGCCGAGGGGCTGACGACGACGGCGGGCGGCCGCGGCGTCGTCGTGACCGATATTTCCCTTGACGACATCGATGAACTGTTCGAACTGCGCGAGACCCTCGAGGGGAAGGCCGCCGCCCTGGCGGCAGAGCGCGGTGACCCCGCGACCTTCGATGCGCTCCGGCGCGAGCTGCTCCGGGCCCCGGAACTCATCGGCGGCCAGGATCCCGCCCTGCACGAGTACTACGAGCTGGTGGGCCGGCTCGACGCCGCTATCGACGCCGCGATTTCCAATGCTTACCTCGTCCAGGCCATGCGCAGCCTCCGCGTCCACCTCGTGCGCGTCCGGCGCCTTGCCGCCGACGACGCCGCCCGGCTCACCGCCGCCGCCGCCGAGCACGCCGCGATCGCCGAGGCAATCGCCGCCGGCAATCCGCGGCTGGCCGAGGCCGCCACCACGCTTCACCTGCACCGCAGCCTTTCCCACGTCAAAGCCACGCATACACCTCACTAAAAGGAGCACCATGGTCAAGGAACACCACGTCCGCGTTTACAAGAGCGAGGAAAACCTGCCCCGCGAGGACCAGCTTGCCTACAAGATCGCCAAGGTCGCCGCGGATCCCGTGGACGTCACCGCTGACGTCACCGACATGGTGATCAACCGCGTCATCGACAACGCCTCGGTGGCGATCGCCTCCCTGAACCGTGCCCCGATCGTCGCGGCCCGGGCCCAGGCCCTCACCCACGGCCCCACCACGGGCGGCCGGGGCTCCAAGGTCTTCGGCATCGAAGAGCGCGTGGCGCCCGAATGGGCCGCCTGGGCCAACGGCGTCGCGGTCCGCGAGCTCGACTACCACGACACCTTCCTCGCCGCGGACTACTCCCACCCGGGCGACAACATTCCGCCGATCCTCGCCGTGGCCCAGCACGTCGGCTCCAGCGGCCAGGACCTGATCCGCGGGATCGCCACCGGCTACGAGATCCAGGTGAACCTGGTCAAGGCCATCTGCCTGCACAAGCACAAGATCGACCACGTGGCCCACCTCGGCCCCTCCGCCGCTGCCGGCATCGGCACCCTGCTGGGCCTCGACGTCGAGACCATCTTCCAGTCCGTCGGCCAGGCCCTGCACACCACCACCGCCACCCGGCAGTCCCGCAAGGGCGAAATCTCCACCTGGAAGGCGCACGCCCCCGCGTTCGCCGGCAAGATGGCCGTCGAGTCCGCGGACCGCGCCATGCGCGGCCAGACCTCCCCCGTGCCGATCTACGAGGGCGAAGACGGCGTCATCGCCTGGATGCTCGACGGCCCGGACGCCTCCTACCTGGTGCCGCTGCCCGAGGCCGGCGAGGCCAAGCGGGCCATCCTGGACACCTACACCAAGGAACACTCCGCCGAGTACCAGGCGCAGGCGTGGATCGACCTCGCCCGCAAGCTGCACGGCGAACACCCCGAGGTCACGGACCCCGCCAACGTCGACTCCGTGCTGATCAAGACCAGCCACCACACGCACTACGTGATCGGCTCCGGCGCCAACGACCCGCAGAAGTACAGCCCCACGGCCAGCCGCGAGACCCTTGACCACTCCATCCCGTACATCTTCACCGTCGCCCTGCAGGACGGCGCGTGGCACCACGTCGACTCCTACGCCCCGGAACGCGCCGCCCGCCCGGACACCGTGGAACTCTGGCACAAGGTCACCACGGTCGAGGACCCGGAATGGACCCGCCGCTACCACTCCCTGGACATCGCCGAGAAGGCATTCGGCGGCACCGTGGTGATCACGCTGGCGGACGGCACCGTCATCACCGAGTCGATCGCCGTCGCCGACGCCCACCCGCTGGGCGCCCGGCCGTTCGCCCGGGAGCAGTACGTCAACAAGTTCCGCACCCTCGCCGCCGGCCTTGTGGCCGACGAGGAAATCGAGCGGTTCCTCGCCGCCGCCGCGCGGCTCCCCGAGCTCGCCGCCGGCGAACTGGACCAGCTGAACATCCAGGCGGCCGACGGCGTGATTGACCTCGCCGCAGCACCGAAGGGACTCTTCTAATGCTGTACTCGAAGACCACCCCGGAGCAGAAGCGGATCCGTTTCCGCGAACTCCTCGCCTCCGGCACCATCGCGCAGTTCCCGGGCGCCTTCAACCCGCTCTCGGCCCGGCTGATCGAGGAAAAGGGCTTCGCCGGGGTCTACATTTCCGGCGCCGTCCTGGCCAACGACCTCGGCCTGCCGGACATTGGCCTGACCACGCTCACCGAAGTGGCCACGCGGGCCGGGCAGATCGCCCGGATGACCGACCTGCCCTCGATCGTGGACGCCGACACGGGATTCGGCGAGCCGATGAACGTGGCCCGCAGCATCCAGGAACTTGAGAACGCGGGGCTGGCCGGCTGCCACATCGAGGACCAGTTCAACCCGAAGCGCTGCGGCCACCTCGACGGCAAGAACGTGGTGGACCTCGAGACCGCCACCAAGCGGATCCGCGCTGCGGCCGACGCGAGGCGCGACCCGAACTTCCTGATCATGGCCCGGACCGACATCCGCGCCACGGACGGTCTTCAGGCCGCCCAGGACCGGGCAAAGGCGCTGGTGGAAGCCGGCGCGGACGCCATCTTCCCCGAGGCGATGAAGGACCTGAGCGAGTTCCAGGCGATCCGCGACGCCGTCGACGTCCCCATCCTGGCCAACATGACCGAATTCGGCCAGAGCGCCCTGTTCACGGTGGAGGAGCTCGCCGGCGTCGGGGTCAATATGGTGATCTATCCGGTGACACTTCTCCGTAGTGCCATGGGGGCTGCGGAGCGTACTCTGGAATCGATTAAGGCCGACGGAACCCAGGAGGCACAGGTTGGGAGCATGCTGACCCGTGCGCGTTTGTACGATCTCGTTGATTATGAGGCTTACAACCGTTTTGACACCGGAGTCTTTAATTTCCAGATCCCAGGTCAGTAAGCCCCGCTAGAACCCTCCGGCACGTGCCGGTAAACAGGCGTTAGGAACAAAGGAGTTTCAGCATGGCTGAACAGGACATCAAAAAGGGCCTCGCCGGCGTCGTGGTGGACTACACCGCGGTCTCAAAGGTCAACCCGGACACCAACTCGCTGCTGTACCGCGGCTATCCCGTTCAGGAGCTGGCCGCCAAGTGCAGCTTCGAGGAAGTCGCCTACCTGCTCTGGAACGGCGAACTGCCCACCGCGGAGCAGCTGGCGGAGTTCAGCGCGCAGGAACGCGCCAGCCGGGCGCTGGATCCGGTGCTCAAACAGGTCATCGACGCGCTGCCGCTCACTTCCCACCCGATGGACGTCTGCCGCACGGCAGCCTCCGTCCTGGGGGCACGGCACCCGCTGGAGCAGGACTCCTCGCGGGAAGCCAACATGGCCAAGGCGATCGATCTTTTCGCGAAGATGCCGGCGATCGTGGCCTACGACCAGCGCCGGCGCCGCGGCCAGGAACTGGTGGAGCCGCGCGATGACCTCGGTTACGACGCCAACTTCCTGTGGATGACGTTCGGCGAGGAGGCCGTGCCCGACGTGGTCGACGCGTTCAACGTCTCGATGATTCTCTACGCCGAGCACTCCTTCAATGCCTCCACGTTCACGGCACGCGTGATCACCTCCACGCTCTCGGACCTCCACTCGGCCGTGACCGGGGCCATCGGGGCGCTCAAGGGCCCGCTGCACGGCGGCGCGAACGAGGCCGTCATGCACACCTTCGACGAGATCGGCATCCGGCCCGAGGAGTCTCTGGAGGAGGCCCACGTGCGGGCCAAGGCCTGGATGGAAGACGCCCTGGCCCACAAGAAGAAGATCATGGGCTTCGGCCACCGCGTCTACAAGCACGGCGACTCCCGGGTGCCCACCATGAAGGCCGCCCTGGACAAGATGATCGCGCACTACGGCCGCCCGGAGCTGCTGGGCCTGTACAACGGGCTCGAGACCGCGATGGATGAGGCGAAGGGGATCAAGCCGAACCTCGACTATCCGACCGGCCCCACGTACCACCTGATGGGATTCGACACCGCGACGTTCACTCCCCTGTTCGTCGCCAGCCGCATCACGGGCTGGACGGCGCACATCATGGAGCAGCTGGAATCGAACTCCCTGATCCGTCCGCTGAGCGAATACAACGGCGTGGAGGAACGGCACCTGCCGTAGTCCCTGCACCTTCCCGCCAGCCAAGCGCACGACGGCGGGCCGGTCGCCTTACAGGTGGCCGGCCCGCCGCTGTTGGCGATCCTTAGGCCGGCATCCTGAGACTGACAATCATGTTCTTGAGCTTCCTGTACTCGGGAGTCCCCATGTAGGCCTTAGCCTCCGCGAGGCTCTGGAACACCGGCTCGTCAGGACTTTTTGAAGCCCTGTCGGCGAAGGACAGCGTGCCCTTGGGGGCGCCGCTCACCACGGAATACATGAGGCAGCCGTCCGTGGGCTGGCCGCTGGTCTTATCCACAAGGCCTGCCTGGTAGCTGAAGCCCTTCCCTACCGAGGTCTGGTCAAGTACCCGGTAGGAGAACCTGACGCCAGCGTCGAAGACCCATTGTCCGGTCAGGGACGTCGATGCTGTATCCAGCTCGGTCGCCTTGTACTTCTCCGGACCGCAGGCCCCTCCGAGGCCGCCGCCTGCACCGTAGTAGAAGCTCGCCACCTTCTTGCCGGCTTCGTCTGTGACCTCGATTCCCGAGGCGGGAAAGTCGGCGGTGCCCGCAGGCACGTCCTTGGCGGTCCATCCGACGGGCAGGAGGAACGAGGCATCGGCTGCTGCGCTCGTGAAACGCGTCGATGTTGGCGTCAACGAAAGCGACACCAGCATGCGCTTGATGTCCTGGTACTCCTGTGTCTGCATGTAGGCCTTGGCCTCGGCCACGGAACCAAAGGCAAGGGCCGCGTCCCTGCCGTCAGGGGTGAGCCACAGCGCATCGCCGAACTGTGCGAAGGGCACGTCGTCCGGGCCCAGGATGCTGTTGTACAACCCGCAGGTGGTGGTATCCGGAGTCTGATCCACGTCGGTCAGGGCCATGGATCCGTAGACCCTGTCTCCTTGGACGATCCGAAAGACAAACGCCGACGGGCCGCGGGGAGATTCCTTGAGCTTGGCGGCCTTTTGCGGGATGTCGAGGTTAACTGAATCGAGGGTGGAGAACGGTTTGGGGTCCGGGCATGCCGGTCCTGCCGTTCCTTCGTTGACCAGGCTGAGCGTTGACATCGTCTTGCCGCCGGGATTCTTCACCTCGACGGTATTGTACGAACCCCCCTCGAACGTTTGCGGCTTCTGGGAGACGGTCCAGTCCGCCGGGAGTTCAAACGTGGCCTGGCCGGTCGCGTCCGTGAAAGTGGTCCAGACGGCCGAAGCGGGTGCTGCCGTCGGTGTCGGCGACGGCGTCACGCTCGCCGGGGGCGTCGCCGGGGCCGTCGGGGATGCAACCGCCGTCGGAGCAACTGTCCCGGCCGGTGCGGGTGCGGTGGCGAGTCCCCCCAGGTTGGTGGCGACCAGGACACCGGCGGTGACGGCCGCCGCGGCGAGGGTCAGCACGCCGGCGAGCCTGGCCCGCCGGTGCTTCCGGTCCGCGAGGGAGACGACATTGTGCGGGAGGCTATCGCTAAACTCCGCGGGCTCGGCAAGCATCCGGCGCAGGGCTGCCTCGCCGTCGGGCACGGACGGATCGTTGTGCACGGGGTCGGTCGCGGAAATCATGTTCTTGATCGGATCCATCTCAGGCACCCATCTTCTGTGTCATCGTTTCGGCGCCGGCAGGCATGTGCTTGCGAAACGCGGCCCGGGCCCGGTGCAGCCGGACCTTGGCGGCGGACTCGCTGCAGTGCAGCACGGCCGCGATGTCCGCGATACTCAATTCATCCCAGTAGGCGAGCTGGAGAATGTCCCGGTCTTTCTCCCGCAAACCGGTCAGGGCGTCCTGGACCGCCACGTTGTCCGAGGCGTCGCCGAACCGGACAACGGCCGCGGAGCGCAGTTTCTCCTGCAGCGCCTGCTGCCGGTCCCGGCTCCGGTAGGCGTTTCCGATCAGGTTGCGGGCCACGGTCAGGAGCCACGGGGTATCCGTCCGCGGTGCGTCATCCCATTTCTGCCAGACCACCCGGAAGACATCCGCGGCGAGTTCCTCCGCCAGCTCGGCCGATTCCACCCGCCGCCGCACAAACCTGTAGACCCGCGGATAGCTGTCTTGATGAATGGCGATAAACGCCAATTCGCGCTCCGAAAGCACGCATCCCCCAAATAAGTCGTGTCCGAACTGCTGGATAACTGTATTGTTTCCGGCTGCCGGGGCGGGGTTACACGTCCCGCAAAGAATATTCCGCCGTGGCCACGGTCTCGTTGTCATCGTTCAGGGTAATGACGGCTTCCACAGTGCCCTCCCCCAGTGCGATTGGCAGCCAGTGTCCGGCATCCTGCCACATGCGCTCCAGCGGCAGGGCAGCGACTTGGAACCACTCCGGGATGATTTCGTGGCTCTCGACGGGGTCGCCGGTCCAGCGGCGCGCGGTGAACAGGCTCGTGGACATGTTCCATTCCGGCCGGGCGGGAAAGACGAACTCGATCAGTCCGGCGACGCTGAGATCGTCCTCCGTGACAACGATTCCGGCTTCCTCGAAGACTTCGCGGCAGGCGGCCTCGGCATCGGACTCCCCCGGTTCCACGTGGCCGCCCAGCCCGACGATCTTTCCGACGCCGAACCCGGTCTTCTTCGTGCCGAGCAGGACCTGCATCCCGGCAGCTCCGTCGCGTAGCAGGAAGCACAGAGTGACAGCTGTCGATTTCATGAATCCACCCTAGCGCCCGGCCCCGGGGTTTTTAGCCCAGGGCGCGGGGGTGCGCGGCGGCGTAGATTTCCCGCAGCGTATCGGCCGTCACCTGGGTGTAGACCTGCGTGGTGGTCACCGAGGCGTGCCCCAGCAGTTCCTGGAC
>ENA-OWNT01004243-OWNT01004243.1-seawater-metagenome-genome-assembly--contig:-NODE-4243-length-12753-cov-3.611392_pt1 | contig 12753 bp, 8 predicted proteins | sample MGYA00238136_ERZ651165 | MGnify/ENA primary metagenome ERZ651165 (study PRJEB26861, sample SAMN08777766) | seawater metagenome | isolation source: coastal seawater | place: USA: Florida | collected... | reverse complement strand
CCCTGGCGCTTCTCGATGGGCCCCTGTGGACGCAGCTGCCGGCGATCCATCGGTACTTTGCGCTGATGCCGCTGATGCACAGCGAGCAGCTGGTCCACCACGACCGGGCGGTGGAGGGCTTCGAGGGGCTGGTGGCGGCCACCGAGGGGCGGGAGCGCCACGAGGTCTACCGACAGGGGCTGCTCTACGAGCACAAACACCGCGACATCGTGGCCCGCTTCGGCCGCTATCCCCACCGCAACGAGCTGCTGGGTCGCCCGAGCACCGACGAGGAGCGGGCGTTTCTCACGCAGCCGGGCTCGTCATTCTGAGCGGTCGGGGGGCGCGGCGCGCTATGCCGGTGCCGCAGCCGGGGTAGACCCGACGATTGGCGCCGGGCACCGTGTAGCCCTGCAGGAACAGGCGCCGCGGCTGGCTCGAGCGGTTCGGGGCGCTGCCGTGGACCACGAACGGCCCGAAGATCGCCATGTCGCCGGGCTCGAGCAGCACGTCGACGGGCTCGGCGTCGGCGAGCACCTCATCGGGCAGGTCGCCGGTGGTGGGGTGGGCGACGAACCCGAGCCGATGGGACCCGGGGACCATGCGCAGCGGCCCGTTGTCGGCGGTCATGGGGTCGACGGCGACGGTGAGCTGCAGGTAGCTGCCGTTGCCGCCGACGTCGGTGAACTCGGTGCCGTAGCGACGGTTGGAGGCGTCCTGGTGCCAGCCGAAGTCGACGCCGTCGCCCGGGAGCTTGTAGTGGGCCTGCTGGATGAGCTGGACCAGCTCGGACGTGCCGAGGGCCGCCGCCGCGAGCTGCAGAAAGCGAGGGTCGGTGCCGTAGGTGGCCAGCTCGGGCGCGGCCCCGCCGCACCACACGACGCGATGGAGGCGGAAGGGGTCGGCGTCGAGCACGAACCGGCTGCCGTCGAGGTCGCTCGTGCCGGGGAGGCCGCGGGCCCGCTGGAGGAGGTGGTCGAAGCCACGGGCCATGCGGGCGACGTCGGCGGCGTCGAAGGCGCCGGGGATGACGGCGAAGCCCTCGCGGTGGAGCTGGACCATCGCTCGCTCGATGGTGGCGGGGTCGAGAGGCCTCACCGGGACCTCATAGGCGCCGTGCGGCCTCGGCGTCGGCTTCGGCCATCATGGCGCCGAGCCCGCCGACCCAGCCGACGTGGACCAGCCCCACGGCCACGTAGAGGTAGAAGGTGAGGGCTCGGAAGAGCAGCACGGTCATGACGGCCGCGGCGGGGGCGAGCAGAGAGCCGAAGAAGTCGGTGGCGGCGCCTTCCGCCAGCCCGGCGCCGCCGGGGGTGGGGGCGACGTAGAGGAAGGCCACGTAGACCGTGCTCACGCCCCACAGCTCGGGGGAGGGGTTGGCGCCGAGGGCGTCGCCCAGCACCACGGCGAGGCCGATGAAGCACACGAAGTAGACGACCTGGCTGAGGATGATGGCCGGCACCCGGCTGGGCTTGAACTGCCGCAGGTGCTCGACGGCCTCCACGATGCCCACGGCGAGTCGGCGCACCACACGGGCGAACCAGTGCTCTTCGCCGTGCCGCTCCTTGAGCCAGTGGTCGAGGCGCTCCAGGGCGCGCAGGGCCGGGCCGGGGCGCAGGGCGGCGAGGACGGTGGCCGTGACCAGCACCGCCGAGAAGCCCGTGCCCCAGGCGAGGATCTGGGTGATGGCCTTGGGCAGTGCGGGCCCGAGGCCCGTGGCCAGGGCGGCGAAGGCGGCGATCAGCAGCAGCATCGACCCGATGGTGGACTTGCCGAAGCTGATCAGGGTGGCGGCCTCCCAGCCGATGCCTGCGCGGCCCAGCATGACGATGGCCGCGGGGGCGCCCAGGCTGGCGCCGGGCGTGACGCAGGAGAAGAAGTTGCACGCGATGCTGGCGTGGGCCGAGGCCGTCCAGGGGATGTTCACGTCGAGCGCGTGGCCAGCGGTGCGGTAGCGCCACGCGTCGCTCACGTACAGGCCGGTGCTCAGCAGGATCAGCAGCAGCACCGACAGGCGTGGGAGGTGCTTCAGCGGCTCGAGGTCTTCCGGGATGACGCCGCCACGGTAGACCGCCCAGCCTCCACCACCGAGGGTGAGGGCCAGGAACACCAGGGCCTGCAGGGCGAAGCGGACGCGCTTGTCCATCCGTGGCGAGACCCTCCAAAGGGTCCCCATAGCGCGCCAGCCCCGGCCCAGCCGGTGTGGGCGAGTGTCGACGTCGGCGGGTGGGGATCAGCCGGGAGGTGGAACGGCGATCACCTGGCCTTCGCGGCGGGGATCCACGCCCCCGACCCAGTGGTCGCCCTGGCGCTGGATGCCCTGGAGACCGCTGTTGAGATCGCGCCGAAGCACCGGGTGGCCGAGGGACTCGAGGCCCTGGACCTGCTCGGGGGTCCATGCGGGGGTGCCGCAGCCCTCCTCGAGCTCGACCTCGGTGCTGCGCGCGACCACGTTGGGCCGGGAGATGGCCTGTTGGATGTCGAGGCCTTGGTCCAGCACATGGTGCAGCACCCGGGCGACGTAGGAGATGATGCGGCTGCCCCCGGGGGACCCCACGGCGAGCTCGACCTGGCCTGCGTCGTCGAGGACCAGGATGGGGGCCATGGACGAGCGGGGACGCTTGCAGGCGGCCACGGCGTTGGCGCGGGCGGTGCCGTCGTCGCGGGTGGGGGAGAAGTCGAAGTCGGTGAGCTGGTTGTTGAGGAGGAAGCCTTCGACGAAGCGGCCGGAGCCGAACGCCATCTCGATGCTCGAGGTCATCGTCACGACGTTGCCCGAAGCGTCGATGGCGACGAGGTGGGAGGTGTCTTCGCCCTCGGGGCAGAGGGCCCCACCGGGAGCGGCGGGCACCTCCAACACACCGGCCGCCACGGTCTCGGCACGGGCGGCCCCGATGAGCGGGCGCCGGGGGGCGAGGTAGCTCGGGGACACCAGGGCCTCGGCCGGCACGCCGACGGCGGCGGGGTCACCGAGGTAGCGGTCGCGGTCGGCCCAGGCGAGGCGGGTGGCCTCGACGAAGCGATGCACTTCGGCAGGGTCTCCGGCGGCAGCGGCGCCGCCGTCGAGCAGGCCGAGGATCTGCAGCACGGTGGTGCCACCGCTGGTGGGCGGCGGGTGGCCGCAGATCTGGCGCTCGCCGTAGGGCATGCAGAGGGCCTCTCGGCGGGAGGGCCGGTAGGCCGCGAGGTCGGCCAGTGTGAGGAGGCCCGGGTTGGGGTCGGCGCCCTGCACGCTGCGCACGATGGCCTCGGCGATGGGGCCCGTGTAGAAGGCATCGGCCCCCTCGGTGGCGATGCGGCGGGCGGTGGCGGCAAGCGCGGGATTCTGCAGCCGGGTACCGGCGGACAGAGGCTCCCCACCGGGGAGGAAGTAGGCGGCGGCTGCGTCGTCGCGGGACAAGGACGCGAGAGGCATGCCCTCGATCATGGCGATGGACCGGCTCATGCGCGGCGTGACCACGAAGCCTGCCTCGGCCAACTCGGCGGTCGGGGTCCACAGGCGGGACCAGTCGAGCTGCCCATGCTCCTGGTGCACGGCCTCGAGGAGCCGGACGAGCCCAGGGGTGCCCACCGATAGGCCACCAGGCACGACCTCGGGCCACGGGCGGGGGCCCGTCTCGTCGTAGAACAGCTCGGGCGTGGCGGCACGCGGGGCCGTCTCGCGGCCGTCCCAGGCGGAGATCTGCTTCGTGTCGGCGTCGTAGTGGAGGAGGAAGGCGCCGCCGCCGAGGCCGGACGACTGGGGCTCCACCAGGGTCAGCGCCACCGCCATGGCGATGGCAGCGTCGGCCGCGGTGCCTCCGGCTGCGAGGACCTCGGCGCCGATGCGGCTCGCCTCGGGGTGAGCGCTGGCCACCATGCCGCCGGTGCCGACCACAGGGGCCACATCGTCGCGGCAGCCGGTGGCTCGCTCGGGGGCGATGTCGGTCACGGCCACGGGGGCCGCTGAAGGAGGGGCCGGCGGGGCGGTGGGGGGAGGAGCCTTGAAGCAGGCGACAACGAGGAGGAGCCATGGCGTCATCCCCGCGTTCTATCGCGATCAGCGCCTAGCAACCCGGTGCGTCTCGGCGTTAGCTGCGTGGCGCAGGAGGCTCGCTTGACCGTCTACGACACGCTCTCGTCCCACAACATCGCGGCTCATCGAGCCATCGAGCGGCTGCTGGAGCGCATGGTGGAGGTCGCCGAGCGCGATCCCCACGCGCCGGTGCTGGCGGAAGCGACCGAGTGTGCGGTCACGATGCTCCGGGCCCACCATGGCTACGAAGACGACCTCCTCCTGCCGCTGCTGCGCCAGCTCCAGGCCGAGGGGCCGTGGTCCAAGGTCCACGACGAGCACGAGCGCCTCGCCGTTCTCGTCGCCCGCCTGAGCCGTGTCGGGGCGACCCAGCGGCTCGGCCTGCTGCGGCAGGTGCGCGACCTCGTGGTGCCCCACATGGCCGAGGAGGAGGTGCACCTGCGGCCGCGGCAGTGGCGGCAGTGGCTGGGCGAGGAGGAGGCGCGGGGCTTCGGCAAGGAGGTCGCGGCCTACAACCGGGCTCATCTGAAGCCCGGCACCAAGCTGCTGCCCCTGATCATCTACAACCTCACGCCCTCGGAGCGTGCCGCCTTCACCGAGAAGATGCCTCGGTTCCTGGTGAAGGGGCTGGTGCCGTTCGCGTTCCGGCCGATGTGGCGGCCCCTGCGCCCCGTGATGACCTACGCGCCTCGGCGACTCAGCCCGACGCGGTAGGTCGAGGGCCTCATCAGGGGTAGCAGATGGTGCCGCTGAACGGGTTCGGGATGATGCACTCCGTGGTGGGCGCGCACTGGAGCACGCCGCCATTGTCTTCGATGTTGCGGTCGTAGTAGTCGCAGGCGTTGGCCGTGTTCACCATGTTCACGTTGGCGATGGTTCCGCTCCCCCAGAGATTGACGATGCCGCCGTCGTAGAGGGCTCCCGCGCCGTCGATGGTGAGGTTCTGCAGGTCCAACGTACCGTAGTTGATGGTGATGCCTTCCCAGGGGCCGCTGGCTTGCTGAAGAGTCGTTGCGGCGCCGACGGCGGTCAAGCTGCCGGTGCTAAGGGGGCCGCCTCCGACGGTGAGCCCGGCCTCTTCGTCCATCTCGATGATGACGCCGTCATCGATGGTCAGCTCTGCCCCTGAAGAGATGACCATGTTGTCGAGCATCTGGTAGGGCACGTTCAGCGATGGCCAGGTGTCGTCGGTCACCATGGCCGTTTGGTCGACAATGATCCCGCCCACGAACGTGTCGTTGGGGTCGATCACACCGATCGAGCCGCCCGGGTATTTCCCGGAGTGGGAGCCGTTGCAGATGATGTTGTCGTGCTCGAGCAGGACCGCCGGGCAATCATTTGGCTCCGTGATGAACCACAGGCAGTAGCCTTCATAGGGCGTGTTGATCTCCCAGTCCCGAAGGTGGACCTGGGTGGTGTCCCCGGCGAGGAAGCCCATCTTCGAGCTCTGATTGACCACGACATTGCTCAACGTGACCGGATCCGAGTACGCGCCGCAGGTGTTTCGTGAGTCGAGTTCGATGGCTCCACCTGGAAGCGTCACATCGGAGCCGCCGGCGTGATTGACGATCAGCCCGTCGATGCTCGTTTGCTGGAACAGAGCACCGTTGTCGCCGATGATCAGGCCGAACCAGTCACCGGGACCGGGTTGAACGTCGGCCGACTCCAGAATGACCGGATCGGTGGCAGCGTCGATGATGATGGTGCCGTCATCGATTCGGCCCACGGTGAAGGAGACGTCTCGGGCCATCTCGACGCGCACGCCCGGATCAATCTCGACGATGGGGTCCTGGGGGCCGCCGATCTGGACGGTGCCCTCGAAGTAGTAGTCCTCGTCGAGCTTGCGCCACAGGGCGGTCTCGAGGACGGTCCCCCCGAACACGGTGATCAGCTCGCCATTGCCCGAGAAGGTGGTGGTGTCGTCGAGCTCGCCGAGGAGGTTCGGAGGAAGCCGAATGGGGGCGAAGCCGTTGCCGGTGCAGGTGTTGTTGGAGAAGGTACGAGCGGGCTGCTCATCCTCGTCGACCCGGGCGATGCCCGACCCGTTGTTGACGAAGACACCGTCCTGGTCGTTGTCGACCAGGTTGCTGTTCTGGATGAGCGGCGTGGCGTTGGCGCCGGTGATGTAGATGCCGTTGGAGTCGGAGAAGCGGCTGGTGATGTTCTGGAAATTGGGGCCGGAGTCGTTCACCGCCAGGTTGCCCTGGTTGTTGGCACCGCCGAACTCGACCACCAAGCCGTTGATGTAGGAGTCGTTGTCGAGGGTGCCGAAGGTCACGCCATCCCAGTTGAGGCCGTTGATGATCAGGTCGTCGGTGGCGCTGAACAGCACGCTGCTCGGCGTACCGGCGCCTTCGTCGCCGATGACCAGGCGGCCGGCAGCACCGACGCCCACGTCGAGCTGGGCCCCGCTGTCCCAGTAGACCTCGACGCCGTCGTTGATGGTGAGCTCCGTGGTCGGGGCGTCGGCCACGGTGATGGTGGCGTTGGAGGCGACGTAGTAGGGCAGGAGGGGCCCGTTGCCGGTGCCGTCCACTGCCTGGTGGGCCGCCCAGGCCCCCGCGGAGCGCATGGTGCCGCCGAGCAGCTCGATCTCGGGGATGGTGTTGCCCGCCCCCGAGGAGGTGTCGTCGAGGATGGTGGTGAGCGGGTCGAGCTCGTCGGCGTGGGAGCCCGGCACGCTGATGGGCCGCCCACCGTTCTGGTTGATGTAGTTGTCGGTGAAGCTGGGGCCCGGCGTGCCGTTGCTGTCGAGGCGGGACAGCCCCTGGTTGGCGGCCACGTAGACGCCGTTGCCCTCGTTGAGCACGAAGGTGGAGTCGTGCACGAGGGGGAAGCCGCCCGTGACCCGCAGGCCGTCGCCGGCGTTGCGGCGGAAGGTGCTGTTCCGAACGGTGAGGTCTTCGGAGGTGTTCACCTTGAGGCCGGCCAGGTTCCCGTTGCCACCAGCGAACTGGATGGTGAGGCCGTCGATCGTGCTGTCTTCCGCCAGGCTCTCGATGCTCAGGCCACCGTAGTCGCCCTCCTGGGGCACCTTCTCGATCGAGGTGAAGAGCACGCCCAGGTTGGTGCCCTGCACGTCGATGGAGCCTGCATCGCCGGTGCCGACGCGGATCTTGGTGCTCGGGTCGAAGAACACGGTGGAGCCGTCTTCGATGGTGAGGCGGGGGCGGTCGCTGCCGGTGACCTGCACGTCGCAGGTGACGTAGTGGATGACCCCGGCCTTCCAGACCTCGCTGCCGGCGATGGTGCCGCAGTGGTCCTTCTCGCAGATGGGGGTGTCGACCGGGTTGAGGGTGGGGTCGGCGTCGTCGCAGTCGCCGCCCACCTGGATGGGGTTGATCAACCCGCTGCTGGCCGGGTCGCAGCCGAAGTAGACCTGGGCATCGTCGCCGTAGCCGTCGTAGTCGGCGTCCTCGTACCAGGCGGCCGTGACGTTCTCGTCGGTGAGGGGGTCACAGTCGTTGTCGAGGCTGTCGCAGAGCTCCGGTGCGCCCGGGTAGGTGTAGTTCTGCGAGTCGTCGCAGTCGCCGGCCGTGGTGGAGGTGTAGGAGGGCTGCGTGCAGCCGACCACCTGAGCGACCGTGTCGTCGCCGAAGCCATCGCCGTCGCTGTCGACGTACCAGTAGAAGTCGGTCACGTAGGGGTCGTTGTCGTCGCAGTCGCCCCCGGTGGTGAGGGGGTAGCCCTTCGGGGCGCCGGTGCAGGAGTTCTGCGTGCTGAAGTCGGCCCCGAGGCCGTCGCCATCGGCGTCGGCGTAGTAGACCGTGGCGTCGAGGGCGCCGTCGTAGGGGTCGCTGTCGCAGTCGCGGTCGGCGGCGTCGCAGAGCTCATCGGCGTCGGGGTTGATGTACTCGTCGCTGTCGTCGCAGTCGCCGCCGTCTTCGATGAAGCCCTTGGTGTCGCAGCGCCAGGCGCCGGCGGCTTCGTCGCCGAAGCCGTCGAGGTCGAGGTCGGGGTACACGAAGTCGCCGTCGACCTCGTTCTCGTCGGTCTTGGCGTTGCAGTCGTTGTCGATGCCGTCGCAGATGTCGCGGGCGCTCGGCTTGATCGTGTCGTCGGTGTCATCGCAGTCGCTGTTGTCTTCGACGTAGCCGGCGTTCAGGCAGTACAGGCCCTCGGTGGCGGGGTCGCCGTAGCCGTCTTCGTCGTCGTCGACGTAGGCGATGACCATGTCGATGGCGTTGTCGTCGGTGGCGCCGTCGCAGTCGTCATCGGTGCCGTTGCAGACCTCGTCGGCGCCGGGGTTGATGCTGGGGGCGAGGTCGTTGCAGTCTTCGTCGTTGTCGACGTAGCCGATGGGGGCGGCGCAGTCGGTGACGGAGACAGCGGCATCGCCGTAGCCGTCGTCGTCGTTGTCGACGAACCACTCGGTGAGGTCGGACGCGCCGCCGAAGGGGTCGCCGTCGCAGTTGCGGTCGATGACCGAGCAGTCTTCCGTGGCGCCGGGGTAGATCGTGGCGTCGGCGTCGTCGCAGTCCGTGGAGAGCACCGAGTAGAGCGTGCCGCCGTCGTCGTAGGTGTCTTCCTCGACGCAGAAGCGGGCCGGGGTGCCCTCGCGCGTGCCGACACCGTCGCCGTCGGCGTCGACGTAGAACGTGGTGCCCACGCCTTCGTCGACCTGGCCGTCGCAGTTGTTGTCGATGCCGTCGCAGAGCTCGGCAGCGCCCGGCTTCACCTTGGGATCGTTGTCGTCGCAGTCGGCCGGGCCCTCCACGCCATCGCCGTCGGCGTCGGCCTTGTCGCCGTCGCAGGCGGGCAGGGCGGTGAGGGCGGACAGGGCCAGCAGGGAGAGGACGAGAGGTGTGGTTCGCATGCGAATCTCCAGACGCGCACCATACACCAGGACCGCCGCCTCGTGGACCCCTGTGAGGGGCTGTTCCACGGGACCGGTCGCCGCCCTCGGCGGAGCGTTACGACGCCGCGATGACCTACGTGCCCACCAATCCGCTCATCGTGCAGGGTGACCACACGGTGCTGCTCGAGACGCAGTCGCCCCGCTACGAAGAAGGGCGTGACGCGCTCTTGGCCTTCGCCGAGCTGGTGAAGTCCCCGGAGTACGTTCACACCTGGCGCATCACACCGTTGTCGCTGTGGAACGCGGCCGCCGCAGGGCACACGCCCGACGAGGTGGTGGGCTTGCTGGAGGGCCTGGCGAAGTACCCGGTGCCCCCTCACATCCCGGTGTCGGTCCGGGAGAAGATGGGGCGCTATGGCGCCCTCACCCTGCTCCGCGATGGCGACTGGCTGCGGCTCGTGGCTCGCGACGAAGCCTTGATGGCCGAGGTCCGGTCGCTCTCGGTCGCCACCGATCTGCTCGGCCCGGCGGTCGATGCCTGCAGCTGTCGCATCAAGCCCGCCAAGCGAGGCGAGCTCAAGCAGGTGCTCACCAGCGTCGGCCACCCCGTGCAGGACCTCGCTGGCTACACCGATGGCGACCCCCTCTCGATGACGCTGCACACCACCGATGCCGAGGGGCGGCCCTTCTCGCTGCGCGACTACCAGGTCGACGCCGTCGACGCGTTCCACGGCGGGCCCTCCGGTGGCTCGGGCGTGGTGGTGTTGCCCTGCGGCGCCGGCAAGACCCTCGTGGGCGTGGCGGCGATGGTGCGCCTCGGCATGCGCACCCTCATCCTGTGCACGGGCCAGGGCGCCCTCGAACAGTGGAAGCGTCACATCCTCGACCACACCAGCCTGGATGCGTCTCAGGTGGGAGAGTTCACCGGCCGGGTCAAGGAGCTGCGGGAGGTCACGCTCACCACCTACCCGCTCCTCACCTGGCGCAAGGACAAGCACAGTCCCCCGGCCCACTTCCGCCTGTTCCACGAGGCCAACTGGGGCCTGGTGATCTACGACGAGGTCCACCTCCTGCCCGCGCCGATCTTTCGGGAGACGGCCTACCTGCAGGCCCGGCGTCGGCTGGGCCTCACCGCCACCCTGGTGCGGGAAGACGGCCGCGAAGGCGACGTCTTCTCCTTGGTGGGCCCCAAGCGCTTCGACCTGCCCTGGAAGACCCTCGAGCACCACGGCTGGATCGCCCAGGCCACTTGTGTCGAGGTGCGGGTCGCGCTCTCCGACGACGACCGCATGCGCTACGCTCAGGCCAGTGCCCATGCGCGGTCGCGAATCGCCGCCACCAACGCCCGGAAGGGGCCGGTGGTCTCCTCGTTGCTGGAGCAGCATGCCGAGGAGCAGGTGCTGGTGCTCGGCACCTACATCGACCAGCTGGAGTGGGTGGCCCGCCGCTTCGACTTCCCGGTGGTGACCGGCAAGACCCCCCATGGTCGGCGCCTCGAGCTCTTCGACGCCTTCCGTCGAGGGGAGGTCCGGGTGCTGGGGCTGTCGCGGGTGGGCAACTTCGCCATCGATCTGCCGGGGGCCTCGGTGGCCATCCAGATCTCCGGCACCTTCGGGTCTCGGCAGGAGGAAGCCCAGCGCCTGGGGCGGGTTCTGCGTCCGAAGGGAGGCGACAACCGCGCCATGTTCTACTCGCTGGTCACCGCCGACACCAAGGAGCAGGAGTTCGCCGAGCGGCGGCAGCTCTTCTTGTCCGAGCAGGGCTACCCCTACCGCATCGAGACGGCCTCGTGAGGCGCCTGATCGCCGTGTCGGTGCTCCGGGTGGAGCGGCCGGAGATCTGGCAGCAACTCGAGGCGGTGGGCCCGGTGTCCGCCCATGTGCTCCGAGAGCGGTCCGACACGGAGCGCGTGGTCGACGCAGGCTTCTTGCCGGCCCTCGGCCGGTCGCTGGAGCAGGCGGGCTGGCCGGTCCTGGTCCGTCACCCTCGCCGGGCCGAGGCCGAGGTCGAGGCCGCGCGAAGCGACCTGGCCCAGCGGGTCGGAGCCCTCGCACCGGACGCCCGCCGCCTGCTGTGGCGAGCCCAACGCCTGGCCCTGGGCGACGAGGTGCTCGGGAGTCGGGTGTGGGACCCCCTCTTCCATCGGCGCCACGTGCAGTCCTTGCTCGGCTCGGAGCTCATCCACGCCCTTCCGACCGACCTGGAGGCCCCCTGGGGGCCCTATCGGCTGCACCCGGATCTTCCTCCCCCTCCGGCAGTGGCCTACGACTTCGAGGAAGCGGTGATGGGCATCACCGACGACCTCTCGGCGCCGGGGCTCTCCTTGGAGGCGCTCCTCCACGACCTCGCGTCGCTCACGGCGGCCCTGGCCCGCCACGCCCCCCGGCGCACCCACGCCGGCACCCTCGACCGCTCGACCGCCAAGAAGCTGGGGCGTCACCTCGGCGACGAGCTGCTCGCCGCCGAGGGCCGCTTCGAGGCTGGAGACCGCTGGGTGCGTGCCCTGCGTGCGCTCGAGCTGCTGGGGGCCGTGTCCATGGATCCCGCCACCCGCGTGCTCGGGCTGGAGCCTGGCATGGAAGACGTGCTGGCCGGGTCGACGGCCGACGCCATGGACCGCCTGGTCCATCGCCTGGTCGACGCCGACCTCCACGCCGCCCTGCCCGCGCTCAGGGCGTCGCTGGCCCAGGCCGGAGATGGGGCGGTGGACGAGCTGATCTTCGTCGAGGAGCTGTGCGAGCAGCACCGCGACGTGCTCCACGGCCCCTGGCACCGCGACGGCGTCGACGTGTACCCCGGCGGGGAGGACACCGAGGCCATCGCCTTCGACGACGAGGGCTTCGAGCGCATCGAGGCGCGACAGCTGCATGCCCTCGTGAAGCTCGTGGAGCGGCTGGGGCTGGTCCGCCGGGCGGATGGCGTGTTCTCTGCCACCGACGACGGGCGCCACTGGGCCACCGGGGAGGCCGCCCACCGGCCACCGGTGTGGGTCAGCTCCGACCTCGGGGTCACCGTGCCGCCGGGGGCCATCACGCCCTGGGAGCGGTTCCAGCTCGAGCGCCTGGGGCGCTGCGTGCAGCGCGACGTGGTCGACGTCTACCGCCTCGAGCGGGCAGGGCTGGTGAGCTGGCTGGCGACCCACGACATCGACGAGGCGCTGGCCCTGCTGGCCCGGCGCTGTCCGGCCGTGCCTAGCACCGTGGCCGACACCCTACGAGACTGGGCGCGCTCGGCCCTGCGGGTGACCCTGACCGTCGAGGTCGTCAGCGATCCTTGAGCTGGTCGCAGAGCCCTGCGACCGTCGCGTCGCCAGGAGCGGTGCGGCGCACCATGTCGGTCAGGGGGCCCATCGCGTTGGTCGCGCGGGCGTTGTAGAGGGTCGTCCGCCAGTCTTCCACGGCCTGATCTTCCGAGTCGGCGCCAGTGGGAATGCGGGTGGCCAGCTGGGTGGCGATGTCGGTGATGCCCGGATCCATGTCGACTCCTCTTGCAGCGTCAACATGGTACCTCATGTGGAACATCAGGGGTCGGGGAGCTCCGCCTCGCGAATAGCGACACCGAGCTCGCGTACCTGGGCCAGCAGGTCGCGAGCGACCACCACGGGGGCGCGGTCGAGGTCGAGGTCGCCGACGCGGATCGGGCGACCCCAGTGCAGCGCGATGGGGGGCCCGCGGCGCCCGGCCCCGCGGAAGTTGCGGCGGATCTCCGCCGGCAGATCGTTGCTGATGCCGGTGAGGAAGTAGGGCAGCACCACCACATCGGGGTGGCACTCCTTCAGGACCCGGCCGATGCCGCCCCGGGCCTTCAGCAGCTCGAGGGGGTCGGGGCCCTTGTTGCGGGTGCCCTCGGGGTGGATGCCCACCAGGGCCCCTCGCTCGCCCAGCACGTGGGCCACTTGCTCCAGGCCGACCCGGTTGAGGCGCTGCCGGCCGAAACCCTCGAACATCGGAGGCCACATGGA
>ENA-OWNT01004242-OWNT01004242.1-seawater-metagenome-genome-assembly--contig:-NODE-4242-length-12754-cov-2.942021_pt1 | contig 12754 bp, 4 predicted proteins | sample MGYA00238136_ERZ651165 | MGnify/ENA primary metagenome ERZ651165 (study PRJEB26861, sample SAMN08777766) | seawater metagenome | isolation source: coastal seawater | place: USA: Florida | collected... | reverse complement strand
ATCCGGGCCATCCCGAATGGGCCATTAAAGCAGCCGAAGGCGGCAAACACGTTTTGTGTGAAAAGCCTATGGGACTGACGGCATTTGAAGCTGATGCCATGTTCCATGCTGCGCGCAAGGCGGGCACGTTTATGGGTGAGGCCTTCATGTATCGCCTGCATCCGCAGACCGCCAAGCTGATCGAGCTGATCGCCTCGGGCGCCATCGGCGAAGTGCGCATGATCCAGTCGAGCTTCGGGTTTTCCATGGGAAAATTCCAGCCCGGCCATCGCCTCTTCGCCTCCGACCTGGCCGGTGGTGGCATTCTGGACGTCGGCGGCTATCCCGTCTCGATGGCCCGGCTGATTGCCGGCGCCGCCATGGGCAAGCCCTTTGCCGATCCGGTCAATGTCGCCGGCACGGCCAATCTCAATGCCGAGTGCACCGATGACTGGGCCGCAGAGGCGGGCACCATCGACCAGTATATGAATGTGGTGGGCAGCAATGTCGAGCTGGCGGACCTGCAGACGACCTTGGAAGCCGTATTTATCGAAGCCCTCAGTGTCAGCAGCACCTTTGTGTCGGCAGCCGTACCTGTGAACGTGTTTAACCGGGTGCAAACACTGGACAACTTTTATATTGCGCTGTTTGAGGCGCGGGAAACCGAGCGCTGGCCGGGCAATATCAAAAAACTCAAACTGAAAGACACGGACGCCGATGGCAGCTTTGACGATATTGTCGACGTCAATGACCTGTCCGCTTTTAGTGATGTCGATGGCCGCCTCAAATTTGAGACACTGACTTTCTGGACCGACAGTGATGAGCTGCCCCCTGCCGATCCGGACCTGGGTGAAATTGAAGGCCGGGACGGGCGCACTGTATCCCGAGGGGGTGGCGGCCAGAAAATTCGCGGTTTTATCGCCGATGATGTGGGCCTGGCGACCAGCGACACAACGCGGCCGTTGTACGTGGAGCCCGCCTCCGGTAGCACATTTGATGAACTCAACGCCGATGCGACCACCGCCGCCGAGTTGCAAACATTATTGGACGTGGCCACCGATGACGACGCCGAAGCGTTGATCGCCTGGATGCGCGGTGTGGATGTGGATGACCTGGACGGCGATGGCGATAGCGACGATGTGCGCCCCTGGCTCTTGGGGGATGCCATTCACTCGCGTCCCTTGGCCATTAATTACGGTGCGACCAGCGGTTACAGTGAAAGTAATCCCAATATCCGGCTGTTTATGGGCACCAACGACGGTTTTTTCCATATCTTTGAAAATACCACCGGCGCCGGTGCCGAATCGGGAGAGGAGGTGTTTGCCTTTATCCCCCGCGAGCTGCTCGCTATTCAACAGTTGCTGCGGAGCGATACCGGTAGCAATGAACACCCCTACGGCGTGGATGGGGAACCGGTGGCATTGGTGATCGACAATGATAACGATGGCACCATTGAAACCGGAGGCGGCGACAAGGTGCATGTCTATGTGGGCCTGCGCCGCGGCGGCAAGAGCTATTACGCCCTGGATGTCAGTGATCCCGGTGCCACCCCGACCCTGCTGTGGAAAATTGGCAAAACCAGTGGCGGTGATTTCGATGACCTGGGGCTGACCTTTTCTACCCCCAAAGTGGTCAAGGTCCGTTATGAAAATACAGCGCGGGATGTACTGATTTTTGCCGGCGGTTACGATTTGCAAAAAGACACAGATACCGGTGCCGGCCGAGACCCGGACAGCGAAGGCAATGCCATCTATATCGTTGACGCGCTTACCGGCGCACTGATCTGGAAGGCCGTCGACGGCGCCACCACCGGCACGGCCACCAACACCAGCCATGTGCACAGCGATCTGAATCACGCGATCCCTTCGGCGGTCGCCACCTTGGATGGCAATGCCAACGGTGTTGTGGATCGGCTCTACGTCGGGGACACCAGCGGCATCGTCTGGCGGGTGGACCTGCCCGAGGGTTCAGACGCCAATCACCGCCGGGATAATTGGACCATCGTGAAGTTTGCCGATGTGGATGATGCCGCGGAGTCGGAGGACCGTCGCTTTTTCCACCCGCCGGATATAGTACAAACCAGGGACGCCACCGGTAATTATGACGGTATCCTGATCGAGAGCGGCGACCGGGCCAGTCCGCTGGAAACCACAGACCAGAACTTTCTGTTTCTGCTCAAGGATCGCCATATCACCTCGGGCAGTCCTCCCAACAGTATTCTGGACGAGGACGAGCTGGCGGACGTAACCGATTGCGAGAGTGGCTCGGAGGATGTTTGCGACGGCCTGAACTTTGGCAATGGCTGGAAAATTGAACTGCAAGATCCCGGTGAAAAAGGCCTGTCGTCTCCCCTCACCATCGCGGGCGTGGTCGCCTTTACGACCTTTGTGCCGGCGGGTAATACCGCTTGTGTGCCTTCCGAGGGGACGGCCAAACTCTACCTCGTTGATCTGGGCACCGGCGAGGCCGCCTTTGAAAACAAGCGCGACCTGGAGATCGGGCCCGGCATCCCGCCCTCAGTGACTGCCATTGGCAGCGATACAGTGCTGATCCCCGGCACCGGCATTACCGATTTCGACAACCAGGAATCCAGCGACAAGAAAAAGTTGGTGCAAACCGACGCCCAATCAATGTATATCATTTACTGGCGGGAAACCGGGGTGGATAGCCTCTAAATGGTTGTTGCCGCCAACCGTGAGCTGAGCGTAAACCGATGCAAAAAATAAAGGGCTTCACTCTGATTGAATTGCTTATCGTCATTGTGATTGTGGCGATCCTGGTTGCGGTGGGGCTGCCGTCCTACCAGGAGAGTATCCGCAAAAGCAAACGGGCCATCGGCAAGGCAGCACTGTTCAAGGTCCTGGCGCGGCAGGAAAACAACTTCGTCAACAACAAGGCCTTTGCGACCACACTGACGGATTTGGGTTACGGTGCAAATCCCTATTATATCGACGACGACGGAGCAGAAACCACAGCTGCCAACAGCATCTACCAGATTGCGTTGAGTGGCCCAACCACCACCGCTTATACGGTGCAGGCGATCCCCAAAAACAATCAGGCCAACGACAGCCTCTGTGGGACTCTGCAGCTGGGACACGATGGCACAAAATCCATCAGCGGAGGCAGTGGCTCGGTAGCCGATTGTTGGTAAGGGTGGAAAGGGGACGGAGGGATTTAATTTTGAACAGTTCGACAATTCGATTAATTGTGTTGGGTCTTCAGGAAAATTTATGGGGATGCGCCAGGATAATCTGGTATGGAGGTGTGACTGCAAATATCATACGGGTAAGGCAGGCATCATATAACGCTTAACAGGAGCGGGCACTGCCAATGGCAATGTCCGCTAATGGCACGCAAGAGACATCATCACTAAGGTTTGAGCCAAATTAACCCACAAATTTTTCTAACGAGACATTGTTTTTTGATATTAACGTAGTTGACAGTTGACCTCGAAAATTTATAGTGTTAGGTTTTTGTTACGCGACTTTAGGGATAAAGTGGTAATTGCTTGTGGGCTGACAGCGGGTATTCGTCCCACGCAAAATATGCGTTCAATCATACGCTAGGGAACATAGGGATTTGTAAAGGACTATAAAAGGGCTATCAAAAGACAATAGGAGTTTCTGAACAATTTGGGATGACCAATATTTTCGGGAATCCAAGGCTCATAAGCTCTCTCGCCTTATCTGAAACCTTTCTACGCTTCCTCTAGCAACAGATGCGGGTATTTTACTGCTGGCGCATAGATTCTCTTTGCCCATTGTAAAAAATGTGTGCTTTGCGTGGTCTAGCCCGAAAGCTTCACCAGTACGCTCCCAAATACAGGTTTGGTACTACGATAGTAGAATAAATTGTGATTTTAGCTTGGTGACACTTTGTGATTCGCCAGATCGCGCCAACTGGTGAAGCTTTCGGGCTTGTGGGATGAATGCGGATGAATGGACACGGTCAAAAGGTGAGTCTATGGCCCCACGAAGATGGATTTTAAGTACCCTTGCACTCAGTGTGTTATTTGCTGCGGTGACGCTTTTTTTAGCGGATAAACGCAATGCATCCGGGCCTTTGGCGAAGGTAGCGGAGGAACCCATATCCCACGGCACCTCGGCCTCTGCTTTGGTGGCGTCGGGTTCTTCCCCAACGTTTACCAATGAAAAGCCCATTCCTGTGAGTGAAGTGTTGCCGGAAGTTGAACGCCTGGCGGCACCCATCCCCACACCGAAGGACTTCTCCTCGCAATCACTCGACCACCTCCGGACGGAGGCCGATCAACTGATCCGGCAAACCGATCACCTGCTGGTGAATCAGGCTTTAGCGCCTCCGGTGTTATCAGCGGAGAGAATGGTCGAGATTGAAAAACGCCCTGAATTCAAAGCCAGTCTCGAACACGAGGTAATACTGCGAGAACGTCTGCAATCGCTGCCCTGACAATAAACGACGGATAACAAGGAAGCTATCCAATGAACCACCTACCGGCTAATCTGTCTCTCTTCAAACCTGAATTCATTGTGCGCGTTGTGCGTGCGGTAAAGACGCTCACCAGTGCGGTGATCGGCTTCTGCCTGAGCACTACACTCCAGGCGCAGACGGTCGGTACCACCCCGGGACAATTCAGTGTCGACCAGGGTGTCGCGAGTTATACCGTGCCGATTGCGGTGCCGCCGGGGGTGGCGGGGATGGAACCCTCATTGGGTTTGCAGGTAAGCAGCCCGGGCAGTAATGGGGTGGCAGGCCTCGGTGGCGGTTTAACGGGCCTGTCGGTGATTAGCCGCTGTCCGGCGACTATTGCCCAGGACGGTTTTCGGGGCGGTATTCATTTTGACGATAGCGACCGCTACTGTCTCGACGGGCAGCGACTGATTGCCATTCGCGGCGCCAATGGCCGTGACGGCAGCGAATACCGCACCGAACTCGACACGCTTTCCAAAATAGTGGCGCACGGTAGCGAGGGCAGTGGTCCACGCTGGTTTGAAGTCTGGACCAAAGCGGGTCAACGTCTGGAATACGGTAACAGCCACGATTCACGCGTCACACTGGGTGAACGGACTGATGTGATGACCTGGACAATTAACCGCATGGAAGACGCGGTGGGCAATGTCATAACAGTGGCGTACCACGCTGACAATGCGGCTGGAGAACATTATCCGCTGGCAATCCGCTACGCCGGCAATGTTATTCGCTTCGATTACAAAGCGCGTCCCGACAGTTTTAGCGGCTACCAGTTGGGGACGCCGGTACAGATGACCCAGCGGCTGGCCAAGGTTACTGTTTCCGCCCAGGGCGAGGCGGTACGCGAATATCGTCTCAACTATCACCCCGCAGACACGGCGACCCCCAGTCGACTCGCGGCCGTTCAACTCTGTGCTGGCAACGGCGATTGCTTGCAGCCGGTGGAGTTTGCCTGGTCGGCATTGGATGCCTATGGCTATGAACTGGAGCACTACGAGATCAACTATCAGGGGCGCACCATCAGCTACCCGCGAACCCAACGGGGCACGAATGAGTTCAATGCCAGGACCTGGACCGAGCAATATGGCCGGGAGGTCGGGGATATCAATGGTGACGCTATACTCGACATTGTCGGTTTTTACAAAGACGGCGTGCACATCGCTTTGGGTGAGGGCGACGGTCAATTCGGGAGCGTCAACGTCTCCCCCTATTTTAAAACTACCAATGGCGCACTTTCTGCCACAACCGGTTGGGGGGCACGAGATCGTGAGAAAAACGCCTATTACCCGCGGCTACTGGGGGATGTGAACGGTGACGGCAAAACTGATGTTGTGGGGGTGGGACGCACAGCGGTTTATGTGGGCCTTGGTAGCGGGCGGGGTATCGCAAAGCCGGTTGCGTATTTACAGCAACAAAGCGCTGGCTACGCTGGCGGTCACTATGATCCCATGGCCAGTTGGGGAGGCTGGGAGCCCCCGTTGCTCCCGGGTGGCTTTGCCCCTCATCGCGACGTGACCGCCCTGGCCGATATTGACGGCGATGCCCGTGCCGATTTGGTGGCTTTTGTGAACGACGGTGTTTACGTGGCTTACTCGCAGGGCGACAGTTTCAGTCCCTTTGTCCGCCAAACCACCGCGTTCAGTGGCAAAGACGGTTGGGATCACGACCATCACCCGCGTTTTGTTGCCGATCTGAACAGTGACGGCAAAAGTGATCTGATCGGCTTCGCGAGCAGTGGCACCTATGTCGCGCTCTCTACGGGGACCGGCTTTATCAACAAGGGTAAAGTGCTCACCGGGTTTGGCAAGGACCGCTACCACAATACCTATGACTACCCGCGCACGCTGGCGGATGTCAACGGCGATGGCGCGGTGGATATCGTCGGCTTTGCCGCCGGTGGGGTGGAAGTGGCCTTGGGAAAGGGAGATGGCAACTTTCAGGTATTGGGCAACAGTTATGCCGGTGGGGTCACTGCCGCCACACCGGTGTTGGCGGATTTCGGTTACGCTCAAGGTTGGCGAGGCGAGAAACACGTGCGTACCCTGGCCGATGTCAATGGCGACGGTCGCAGTGATGTGGTGGGGTTTAAGGACGATGGAGTGTATGTTGCGCTGGCGAAACCGCTGAGCGCCAATACCCACACGGCCAGTATTTACGGTAGAGAGTATACCTACCAAACCCATGCGCTGTTCAACAATAAAATTCATCAGCTTCGAGCCTTTGGTTACCGCGCCGGTGGTTGGCGGGTGGACAAACACCCGCGCCTGGTGGTGGATGTGGACGGCAATGGCTCGGCCGATATTCTGGGGTTTTCCAACGGCGGCGTGGAAGTGGCTACCAACCGCTTTAACGGTCAGTTGCCAAGCCTGGTGGCAATCACCGACGGTTTTGGTAACACCACGGAAATCAGCTACGCCCCGCTGCAAGACCGCGAGGTCTATGCGCCCCAAAGCGATGGCAGCTATCCCATCCTCGACCTGATTGGCGGTCCTCAGTACCTGGTGTCGGAAATTCGTGCCGACAACGGTTTCGGCGGCCAGCTCAGCACCCGTTACCGCTACGGCGGACTGAAGGCCCATCTGCAGGGCCGCGGCTCACTGGGCTTTGCCTGGACCGAAACCGAGCAGGTCACCAGCGGCAAGGTCAGCCGCACCGAGTATCGCCAGGATTTCCCCTTTGTTGGGCTGGTGAAGCTAACACGGCAACGCGTAGCCGGTCAGCGAGTGAAGGAAACCTCAAGCAGTTATCAAGCCCGCAATCAGTGGCGCGATAACGTCTGGTTTCCCTATCTATCGCGCAACGTGGAAAAAACCTGGGAGCTGGGCGGCCACCGGATCTCTACCGTGATCCGGGAAAACGGCGATCTGGATGCCTACGGCAATGTGGGCACCGTCACAGTGATCACCGAAGGTGGCGGGCAGCGATTTGCGCAAACCACCCGCAACAGTTACCGCAACAACACCGATCGATGGCACCTGGGGCGCCTGCTCGAGTCGACCGTGACCCACGACGGTTACGGACACTCGCAAACGCGCCACTCCCGCTTTCGCTATAACAGCGACACCGGCCTGCTCATGGAGGAGGTGATCGAACCGGACCATGCCAACGCGCTGACCACCCGCTACCGCCATGACCGCTTCGGCAACACCGTTGAAGTCAGTGTTAGCGGTCAAGGGCTCAAGGGGCGCACCACGCGCACCGGCTATGATGCGCAGGGCCGATTTGCCACCACCAGCACCAATGCCTTGGGGCATTCCGAAAACCATCGCTACGATGCCCGCTTTGGCGTGATGACCCGCCTGACGGGGCCCAACCAATTAACCACCGAGTGGGCGTTTGACCGCTTTGGGCGCAAGATCCGCGAAACCCGTGCGGATGGCACCGCGACCCGGTGGGCCCGTTCCTGGGCACAGGATTGCGAGGCCGCTCACCCACAGGCGGTGTGGTGTTTGACTGAAGAAAGTGACGGCACCGGGTTAAGCAGTACCCAATTTGGCAAGTTGGGGCGCCAAGTCCGCCGTGTCACCACGGGTTTTGACGGGCGCTATGCGCTTGTGGACCGGGAATACGATAAGCGGGGGCGAGAGGTCCGGGTCTCCCAACCCTATTTTGACGGTGATCCGCTTCACTGGACTCAGACGCGCTACGACGACTTGGATCGTGTCGTCGAAGTGAAAACTGAAGGCCCCGAAGGGTATCCGATTACCGTGCAAACCACCTATAACGGTCTCAATACCACGGTTACCAATCCCAAGGGTGAAACCAAAACCACGACCACAGATGTGCTGGGCCGAGTCGTGCAGGTTACTGAGCCCCAGGGTGCGACCGTAGAGTATACCTATGACGCGCTGGGAAATTTGCTACAAACCCGAGATCCCGAAGGGCACACCACCACGTTGGTCTACGATCAGCGAGGTCACAAAGTGGCCATGGAGGACCCTGCCATGGGACATTGGGAATACGCCTACAACGCGGCGGGCGAGCTTATCTGGCAGAAAGACGCCAAAGGGCAGGAGGTGAAGCTCCATTACGATGCTTTGGGGCGTCTCCTCAAACGTGAAGAGCGCGAAGGCATTAGTCAATGGCTCTATGACACCGCGGCCCGGGGTGTTGGCAAGTTGGCACAAGTCATTGGCAGCGACGGTTTTAAGCGCAGTCAAACCTATGATCGGTTGGGGCGCCCCCGTGAAACGGTGACAGAAGCTGACGGCAAAACCCTAAAACTAAGCACCGAATACGATGGTCTGGGTCGTGTCACAGCGGTGAACTACCCCATGGGTTTTCGGGTGGAGCGGGACTACAACGACCACGGTTACCTGTTGGCGGTCAAAAGCCCCAAGGGCCTGATACAGGATTACCAGCGCCGTCATGTCGAGGGGCTGCTGGGAGAAGCGCTGTTGCGGATTGAGGTGGCCCAGGGAAAAGCCGCCAATTATCAAGCGGAAGCAGCCCGTTACCGCACTAAGGCGCGACAGTATCAGGGCATCGTGGATCACTACAGCTCCCGGGCAACCACCAAACGCCAACAATCTGCCGCACTGCGGCAAGCTGCAAACCGCAATGACGCCAAAGCCGCTCGTGAAATGCGAGCCGCTTCTGTGGATCAAGCTGCCGTCGAGCGAGAACAGGCGACGGTTGCTGGTATTAACGCCTATGCCAACAATCTGCGTCAGGCAGCGGATAACAACCAGGCCAGTGCCGACCGCAAGCACCGTCAGGCACAAACCCTCGATCGTCAGGCGGCAACGCTGGAGCGCCAGGCGCTGGAGGCGCGCGCGGCGGGCTACCTGCAATACGGGGAGGCTTGGAAGGACAGCGTGGTGGCCGTGCAGCTTCGCGCCGCCTCGGCGCGACTCAATGTGATTGCCGCCAAGCTGGAAACCCAGGCTCGCTATTGGCAGGCGCAGGCCAACATGCGCTATGCGACGTTGAAGCGCATCGGTGGCGGTGTGCGCTGCTTTACCTTGTGGGGGGGCAGCTTCTGTATCGACTTTGGTGCAGTGCTGCGCAAGGCAGCAACCAGTGCCGCCAACAATGCCCGCCATTATATCAAACAAGCCAAAGGCTACCGCCAGCAAGCGGCAGTCAAACAGGCGCAGGCCCACCACAAAACCAGCGAGGCCGGGCGGCACTGGCGCAACGGTACCGCATTACTGTCGCAGTCCCGTTCGCAGCAGCGACAGGCGTCGGCCAAACGTCAGCGCGCCGACAACCTGCAAGCCCAAGCCGCTAGCCAAAAGCGCTTGGCGCAACAGCAGGATAATAGCGCCAGACACTACGAGCAAATCGCGGCACCCACCAATGAAAAAGTGACCCATTTGCAGGCCCAGGCCGATCAGCACCGGGCGAACGCCAAGACCGCCAAAGACACTGCCGAGCGCCAACGCGCCCAGGCGCAGCAAAAACTGGCCGCAGCGGTACCGCTGGATCAAAAAGCGAAGCATTATCTGGCACTGGTCAATCGCGAGCTGAGCAAAGCCGAAACTGCAGTGACTCTGGCCGAACGCTATGCCAAGGAGGTGCGGGAGCTGGAAGCCGTGGCGAGCAACTATCGCGCTGTACTGGGGGACGAGGATTATGCGGTCTTCTGGCGGGCGCAAGCACGCGATGCCGCCGGGCGCTTAAACCGTGTCGTACACGGCAATGGCCTCACCACTCGCTGGCGTTACAACCAGGCCACCGGCACGCTGGATCACCTTGAAACGGGGCTCCTGTGGGACAGCCTGCGCGAGCTGGAATACCAGTACGATAACAACAGCAACGTCACCCGCCGCAGCGACCTGGCCAACGACATCACCGAAACCTTTCAATATGACAGCCTGGATCGATTGAGTTACTCCAGCGTGTCCTCTGATACAGAGACCACCGAGGCTTACAACAACCGCATCGACTACGCATACGACTTGAGTGGCAATATCACTTACAAGAGTGATGTAGGGCATTATCGCTACGACAGCCTCAAACCCTACAGCCTCGTCAGTGCCGGTAGCCGTCATACCCATTACCGTTACGATGCCAATGGCAACGTCACCCGTGGCGGTGGACGGACCTTTACCTGGTCGAGCTTTAACAAACCCACCCGTATGACCAAAGGCGGCGCCAGCGCCAGTTTCCACTATGATCCGGCGCGCAACCGGTACAAGCGGGTGGACAACCTTGACGGCAGAACCACTACCACGCTGTATCTGGGTAAAAGTTACGAGGAGATCACCACTGGCGACCGTACCACCCACAAATACTTTATCTACGCCGGCAACCAACTGGCCGCGATCCACTTTGACGAGGTGGATCGCGCTGGCAATCAGGGTGATTACCAAACCCGCTACCTGCACACCGACGCCCTGGGCAGTGTGGACCTGATCACCGACGGGGCGGGTCAGGTCGTAGACAAGCTGAGCTTTGATCCGTTCGGTAAGCGCCGCAGTGCCACCTGGCGCAGCGTTGAGGAGAACATCAACCCGAGCGCGTTGGCGCCTCGGCTCACCAACCGGGGCTTCACCGGCCACGAACATGTGGATGCCATCGGCATTATCCACATGAACGGGCGCATCTACGACCCGGAACTGGGCCGGTTCCTGAGCGCGGACCCGACCATGCAGCATCCCTACAGCACCCAGGGGCAGAACCGCTATGCCTATGTGCAGAACAACCCGCTGAAGTATGTGGATATGAACGGGTTCGGGTTCTTCTCCAAGCTGTGGAAGGGGATCAAGAAAGTCTTTAAGAAAATTGTTAAGGGCGTTCGACGACTCATTATTCCTGTCGTAGCCGCTGTTGTCGGTTTTATGGTCTGTGGCCCCCAGTGTGCGATTGCAGCCTTTAGGGGGGCTTATGCCGCACAGGAGGCTTACCGCAACGGCGCATCACTCAAGCATGCCTTGTTGGCGGGTTTCCTGGAAGGAGTCGAGAGTTATTATGGCTATAAGGCAGGAGGAGGAACGTTGCAAGCGATGTCATTTGGTGCAAATATAGAGACATCATCGAACAAGCAGATTGAAGACAGTGGGATGGGCTCTTGGGGTAATGTCTTCCTCGCTTGGGGACAAGGCAGGGCCAAGGAACTGGCGGCGAATGATGCCGAGCGAAAACAGCATACCGCCTCCTCGGTGGCGGGGGGCACGGGGTACAACAATAGGAAAAGTACCAATGGCGCGATGGCGGGGTCGTTTGCGTATGCGCAGGGGATGAAGATTGCACAACAGACGCGTAGCCCCAACCCAATAGGCCGAGCTGCTGCCGCTGCACAAGCTAATCGAGACCCTAATGCCGTCGGTATCGGCGATTTCTTTGAACTGCTCGGTGAAAATGCCAAGCGAGTGTTGACTCTTGATTTGGGAGTAGAAGCAGCTTATGGGCCTGGCGGTGCAGTCCAAGGCCAAACTAACTTGAACGGAGATGCAAGATACACAGTCACCTACAGCAAAGGTATTATTTTGAAACCTGTAGGCAGTTTATCAGCCGAAATTTATTCCTCCGGCGAAATAAATGGATTTTTCCAGGCACTAGAATTTTGTGCTGTAGGTTGTATTGATTTGAAGTGGAATTATGTTGATTTTTCTATAGGAACATCAATTGGGCCTAACGCAGGTTTTTCATTTAAGTCTGGTGTTACAAATAGAGTTGGTGAATAGTGGGTTGATGGAATATGGTTGATTATCTCTATACAATTTTTTTTATTGATTTTTTTCTCTTGGTCTGGGTAGTTTACTTGTATATGAAATCTTTAGATAAGATTATCAATATTGCCACGGCTGCTGGGAAAATTGATGAGCTAAGAACTGTTTCAGGAAAACCGACTCGTTTGAGTTTGATGAGCGATTTTAGATTTGCAATTTCACTTTTTACCAAGTCTTATAAAAAGTATGTTTCTGATAGTGAGCTACTTGGTGAGCTGGGTCGGGCAAGTAAGTATTTAGTTATTCAGTACCCTTTAGCCATAATTGCTTTTTTGATGCCCATAGTCTCAAAAATATTATCTCAATGAATTAATGGGGATTGCTTAATTCTACTTCGTCACATTAGGCGCGGCGACTTTTGGTCGTCGCCGGCGCTTGCGGCACCTCTCAGCCGACTCTATCGCCGCCAATCGTTTTTTGTGTCGATACTCCATTTGCCGGATCACTTCCTCTTCGTCACGCTGTCGATTGGGAAGCGTTTTTGCCAGCAATACCTGGATATCGTAGCAGCTCAGTAGCGGAAACTGCTGACTCAGCGTCTCCCGTTCTTCGAGCATAAATAACATGGCCATCATCAAGAACCTCGTCCAAGAGCTCTTCTGACTCTCGCATCCTATTCAGAGCGTCTTCATGTATAGTTACAGAGCTATTAT
>ENA-OWNT01004241-OWNT01004241.1-seawater-metagenome-genome-assembly--contig:-NODE-4241-length-12754-cov-4.162341_pt1 | contig 12754 bp, 12 predicted proteins | sample MGYA00238136_ERZ651165 | MGnify/ENA primary metagenome ERZ651165 (study PRJEB26861, sample SAMN08777766) | seawater metagenome | isolation source: coastal seawater | place: USA: Florida | collected... | reverse complement strand
TGGGAGTGAGTGAGTGGGAGTGAGTGAGTGAATGCGAGTGAGTGAGTGAGTGAGTGAGTGAGTGAGTGAGGTCAGGCAGGGAGGGAGCGTACTGAGAGTGTACTACCACTCTTGCGGAGTGAAGTAAAGCCGTGCACTCACTGCACTACGCCCACGCACGCAGAGTCGCAGAGTGCGATTGTGGGAGTTGGTTGGTGGTGGGCAGTGAGGGAGGAATGAGCGAAGTTGACAGTGACCGTCGTTGTCGTTCGTCGTTCGTCGTTGTCGTTCGTCGTTTGTCGTTTGTCGTTCGTCGTCGTTGTTGTCGTTCGTCGTCGTTCGTCGTCGTTCGTTCGTTGTTGTCGTTCGTTGTTCGTCGTCGTCGCTGCTGTGCTTTGCCTCACACCGTCGATAACAAAAAAATTGTATGGGACGTGGGTAGTATGGATGGGCGTGGGTGTGCGTGTGGGTTTTTGTGTCGGATTGTGCTGATTGGTGGAGACCGTGGCTTGTTCGAATGCAGAAAGGAATGAACGGAAGGGTTGCTGCGTGTCATTGGCAGACCCATTACTTTCAGTTAGCTGGGTTGAGAACAACAATGGGGGCACACTGTGGGTCTTGCCTCCACCTTTATATGACGAGGACTTTTGATGCGCAGACTCTTTGAAGAGGTTTTTGCACGGCTTTCCGCGGGACTGGTACTTCGTCCACTCGTGGAGTTGAACGGGAAGTATGTTGGCACAGACCATGATGCGTGTGGCGCGCGCTGCGCGAGCTCCAGTTCAACGCTGCGCTCTGCGGACGTTCGCTGTGGTACGTTATTTTAACTCGGCGCCTGCTATGAAAGTTTTTTTGACTTTGGTATTTGTTGTTGCGTTATTGTTGTTGGTTGGGACAGACGTCGGGCGAAGACGTGGCGCTCAACTGGTCGTTGGTGGACGATGACATCACGCCGTTGAACAATGCTTACCGAAACCTCTCTGTTCGCGGTTTGATTCAACGCGCAAAGGGTACACATGGGCCGAACAAATCGCTAGCTGTCGCCCCTGGAGACAAGCCCGGTGATGCCGCAGTTTCCGCCGCAGATGTTGCCAAAGCGCTGTCCAACGTCGAAGATGTTTTCGTCGTCGACGCTGCCGTTGGTTCCTTCCGTGGGAGTGAAGTGCTGGTTCGCGCAGTTACTGACGACGCCGGTCTCGCATTGTCTTTGCAGCACCTTCTTGTGCGCACTGGCGGCGCTAGTACCGCGAGTTCCGGCTCCGACCACCCCATCAAGCTGTTCCATTCATCTACCGGTAGTCCGGGCATTTCGGCTTCGGTATCAGACCTTGGGGCCACAATTGTCGCCACCGGCAACGTAGGAGTTGAACACATTCAAGAAGCGATCACGGACGCCACGCACAAGTTGATGGCCACCGGCGAAGATGAGTTGAACGTGTTGCCGCTTGCAGCCAACGTGTACGTCGACGGCAAGGGCGCCACCACCTTGGAAATTGACGTTAGCGGCAAGGGATCAGTTAGTGCTCCCAAGAAAGGAAACTCCCTCTATGGCGTCCACGGCGCTGTGTGGAGTCACGCCGGCATTGCTCGTTTGTTCCGAGGCGCTGTCGTGGACAAGAAGGCCGCGAAAACCCTCGGCGCCCCCAAAGCGGGTGACGTCGTGATCGGTGACGCTGTCGTCACTTCGTTCGACGAAGACAACTTACATGGACACCCCACGAGCATTGTGTTCGTTGGGGCAGGAAAAAAGAAAGCTGACGCAAAGTCCTTGTTTGCTAAAGTTGCTCGCTCTGACGCAGAGGTATGTGTGTGTGACTGTACTGTCCGTTGTGCTCGTAAAATGTATGTTGTGGTTATCAACAAACTTACGTTGCCGTCCACCACTGGCGTATCTTGCAGGTTGAGAAGTTTGACGCCCTTGTGAAAAAGCACGGTGTGTCCATTTCCACCCGTTGAGCATGATCTCGTTTTTGTTGTGGGTTGATGCCTCTTGTTTGATAAAGTTTATGCCTCGAATTAAGTGTGACATTCCGAGCATGAAGTGTTCCACAACTCATGTCTGTCTATCGGCAGTTTGCAGCTTGCAGTGGCACTGTGCACACATCCCGACTCTGCTGGTTCACACAACACCGGCCACATGATATCATGCGTGCTCAACAAGTCGACACAGATAGTTTGAAGGCGTGCGCATGGACTTTCATGCTCAAAGCCTCCACTTCCACACCACGATGCCCGTCCTCGATCCACAGAAGTTGACGACACCCTCGAACTCGTGGCCCACGCTGCGGAGACCTTGTGTAAATGGCTTCGTCAGCACCACAAGGTGCACCCCGAAGACGTTCAGTCTGCAAGCTGTATTATTTTTTGCAAAACCTCCTGATTTCGTTTCTACCTTTTATCGCACTTGATCGCACCACCTCCGACGATCTCCTGTTTCCGCCAGTGCTGCACCATTTTGGCAGCAAGTTGCTGTCTGGCGTGCGAACTGCGAACGACAGTCGCACCAATTCTTGGTGTGTCTTTCATTCATTCATTCATTCAGGTCAAAAGTCTCGGTCGTCTCCGTGCCTTCACAACATCCAGTCCAGACAGACAAATCGACAGCAAACACGATCGATTCATGTCAAGAGCGCGATGCCTTGCTTTCTTCTCGTGAAAACATGGCAATACCGTATCTCTCGCATCCGCTGAGATGACTCTAAATAACAGAAACCTGCAAAATAAGTTGGAACCCTGCAAATTGCGAAACAAACAAAATGAAAAATGAAAACAGATCACAACACAATAAAAATGCGGATGGCATACACTCAACAGCACAACATACGTGCAATGCAATAACTCCTGGGCACGCAGCTGGGAAACTGAAAGGTGACTGAAAGAATAGCTCAGCTTGGGTTGCGCACAGCGGTATGGGCTGGAGGCGGTAGTGCACAGCAAAGTGCAGTGTACTACGTGCGTATGGTCCATACGCCGGACAGTGCGTGACCGCCCGAGTACTGAGTACTACTGAGGACAACGAGACAAGAAGCGAGTTCGTTCGCACAGAAGGAAACAGCCAGTGCGCCAGTGTTGTTGCCACGTACGTTGTCACGCAGAAAACTGTCTGTTGTCTCTCTCTCTCTCTCTCTCTCTCTCTCTCTCTCTCTCTGTGTATGGTCATGGTTGAAGGACACGAACAGTCCACGACAACGTATGCCATAAGTAAACCGAACATCACGCACGAAGACGAGCCCACCACGAACGCGCGAACGCACGAACGCACAAACGCCGTGACAGTCAAATCAGTCAGCGCGACAACGACAACGAACAACCAACCTATCATACGAACGAACTCACCAACTTTTCACTCACTGCACTCCTCTGCAGCGATGAGCTGAGCCCCGAGCGCCGAGCGCTGAGCGCTGAGCGCGGAGCGCACGTGCGTGCGTGCGATGGCTAATAATCAATCTGCCACACACACACACACACGCCCGAAGTGGCCACTGACCTCTGTGCGTCTGCGCGCTACGTTGGTCTACGGGTGGGTGGGCCTGGGCCGAACGCGGATGACAGGGGGTAACGCGCCGTGCGTAAGTGAGGTAAGTAAGTATGGCATAATAAAAAACGCAACGAACCTAAATTAACTAACCATCGCTTGTGTCTGCCCGCGTCTGTGCGCGCTGACTGCGGCGTTCTTGCTCGTTTGTCGCCACCCTGCCACGGCCAGGGTCAGTCAGCCTTGACTGACCCTGACGACCACTGACTGACTGGCCGCGCCGCGCTTACCCGCGGTGGCGTTCGCTCCCACCCTTGCTTGCTTGCTTGCTCGCTCGCGCGGCGTTCGTTAGGGTTCGCTCGCTCGTTCGCCCTCCCTCCCTTGCTCGCGCCACGTTCGTTCGTTCGTTCGCTCCCTCCCTCCCTTGCTCGCGCCGCGTTCGTTCGTTCTTTCTTTCTTTCGATCGTTCGGTCGCTCTCTCGTTCGTTCGTTCGTTCGTTCGTTCCGTCCCTCCGTCCCTGCGCCCTCCGTCCCTTCCTTGCTCGCGCGGCGTTCGCTCGTTCGCTCGCTCCCTTGCTGGGCTGTTTGTTTGTTCGTTCGTTATTCGATTCTTGTTGCAAGCCACTTGGCACCCACTGCCGTACCTTTTTTGTCATGTCACTCGCGCGCGCTTCGCTCGCTTGTTTGTGTGTTGGCTTGTTTGTTTGTTTGTTTGCTTTCTTGCGTGCGTGCGTGCGTGCGTGCGTGCGTGCGTGCGTGCGTGCGTGCGTGCGTGTTTGCTTGCTTGTTTGTATGCTCTCGCTACCGGCTGGCTTCACACCGCTGCTTTACTTTCTTCTAAATGCCTCTTGACTCGTCTGCCTGTCTATATGTCTGCCTGCATGCTGGCGCATTGGCAGCCTCGTCAACGGACTGTTCGGGTGCGTCTGCTGGTTCGTTTGCGTTTGTTTCTTGCGCACTGGCCGCGCCAGTCTATTGGTCCTGCTCCGCCCGCCACCTCCTCGACGAAATATGTACAGCGTCCACCTATGCAGTGTTGTCGATGAGATAGATGTCGCCAGTAGATGACGACAGCAGCACTTGTTGTGTCTGACGGCGGAAGACGACTGCTCAACTTTGATACACAGAGAAAACGTACACAGCAAAAATAATTGACTCGTTGAGTTTCCACCACCGCCACTTTTAACCTTACACCTGTACCGGACGTGCCGGTTTCGCTCATCCACCAGACTGCCGCGCGGCGCAGAACATCAATCATGGGGAAAGCTTTCTCTAGTCTTGCGGACAGCTACGGAGACGCCGTCATCGAAGGTACGGCCGAGGCTCTCACCACCGGCGAGTTGGTCGGTATTGGCGCCGCCTGTGGCGTGGCTTTGATTATCCTGATCATCATTTGCAAGTGCTGCTGCTGCAAAAAGCGAGTCACAAGATAGCCTTGTGGATATTGGCTTCGTGCCATCTATCTGTTGCAGTGGACAACGCCGCCAGCGGTGAAGGGTGTGCTCTGGGCCCTCGCGTTGGTTTCTGACATCTCAACTGTTACTGCAGACCTTGGCGCCCGCGTGCACAGCGTCTATCTGGACCACGACGGAGTACTTGCTTTACGACGCGGTTGAAAGCAATGCAATGCCGAATGCAGCAATCTCGCAAAATCAACTCAGAACTACATCTGAGACTGCGATTTAAATAACAACTCCGATGCGAACAACGTTCGAAACACTCGTTCTTATGACTGCTTCAAGCACCTCACCTGCTGAGTCGACGGTTTAGAGGGTACCTGAAGGTGTAGACTGTTGTGTCGTGCAATTAGGTGTCCAAGATAGCAGTCGGTGTTTGGTGGACATTCTTGGAAAGTCGAGAAAATACAGCTGTTCCAGAACATACTATCGAATACTAATGCAGCAAAACAGAACATCAAAACATAACAAAAGAAAAACAAAACAACTATACGGCTGATGATGAGGTCTTGGTCAAAGTGTTGCAGTAGGTGGAATGGGGCGAATGCTAGTTTGCAAGTGCAATGCTTAACTCCCAAGAATGCTTCACATGTGTCGAAGAGGCGAAGGTAGGCTCCGCGGTGTTGCAGTAGCAGAAGAATAGACGTCGCTCCTGTCGCTAGCATGTGTGGATGGTTGCATTGTATGCCACACACACGTTTTGTTCTCGAGTAGCACGAGCATCATACCATCAGGGTATTCGTGTCGGCCTGAGCCATCACTGGCTCCATGTTCATTTTAAAAAAGAGCCAGATGTTATTTGTGACCTACATCTACTACTCTGATCAAATAAGCACCACACCCCCAAAAACTCTATGCCATAGATTCTCTTGCTCGAAACTCCTTCCAACACCGACTTATTTATATTCTCACAATTCACAATCCCTGCAATCCCACGAAGAGACCACAAACCACAAAGGAACCGCGGAGCAGAAGTGACGAAGTGACCCGGTCCGTCCATGTTTTCATGCTTACGCACGACAACATGCTGCCCGTTTTCATTTTATAGCCCGACCTTCTGGACCAAAACAAAAACTTAAAATCCACTTTATGTACTGTCATGAATATTGTACGAAACGATATGCTACTATTTCTACCTTTACCCACAATAAAATTGTGCATTTCTATTTTTGTAAAACGAGCTCTTTGAAGTTTTGAAGTTTTGGGGCTCGGTTTTAAACTGCCACTGACGAAGTTCGGTGACGACGTTCGGCGGCAGTGCGTTCGTTGTTCGGTGAAGGATGATGAAGGATGCGGTTGTCGTGACGACGTGGTGACGACGTGGGGACGGTTCGATGGCGACTCGACCCACACCGACCCACCGACTGTTTTGTTTCTCCGTCGTCTGTGATTGAGAGTAGTACACCAAACCAACCTTGCCCTTCATTGGCGGAGCTGAAGACTCTTTATTGTGGCGTTGCATGACCAGCGAACGTGAAGACGCGGGCGTGACGTTTGCATTGCATCAGAGCTTCACGAAGCAGGGCTTCTGCTTGACACTGAGATCCATATCAAAAATAGTGACCGAGTCCGGTTGGAGTGTGCCGAGGCTTATTGTCACAACTTCTGCAAGTGTGGTTGAAAAGGCCTAGGGCGGCTGCGGGTTTCAATGCTGCTGCGCTGCTCAACACACCGGAGGTGCAAGACAGGTTGGTCCGCCAATCAAGGAAATGGTCATTGCTGTTCGATTACTTCGTTGAACAGCAGTTACCTGGGCACTGCTTGCACCAATGCTGCCAATCGAAGATCCGTGGGGATTTCGCGTGCGGAAATTGCATTAATAGTATCTTGCACATTATTATTTGCGTTGAAACGTTCGTATTGCCGTGCTATTTCTTTTGATATGGAGCGGACTTGTTTCGATGGTGATGTTCTTGGATGATCTACCACATGTGACAGAAGTATCAGTCTGAGTTGTGTGCGCGGTTGCGTTGGTGTTGTGGACAACCTTTCGCAGCCGCAGAAACATGAACTCAGACGCTTTGCTCACTGGTGGTAGATCCACCGCTGGTGATGACGCGGATGTGGGAGACAACGACGAGAAAAAATTGATGCAGGCTTTCAATGTGTATTGGTGCGAGTCGCAGAAGTGGCTCATGACAATCCAGTGCGCTTATTACGCGATTTGGTTTGTTGCCAACGTCGTGACGTCCGTTCAACTCGACGTGGTTATCAACGGCTTTCCTGCAGCGTTTTGGTACAGCCTTGGACTGACATTTCCGGGGACCAATCTGACATCAAATGCCACACAGAACCCACACGGTGTTTCAAACTTTATTGACGAACTGGTTGTGGAAACTGCGATGTATGCGGTGGTGAAGCTCCTAAATGCGCTGCTTTTGGTTCTTGCTGTTGTGTTGATTCGACGCAAGAAGTATCAGCTAAATTGGAACACATATTCCACTATTATTCTGGTCATGGGTGCCATTGTGAGCCCTGTGCCACTGGAAGCATGGAGCTCTGCGACGCAAGTAAAGAACATTCTGCAAGCTAGACTGAATCTGACGACTCCGACCCAAGGAGATCTCCGCGCATTATCAGTGGAGTTCTTGTTGCTTGGATCCACTTGGAGATACACTGGCACGACTGGGCTGCAGTTGCTCTCCTTCGCGCCCCGCTTTTGGCCATACTGCAGCGTTTGCTGCGCAGTAATGGCGTTCGAGCTGATTTTAGAACTTGTGATCATGTATGACGTAATTGTGACGATAGCTGGCGACAGCGAATCGTGGCAATTTTATCTCAGTCACTATGGGTTCCCAACGTTTGGACAGATTATTTATTGCAATATCTCCACATACGCCGTCCCAGTGGCCGTGGTTTGGCTCTTTGAACGCATGCTGTGGAGTACGTCACCTGTTGTTATCTGAGTGTTCAGTGGGTCGCCTGCTTCTGTTGCTTTTTTTGAATATGCTCTGTCATGTGATTTTGTCAGACTCCTTCATCCTGCAAAAAAGTATGGAAGCCCGCTCCGACTCATTGTACAAGAAAGCAAATCCTTTCGCTTATCAAACAATGAAAGACTGGGTTCAAACGCTCTCGTCACTATCGAACAACGTAGCCTTGGATAGATTGACACCGCACCAGCGCCATCCGTGGGAGCTTGATCACAAAACGCTCCACACAGGCGAGGTAATTGGACGTGGTTCTCACGGGCAAGTGTACCGCGGACTATATAAAGGCGCGGATGTAGCAATCAAAGTGATTTTTCATCTCGATCCCATGGACACAGAGGACGCAGAGCAGCGCGCCAATGAAATTCTGTCCGAAACAGCGGCTGAAGCCGATGCTCTCTCCGGTTTGCGTCACATCAACGTTATGCGATTTTTCGGAATCTGTTTCATGCCCCAACAGCATAGCATTGCCATGGTGACTGAGCTTTGCGAATCGGACCTACGAAAATGGATAGATGGCACAGGTACAACCGTCAAGTGCGTGTTGCATCTTGGCGCATCGTTCTGTAGCCTCACGTTCATCACTTTTCGTTAGGGCACGTAGATTCTGAGGCTATGCACATTTCTGTGCAAGTTGGCCGCGGCATAGTGTACCTGCACGAAGACGCTCAAATGGTGCATCGAGATTTGAAGCCTTCAAATATTTTGCTGACACACGACGGCGTTGTGAAGCTCTGCGACTTCGGAATTTCGCGGAGCGGCTCGCATGGGAGTGACGATGCAGTAGGGACGCATTCGGCAAAAGCCGACTTGCCTGACAAGGTGACGACGGACGGAACACCAGAGTACATGGCGCCAGAATGTTTTGAGACGACTATGGGCGACGACTCAAGTGCACTCGGTCACTCAAGTGGAGATGGTGGTCGCGATGCACTTGCATTGCTTCGGTGCGTTTGTCGTCATCGCTTGACTTTCGCTGCCTTGAGTGTTGTGCGAGTACGTCGCCTAACCGCGATTGTAAATATCGTTTGTAGACCCGTGGACATTTACGCGTTGGGATGCATCTTGTGGGAACTGTTTTCGGGACTGCAAATATGGGTAGGTGATGTTCGCTGCTGTTATGGTAGCATTTTTCATGTAGCAAACATGCAAATTGTGTGCATCGTCCTGTTGAAGGTCGATGTGACGAATCGTTTTTCTCTCATACGCTCGGTTCGAGCTGGTGAAAGGTAGGGCGTTGCGTGCAATGCAATAACTGATTGCAGCTGAAGAACATTGCATTACAGTCGTTGTGTGTCTGTGTTCGGTAGGCCAGACATTTTGTCGGTATCTTACAAAACCACCCAAGCCACGGAATCATTGAGGTCGCTGATTCAGGCTTGTTGGGATGGCGATGCATCAAAACGGCCTCGAGCGTCCGTAGTCTCCGCTGCACTCGAGCGATGGAATACGTCACGCTCACATGGTGACGCAAAAGCGACAGTCGAAGGACACGTTTCTTCGGAGATATGAGTAAGTCATTTTAACATTCTGCAGGTCTCAGACTGGTGAATTTAGTGTCGGTTCAGTGTAGCCGCGGACGTCGATGGATAGTGCAGAGTCATATATCTCACTACAATTGGGCCCGAAGCTTCAATTAAATCCAGCTATTTCAAAACATTTCTTCAGATCCCTCAGTCGTGGCTTTATTATGCGACGAGCTGAATGGCACTTGTGTCGATCCGCCGTGTTGCAAGGACTGCAGAACGCTCAGAAGTTTCCGGGCACGTGGTCGTTGAGTGGGATCTTGTGACCACGCTGAGGTGATTAAATCACGGAGCGTACTCGCCCACAACTCATCATCAAACATAACACTGGCTATGTCGGGCCTATTCGAACCAGGCGACAGAATATCTTTGGGTGATACTTGGACTTCGCAGCTGCAAGTAGTTTTGTCAGGTTTTGCTACATACCGTTGACCGCTGAGCACTGTGTCCACAATGATGTGTCGTGGATGTACATCGGCCTGTCGAAAACGTGTTTGCGTTCGTTCAAAATTGAACTGCGTTGTTGAAAGCGGCGTGTCCAATGAACTCACCCATATTTGCAAGCCCGAGCATACTTCCCACGCAATGCAAGCGAACGCGTAAATGTCAACCGGTCTACCACACCACACATAGTTCACGAATGGGTTCTTATGTCACAGTGTACACAGACATGTCGTACCTCAACGCTCTCAGATCGTCCGTTAATGATGGACCGTCTGAGCGACTACGGCTGCGCGATGCCTTTGAGTTGGCGGAATCCAATCCTTCGCTGCCGAACGAACCGCTGTCACGTCCGGCAATCCCGTCGTTGAAGCATTCTGGCGCCATGTACTCCAAGGTACCTGTCCTCGTCGCGGTCGCTTCTGAGGTTTCAGAATTCAGATTGTCGCTGACTCTTGAAATCCCAAAGTCACACAGCTTAACTACCATCTTGTCTGTCAACAAGATGTTGGATGGTTTGAGGTCCCTGTGCACCATGCGGGCGTCTTCATGCAAGTGTACCAATCCTTGCACAATTTGGAATAGTATTGACTGTTTGACGGTGTCGTCTTTCCGAGTGGGGTTGTCAATCCACAACCGCAAATCTGAGCTGCACAACTCTGTTACCATGGCAATGGCACGCTGTTCCGACAAAAAGCAGATTCCGTAGAAATGCATCATGTTTTCATGACGCAGACGGGACAGTGCTTCGGCTTCAGCGGCTGTTTCCGCATAGATTTCGTCCATGTCCGCGCTGTCTCCAGCATCGGCAGGGTCTTGCATTACAATCAACGTTTTGACGGCCACATGGCCTCCTTTGTACCTCCCTCGATAGACTTTTCCGTGACTTCCAGTGCCAATGACATCCCCCAGTTCCAGATCGTCCGCGTCCAATTGCCATGGATGCCGTTGTGCGTGAACATCGTGCAATAGGATGCTTCTTGTACTCGAGCGCTCCACTCGATCGAAATCACTCTTTCTTGAGGAGCCAATGGCGGCAATCCAATCTTTGATGGTGCTGAGGGCGAAAGGTCGAGCTTCCTTCATAAGATGATTGGATTCCAATTGAAGCGTCTTTTGCAACATGAACGAGTCTGCGCGCAATTGGCAAAACGTCTGTGAAATTCAGTGCGGCAGACGACAAGCAGGATGGGTGTGCGATGCACACTGCGTTCAGACGTACTGTGCAGCATTCTTTCAAAACACCACAGCATGCCGGCTGGGATTGCGTATGCTGTGATGTTGCTGGTGATAACAATACCATACAGTCCCGTGCAGTAGTTTATCAGGTACTGCGACCAGTATTCATTGTCACCTGCAATTTTGGCAGTGAACATCACTTGAAGAGCGAGTTCTGCCGACATTTCACTGACTGCTACCACCGCAATGATGATTGCGTAAGGTACAAATCGCGGAGCAAAGGCGATGAGTTGGAGTCCAAACAGTCCGGCTTGTCGCTGCATATTCATAGTTAAAATGGTCAGCAAGAAAATCGTTTTCGTGTACGCGTCGCTCGGATGCTCGAACGTGACATCATCTTGAATGAACTTGACGCCTCCATAAATTTCGAAAATCAATGGTCCGCTTAGCGTGCAAATAATCATCAGTATCGTTGAAACTGCAGTCCACCGCTTTTGGTACGAGGGGATGTGAATAACAATAGCAGCAGAAAGAAAAGATATCGACTGCACGAGGTTCACAATTCCATAGACGCCGGAATACTCAAGTAGCCGATCGGCAATGTCCGCGAGAACTCGTGTAGTGTTGGTGGCATTGCCGCAGCCGGGAACGGGGCATTCCAACCCAAGATTCAAGAAAAATTCCAACGTGTAGTTCGTTAGTTGAATATCTGCATAAAATGACATCGCCGTCGAGGTAAGCAGGCAGACACTGTAGAACAAGGCTTGGGCCACCACGAGCCACTTCTGTGCCTCACACAAGAAGGTGTCGAATTCCTGCTCATATTTCTTGGTGTTTCGCTTGTACTCAGAGTTCACATCGTAGATAAAGGCGGACTGCATTCTGATGCCCTTATGTCGAACGCTGTTGAAAAAACACAGACGTGGCTGCGTCGTTCAGCCGTACTTACATACTGTGACGGCGCCCGTCCCAGCTGAACGGTCCCGGTTGCAGTTTGGGCTTCTAATTAATTCCCATTTTTTCATGCATCTAGACTGGCTGCCGCAACAGACAGCGCTCACGTGTCAACCATGTGGGCAGGGAACCTTATCCATTGCACCACGAGCCATCAATAAAGAAAAGACAACCGTGATGATGACCAACCTGCCACCCGTTCAACGATGACGATGAAGTGGGTTGTCAAGGACGGAACGATCTAGCACCGTGGCCAACATCCCTCTACATTACATTTTCGGCTCATCATCTTCGCAGGCCATGCGTCACGTCGCATGGCTTCAAAAGCGATTACAACTACAATAACGACGACGACGACGACGACAAGGGTCGGTCACAGTGTGGACGATGGGCATCAAGCAACAACGACAACAACGACAACAACAACGACAACAACAACGACAACAAAATGCGAAACACGACGGCCTTCGCTGGACGGACGGCCGCAAACACGGTCGATGACTTGGTGACGTAGATCGTTCAAACGACGAAGTAAGTCAGTCAATGTCAGCTGACTTCGTCGTTCGTCGTTCGTCGTTCGTCGTTTGGTCGTTCGTCGTTCGTCGTTCGTCGTTCGTCATCGTTCGTCGTTCGTCGTTCGTCATCGTTCGTCATCGTTCGTCGTTCGTCGTTCGTCGTTCGGTCGTTCGTCGTTCGTTGTTGTGCAGTTGGGTGGTCGCCACGTCATTGTCTGCATCCTTTGCTTCGTCGCCTTTTGTCGTTGTGTTGTATTTAGTTGTTGTTGGTCGTGGTTGTAATGCTGTCATGACTTTC
>ENA-OWNT01004240-OWNT01004240.1-seawater-metagenome-genome-assembly--contig:-NODE-4240-length-12757-cov-4.119322_pt1 | contig 12757 bp, 4 predicted proteins | sample MGYA00238136_ERZ651165 | MGnify/ENA primary metagenome ERZ651165 (study PRJEB26861, sample SAMN08777766) | seawater metagenome | isolation source: coastal seawater | place: USA: Florida | collected... | reverse complement strand
CACACACACACACACACACACACACACACACACACACACACACACACACACACACACACACACACACACACACACAACCACGCGACTCCTTGTTTCAGCACGACGAGCGTCACACTGCATCAGGCTGTCTGGCCACACACTCCTTGACAGTCAGCCGCCCTCTTGACCGACGGTATTAGTTTCAAAGTTTTCGTTCGCAGTCGTTAGGCGGCGAATTTGTTGCATTCGACGATGATGAACGAGAACTATCAATGTCGAGCAGTGAGACACTCTCCTGCTTCGCCCAGGGCAGCTGTCACGTCACGCGAACAACTGCACAACGCCGAAGCGCACTCAACGCTCAACGCGCTCAAAGAACAAGAGAAAAAAGAGCAACGTCTTGGTCGTATTGTCACCATCGTCTACGGTTAAAATTGTGCACTTCCACTTCAGGCGCGAGTGCGACGTCGTCGAAGCACTTGTGTAAACCCGAAAACGGGAGAAGTGGGAAGCCTTCGATGTCATCCTCCCATGTCCCATGTAATCCACACCTCCAAACCCCATCCAGCCATCCAACACTCAATACTGTATGTACCCTGGGTAGCTTTTACTCTGGGTAAACAGGTGTGTTTACATCACCTTTCACCTCTCATCAAAACTTCAATTTTCGATTGTACGAGTTGCCGGCTACCTAAATAGACAATATGCATAGACGGAGAACAGCGGAACAGCACCACTCTCTCCAGCTGCCCACTCTCCGTCAGGCCCAATGACGGCGTCGGAAGATGCACACACAGTCCAGCCATAGCGACCACAAGCCTGCTCAATTCCGCTCCAATCAGCTCACTGCCGATTCACAAACCAACTCGAGTCAGCTTGGAAGACGTCGGATGTTCGACGTCGTTGAAGCCATCACAGCCAGCGAGCGGCAGGCTGGTGTGACAACTACAGCGGCAGACCAAAAGTGTCCCTCGACAGTGAATGGGTGCTGTCGACAGTTGACACCGCACCGCTTTCTAAATGCTATATGAAAGCTAACTCTACCACTCTCTGTGCAACGAGCTTCGATTGCAATGACTGACTGGTTGCTTGCATCAGCCATTTAAAGCTGTGCTGTGGACCTAAACCTCGACACACTAGGACAACGAGAAGTGGCAAAATGTCGACCACCACATTTCAAACGTAGGAAAAAGTGGTCAGTTTAGTTAAGGCTGACACGCAGTAGAAACCGTGCGTCGTCGGTAAAGTACAACCAGCCGTCTGCAAAGAGACGGGTGACATAAATCACGATGTGTAGAAAGTAGAGCGTAGTGCTTGCGCTGACCATGCGCAAACGCTGCTGTGGCGTTCTTTTGTGGAGGTTACAGTTGCTTTGGGCCGCGTCGGTTCTGGCGCCACAGCTGAGAATAGGTGTTAGCGCGGAACTCTCCTCCAATGCCTCCAATAGTAGCATCCCAGTGCCCGCGCCAAGCTCACTAATTCCATCTCCTCTATCACATGATCCAGCACCGGATTCTGGCAGTATAGTGCCAACGCCGGATCTCGCAAAATCACCAGCTCCTTGGAATATTGAAGTGAATCTTCCGTCTCCTGGAGGGGAGCCTTCACCCTCGTCCGTAACCGAGGCTTCAAATGGGGTCGAAGGAAGCTGTGTGAACCGCTGCACAGCCCGAAGTGGAAACTGCTACTGTAATGCAGCGTGTGTCTGGTACAACGATTGTTGTAATGACTTCTTCGACGTGTGCAATTACACTACCACCACAACACACAGTGGATTTCCAGCACCTTCAACCGCCGACTTCACCGATGTTTTGCCGGCTCCGGACTTTTCAACGACATCAACAACACGAATCACAACAGCTCACCCAAGCCCGAGAGATCGCCCGGCGCCAGATTTCCTAGACCCCAAAACCCCTGGACCAACAACGACGCTCAGTCCGTGGCACTTTTCATGCGAGGACAAATGCAGCTTGGAACTCGTTGAAGGAACTCGTGGTGGATGTTACTGTGACCAGTCGTGCATGGACTACAACGATTGCTGTTCCGATTGGGCTGAGTTTTGCGACCCAGACAAAGGATATGTAATGCCTGCTCGTACGTACTTGGCATGATTGTATGCTTGGATTCCGCACGTGATGCTGGCAATGACTCTTACTTGCTGTGCCATGTACAATCTATGACTCGCTACAGCATCTGGTCGCGATGTCGGATGCACGGACACAGAGGCGTGTAACTACTCACCCGGTGCGGATGAGGAAGGTGAATGTTTGTATTTGAAAGATGTTGCAGATGCAGTATCAGCAGAATCTGTGGATGACGTCGACTGCAATGGGTGCATTGTCGACTTTGATTGCCTCGGTTCTTGCGGTGGCAGTGCAGTTGAAGATGAATGTGGTGTGTGCGGTGGAGATGGTTTATCGTGTGCGCGTTGTTCAGATTCGACAGCATGCAATTACGACAGCAATTTTGCGTCTGCAGTTGTTGTGAATGATGCAGCGTGTCTGTTCGCAGTTGAAAACCGCGATTGCTTTGGAGCGTGCACTGCCGGCTTCGACTGCAACGGCACTTGTGCTGGTGAGACTGTTGTGGACGCCTGCGGGGTTTGTGGAGGTAACGAGACTTGTTGTGTTCTCCGAAGCGACTCCTTGTCTGAACGCCGGTTGCGAGTGAATCCAGCTCCAGATACCACAAATCCAGCTCCTGGTGGGACGTACGAGCCGTGGAACGCGCCGTCGCCGGACGGAACCACTGCCGGCGACAGGAATATTCAAACCGTCGGCGTTGTTCCAAGCCCTGACCTCAACTTGACAATTGTCCCAGCACCGTTTATCGGTTGTGAAGGCAATTGCTTCAACCTTGCAGGAGCCAAAAACTTTTCCTGCTTTTGTGACGACGCTTGTTACACCTATGAGGATTGTTGCGATGATAAGGAGGAATTTTGTCCATTCGACTACGGTCAACCGGTCCCATCTCCTTCCGTCACGGCGGCACTGCCCTCGCCTGACATCACGGCTGCAGCTAATTCACCTGTTCCTTCACCCGCAGACACACGCGACGCCGATTTCCCGTCTCCGGACACAACCTGGGCTGCAAATGTAACTGCCAGCACGGAACCGACCTCACCAATGGTTGGCAAGCCTAAAGAAGGAAGTTGCGAAGGATACTGCTTGCAACTTTATGGATCACACGGCAAAATGTGCCACTGCGACAAGGCTTGCTTTGAATACGGCGACTGCTGTTTTGACATCAAGGTGTGCAAAGGCGTGACTACCACAACATCCACAACGACGACCACGTTCGCTCCAGATAGTTGTCAAGGCACAACTTGCTCTGGATCTTCCACTGATGGAAGTTGTTTCTGTGACGCACAATGCAAACTCAACAACGACTGTTGCATTGATCGAGACGATTTCTGCGGTAAGTCACATGTCAAATGCTTTTTGTATACACTTGTTGTTCTTTGAAACTGCCAAGCAATTGCGACCTTACCCGTGATGTGTTTCTCGCTTGCAAGATCATGGAACCTGTTTTAACGGGGAAGCCGACACTGATGAGGAAGGTGTTGACTGCGGAGGGTCATGCGACTTGGAATGCGATAACTGCCTGGCGTGTACACATGATTGTACCGGCAATTGCGTGCAACGAGGCGAGGAGTCTGCATCGGTCGATGAGTGTGGCATTTGTGACGGGGACAGTTCATCGTGTTCTGGGTGTCTCGTTGTTTCCGCATGCAACTACAATCCCGATGCAATTGTGCACGATGCATCTTTGTGTATTTTTGCATCTGCATCAGAAGATTGCTTTGGCGGTTGTGTTGTGGACTTGGACTGCGCAGGAAACTGTGGGGGAGACAGCACGATCGATGTTTGTGGAGTGTGTGAAGGAGATAATTCCACTTGCACTGGTTGCTCTGATGACGAAAACGCCTGCAATTATCAACAATCGGACTTTATCCAAATACAAGAATGCTATTATCCCAAGAGTGACAACCACGATTGCTTTGGCAAATGTATCGCTGAGTATGATTGCTGCAATGTTTGTGGCGGTAATGGCTCATCGTGTGAATGCACTTCCCCGGTTCCCACGACAACCACTCTTCGCATAACGAGGGAAGCAACGCAGGAACCCTCAGTCACTGTTTCGTTGGGCCACAATGATGGATCTTGCTCAGGCTATTGCGGACATCGTGCACCATCTGGATGCTATTGCGACGACACTTGTGCTGCATACGGAGATTGCTGCAGCGACCAGTACAGAGTTTGTATCGACACCACCACGACTGCGACTACCACAACTGGCGAGACAACATCAGAATTGACAACAGAATATCAGTGCAGCGACGGATTTGATTGCGAAGGTGTTTGTGGCGGCTCCGCGGTTATCGATAGTTGCAGTGTATGCAATGGCTTCGGGTCATCATGTTTTGAGAAAAAAGATTGTCGCGGCGTACGCGGCGGGTCAGCAGTTTATGATGAGTGTGGCATCTGCCACGGCTTTGGAGCATCATGTTCTGAAACCGACTATTGCGTTGGTGGTACTATTGACTGTGCTGGGGAATGTGACGGCACCCGCGCACTTGACGAGTGTGGCGTCTGTGCTGGAGACGGCAGCACATGCTGTGACACCGATTGCTTTGGAGTCTGTGGTGGCTCAGCAACAGAAGACTCTTGTGATGTGTGTGGTGGCTTCGGATCGACCTGCGCTAGCAGCTTCTGTGCCAATGGAACAGTGGACTGTGCCGGTGAGTGTGATGGCAACATGGAGGTTGATTCATGTGACGTCTGTGGAGGCAGCGGCACATCGTGTCAGGATGGCCTCTGTGGGTTTGGAACAATTGATTGCACTGGGACCTGCAATGGCACGGTCATATTCGACGAATGTGGAGTGTGTGGAGGCTTTGGTGCGTCGTGCGCCGACAACTACTGCAGCGATGGGGAAATTGACTGTTTCGGGGCTTGCGATGAGGGAGCTGTCACCGACGAGTGCGGTGTGTGTGACGGAGACGGGACCACATGCTGCGAAGAACTAGACTGCAATGGTGTTTGTGGTGGAAGTGACATTGTCGATGAGTGTGCGGTGTGTGGTGGGTATGGTGCAACCTGCACGTCGGACTACTGTGCGGCTGGGACGTTGGATTGCAATGGCGAATGTGACGGTAGTCGACAAGTAGACGAGTGCGACGTTTGTGGTGGCGATGGAACTTCTTGCGTCTACTGCAGTGACGGTTCTATTGATTGTGCAGGAGAATGCGACGGATCTCATGTTGAAGACGAGTGCGGAATTTGCAATGGAGATGGTACCACCTGTGTTGCAGGGTTTTGCGATGAAGGGCTAGTGGATTGCCGAGGCGAATGTAATGGTCTTGCTTTGGAGGATGAGTGTGGTGTATGCAATGGAAACGGTGCTACGTGTGCCATCGGCGGGTTTTGTAATGATGGCGTTGTTGATTGTGCTGGAGATTGTGATGGACGATTGCGTTTGGATATTTGTGATATTTGTGGAGGAGACAACAGCACATGCCCCGAGTACTCGTCCTGCTCCACTGTTCCAAAATGCAATGGCCGTGCTCCGTCGGGCTGTTACTGTGATGACTCTTGCCACAATTATGGAGATTGCTGCCAAGACATAAAAGACTACTGTATCTTCCGACCACCTCCATCACCGTCGCCAGCGCCTGGTGTCAGCAATGAGTACGAGTTTCAGTGGACTTTGTCGACACCGCGGGCATTTGTGATTGCCGGTAGTAAATCATCTTGGGCTGTTGGCTCCAACAACAGTGCACCGCCTGCTTGGGAAGGAGAGTCTGCTTTTGTCGCTTTCCCGGGTGATTCTGCTTTCACTGAAACTGTGTCGGTTCTGCCAAACGCACTGCACCGCGAGGCAGTGGTTGACACAGCGTTATTTTCTGACAAGACCATCTCGCTGCTCCTTCGCACCCCAACTGTGTATCCGGACAATCGATTCTGCAACGCCTTGATTTGGACAACAGGCCCAGGAACTGCGACAGTGGATGTGAGCATCGAACTTCTGATTAAGGTTGGAGGTGAACTCATTTCTCAAGTATACTCTTGCGGAACGGTGAGCACAGAACGAGGCATTGAATGCGAATTTCAGCTGGATGAACAGATCTTTGCGGAAACATCAGAAGACATATTCGTGCAAGCATTCATTGACGGCACCAATTACACCAGCGACATTGCATGGTTGTCACTAGAAGCACCACTCGAAACGCCAACCGAGTTGTTCGACGATTCATATGTTGCACTGCAACTTCCATCGTATCCGGTCGTGGAGCAAGGTTCCTTCGAAACCACGCTGTTGGCAACTACTGTGGATACTCAAATTGGAAGTTTCGAGTTGGGAACTTGGGTAGTCCAAATAACAACAACCACTCTCGACGATGAGGAAACCAGTGCCATAAACATCGAAGCGATAGTTTCGGATTTTTATGACATTTCCCACCATACTTTGAGCACCGCAGTGACTTTGGTTGGAACAATGAAATCTGATGTCACCAACACTACACTTCTATCTTCGAGGAGCTACGAAGATGGTAGTTTGTCTCTCGCAACAATCACGTGGAAGCTGCACCCCAACGCCACGAATGCGGCATTTGACAGCGTTTTTGTGGACGACCTCGTATCAACGGCGTCTAAGAAAGTCGTTGATGATGAAGACGGCTTTATGGTGCTCGCCGGGGAAGTCACTTCCTCTTCGGCAGATATTACAGTTGAACAATCCACTTTTGTAGGACTCCAAATTGAGGTTGGCGCAGCATCCACACATGAGTTAGTAAATCTAGCAGTCTTGGGATATGACACTACGGAGGAAGAGCTTGATGTTTACGTTGTCTCAAAGTGTCACCCTTCTTCGATTGCTGGTGGCTGCCAAGAGGAGTTTACGCGCACAGCCGCAAGTTCGGTTGATGGCACCCTTTCCTGTTCCTCTGGGAATACAAAAGCTCTTGATGTTCGCACTGCCGCGGTTGGCTCCTCCTGTTTTCTATCAATGAGTGGCGACGAAACCGAAGGTGGAGACGTAGTTGTCAAAGCAAGCATTGGTGATAGCTCAAAAACGGCGTTTTCGCAGCAAGTTTTGATTCGGGTATGGTTCCCTGTAGACCTTCGTGTTGATGTCGACGACAGTGTACTGGATGCGGTGCTGCCATCAAGCGGCGAAACAACAACAAGTACGGTGTTTCAAAGTACAACATTTGCAGTGACAGCAAAGCTTGCAGTTGGCTATGACTACTTTACTCCTCGCGTTGACCTGTCTGGGTTTGTTGTTGTTCAATCTGCCGACACAACCATCGTCAGCGTCAATGGTACGAACATACATGGCTTGAAGACGGGGTCCACAGCGATCAGATGTACCAGTTGTTCGATAGACGGTGCGACGGCAAAAGTTTCGGTGTCCAACACTGACAGCGTATCGATGCAACTCATTCCAATCGTTTTCACGGACATTGCTCATTTCAACGTCACTGATTTAGAAAGCCAAAATGAAGGTCGTGGTCTTGATGGACTGGACGAGAACAAACCCTTTTGGGTAGCACGGTCTGATACCCAGTTTGTGCAAGAGTTCTCTGCGGAAGGGGACTCTGGCTATATTTTTGTGTACGCACAGTACAGCGACGGGCACTCGTTTCTCCTCGACACAAACGCCAACCTACGGTTGTCTGTGAGGCCAGGACGGGTCAATCTGACTGTGGACAACACGTCCACGGCACTATATCGCCTAGTCGTACCTGTTGGGGCTGGAGACCAAAGTGGGAAATTTGGTACCATTGCCTACGAGATTGATGGGGTCGTGTGGGCTGAGGAAGACATTTTTATTAGCATTGAACTGGCGCCCATTGACTTCGTCAAAATCACAACCTCTGAACCTCTTATTTACCCACAGCTCGACACCATGGCCAAAGCTCCGTTCAAGTTGGCGCACCTCGCTGTCATGACCACAACAGTGGTGTTCAAAGATGGATCACGGCAGGATTTTTCCACTGACGCTCGGTCGTCATATTCAAGCAGTTCCGATGTGCTTACTGAAACGTCGAAAGGTACCTTTGCTGTGGCAGTTGAGAAAACTCACGAAGACGCTGTGCAAGAAGCGGTGACAATAACTGTTTCTATCAACGGCTTCAGTGCAACAGTTGAAATTGCCGTGGACGTTGCACAGTCAATGTCAGTAGTGCCGTACCTGTCCCCGCAGTGTGAGCTATCGGGATGCACGGACAAACGTCTCTTGTACAAAGTTGCAGGTTCATCTGGCACATATCAGCACGTGCGCCTGTCGGCATTTGTTGAAACAGCTCTTGGTTCCAGCTACGAAGTGCCGTTCGATCTCACGACCACAAAGATAGATATATCGACTCTGGAGGTCTTTGGAGGGAGCTGCGCGGTCAGCGGTAGAGAGCTACTCTCTGAGTTGACAACACCAGGGTCGTCCCTACAGATAACCACTGGAAGTGACACAACAGAGCAAGCTCCGGCACCAAGTCCATTTGAACAAGCTTGTGAATACATGTCCAATAGCGATTGCTGTGACACCAACGGTGATCTTGGGCGCTATGATATTTCTTTTGGCTCAACATCGGCTCTTACGTCTACGATTGTGGTCACTTTTCGGGAGTTTTATGTCGAAGTCACTTTGCGGAGGAAGGCAGGGTTTGTTTCAATTGACGATGTTGTCATTTTGAGCCCCAATCGCACCATATCGACAAGCGAGAAAATTTCTGCGGACGTGATGCTCTCCGACAACACTGTAGTGAATTCCGCTGATCTCACGTATGCAATAGCCGATTTCCTGTTATTCGCGACATCGGACACAAACGTCATCACTGTTGATGACGATGGTACTATTACACCTGTCGCCAACAGCATTGCAGGCGTCTATACAAACTACTCAGTGGCTAATAGCTTAGGGGCAGTCTTCGATTGGACTGCTGTGTTCGTCAATCTGGAGCCTTCAGTTGGTGACGTCGATGTTGGATCACCAAACGGATTCCAGTTTCAAGATTTCGTTTCCTCGTCAATTTCTGACGAAATTGAAGTTCCTATTCGATTCAATTCCGGATCTGTGCCTCTGACAGGATTTCAAGTTCAATTGTTTTTCGACTCATCCGTGATTGAGGCAGTCAGTGTCAAAAACGGGGCAGATTGGTCTCAATCTGTTGTTGGGACACTGGCGAGCCCTTCTACTATGGTCCAAGTCCTCAGCTCATCTCCGGCTTCCACGTTAGTTGGTTCTAGCATTGAGATTGCCGTTGTGACATTCAAAGTTGTCGGTGAAGGTGCTACACTGCTCCAAGGGGTCGTTGTAGAATCATTGACGTCGAACGGAGTCCATATTGGCGAAGACGGGCGCGATATTGTCGCAGGAGCCGGTACTGTAGTTGTTGGTCCTTCGACGCGTCGTAATTTAGGAGCTAATCCAACGAAGACGCTAATGCAGATGCGGCCGCAACTGTCGCCTCGTCGCGTGCTATCGTCGTGTGTGGAGACTTGGTCCAGCAGTTGCCTTCGAGGGGACACCAATGGAGACTGCACTTTCTCTTTGTCCGACTTAGATTTCTTGATTCGCTACAAAACTGGTGAAAATGTGGAATTCAAAAATGAGGATTATCAAAAGCGAATGATGGACGCAGACCTTGACGGTGACGTTGACGCTGTTGATATTTCGTTCTTGCTGTATTCACTTGCCAAAAAGTATTTGTTTCTTCAACATATACCGACTGTTACTATTGACAGCTGCAGTCTCAACGTTTCATTGACACTGTGCAATGACAACTCTGACATGGTAGAAATTAGTAACGATGTCAGTGTTTTGGTGGAGATTGGCTCAAAAGATACGGACAGCTTTGGCATTGCTTCCATTAACTCTGGCACATTTGTTGATTTTTCTGAAGACGGTGTTGTCATAGCAGCCAACGATTCGATGCGAACCACGTCCAACGTGTCATTCGGTGTCTCCGTCAAAATGGAACCAACGAATGTGAACTACAATCTTGGTGTCGTGGTTTTAGTAGAAACTCTGGCCGACAACGGAGTGGTGGACGTTCAGCGTAAATTCCCGTGGCGTGGAAGTAGCCATGGATACTTCGGCGAAGTGGGTTTTGATTTTGATCCCATCGTATCACTAGAGTATGGATGTTCTTGCGACGCACAATGTCAGGACAACGGGTTCTTCAAGGCAGGCTGTCTTCCAAACGGTAGCGACACCGCAGACTCCACATGCACAAAATGCTTTTCCGATATTTCAACTGTTTACCCTCTGTCAAACGGAGGCACTGCTGATTCTTGCACATTTGCACCATGTCCAGCAGGATACCGATGCAACTTTGACAACACCACCAATCCTGTACCTTGCTCGGCAGGAACTTTTCAAGACGAAGAAGGTGCTTCAAAATGTAAATCCTGCTCGCCAGGTTACTTTCAACCCGAGGCTGGGCAATCCGCGTGCGTTCAATGCGCTGATGATTGTGATGCTGGGTACTACACTGGCGAGTGCAACGGCACCAGTGCCGGTGTGTGTCAAAAGTGCACTCCGAAGGTAGGATATAAGTTTACTGGCAGTGGCGGCTGGAACGACAACTGTACGATGGAGGCAGAACCGACTGACTGTCCGACCGGGCAGTACAAAGCGACAGAAGACTTTTTCAATTATACTTGCGTCGACTGTGACCCAGTTCTAGACGGATGGTACTACTCGGATCAAGGAGGCTTCTACCACATCTGCCCCACAGAGCCGTGCTTTGTTGGATGTGGCATTGGCTATTACTCTGATGGTTGTGGTGGGACTTCTGCTGGTGTGTGTGTACCATGCAAGAATGTCACAAATGGCACATATTTTGTCGGAGATGGCGACCTCAGTCACGAATGCATCACAAGAGACTGTGCCGTCGAAGACTGTGATGTGGGCTACTTCCTCAGTGGCTGCGCCGGTGCTAGTGCTGGTGAATGCGCGGAATGCACCGAGCCGACAGATGGATACTTTGTGTCCAGCGGTGGCTTGGAGGACGCGTGCGGTATTGAACAGTGCACCGATTGCCCTGTGGGTGAGTACTTGGATGGGTGTGGAGGCACAAGTGCGGGTGTTTGCAAAGCCTGCTCTCGCGATGACGGCTTTTACATCGTGGAGGCCGACTCATTACGTGAAGACGTTTGCGAGATGGAGGCGTGTGCGACTGACTGTGACATTGGTTACTATCGCAGTGGCTGCGAAGGCACCAATCAAGGATCCTGTGTCCCTTGCTCAGATCCTACGCCGGGATACGTCATTGTCGGAGATGGCGGACTGGAAGATGCCTGTGATGAAGTGGCTTGTGCTGCCAACTGTCCAGTTGGATTCTATAATGACGATTGTGGCAACATTGAAAATCCTGACGGACGCTGCGTTCCTTGCTCATTGCCGCCGCCAGGGTACTACTTTATTGGCGACGGGAACACAGATGACAGCTGTTCGATTGCTGCCTGTGACTGGAGTCAGTGCGGCCCGTCGGAGTACCTTGCAAATTGCAACGGTACAAGTGCTGGGGAGTGCGTCTCGTGCACCACAGTTGAACTTGGGCAATACTGGATAGAATCTGGTGGTGACAGAGACGCCTGTGAGGTTGAGACTTGCTCGGCTGAGTGTGAGATAGGCTTTTTCTTAGCTGGGTGTGAAGGGGGAACTACTCCCGGCGAGTGTGTGCCGTGTACCAACGCGCCATTTGGCTCTGTGTACCAATCAGATGGTGGAATGTCGAACTCCTGTGATTTCGTCGAGTGCGATCCCATTTGTCCCAACGGCGAGTTCGTCGAAAATTGTACTGAGAATGATACGATGTGTGCGACGTGCACAAATGTTGGATCCACAGTATGTATGCGAAATGGCGCAAACAACGGGCACGAATTCAATTACGCACCGGGATCGTCGCATCGCGAAATAGCATTGCGCGCTTGTGAATCTGAATACGGGGGTGGAAATTGTGAATACGGCGTTTGCGGGGGCTATGAGTATCTGGGCCGCCCACACCAACACCGCAGAAACTATTCTATTCTGTCTTTGTCAGCTCGCACTCTTCCTGACGTTGATGACCGCGATGTTTGTCAAAGCGGGCTTTGACAATGTCACATTCTTCATTGCAATGTTACCGTACACCAGTATGCTGCCTTTGGTGGCTTGCGTAGTGATGATCTTGATGAAACCAATCTTGGGCGGCCTCAAAAAAGTACTTCGGACAAGGTGTTGCGCCTGCACCGATGCAGCTAAAAAGAAGCTGGAATTGCAGAAGATCGAAGAGAAGAAGGCGAAAGAGAATCAGAGGAAACTCAAAAAGGAGCTGTCCCAAATTCTCGAAAACGGTGGAAAGCGGACCAAGCACGGCCACCTTGACGTTTTGGGTAATCTTCCTTCTCTCGAAAACGATAGCACAACAGTACACGTCGAATACTTGCCACCAGCGGTCGACGAGGAGAAGAATGAGACCTCAGACGGAGATTTGGATTTGGATTTGGATTTGGAGGCCGGAACTGACTATGAAGAAGCTCCTTTACGGTCTCCACAAGAAGCAGACGAGCAGCAGCAAACCCAAGATTCCCATTCTGATACTGAGACCGATGGCTCCAATCGTTTGACCAAACTTGTTGCTGAACGTGAGTTTCACGAACCCAGCAACAGCGGTGTGACCTTCTTATCGCTGGACGCGGACGATAAGGTCCTCGGTGTAAGGCGGTGTCACATCGACATCGGTACTGGTGCGCAGGAAGAATTCTGGATCGGTTACCGACCGACCAACCCG
>ENA-OWNT01004239-OWNT01004239.1-seawater-metagenome-genome-assembly--contig:-NODE-4239-length-12759-cov-6.204384_pt1 | contig 12759 bp, 9 predicted proteins | sample MGYA00238136_ERZ651165 | MGnify/ENA primary metagenome ERZ651165 (study PRJEB26861, sample SAMN08777766) | seawater metagenome | isolation source: coastal seawater | place: USA: Florida | collected... | reverse complement strand
GGCGGCCTAGTTGAAAGCTCAGACAAGAAAGAGTTCGGTTACGCACGTGTTGAAAAACTAGGTAACTGTAAACTATTTGAAGATATTCAAGATCACATCGAGAATGGTTCAGACTTCCTAGACGTGTGGATGAGCCACGGTGACAAAGTAATTGAAGTTCCAGAGACATTTGTAACATCAGCTAAAACTGACACATGTCCTCACGCGGCTATGTCTTGGGAAGAAAAGCGTTTTTATGGTGTTCAATTCCACCCAGAAGTAACACACACACAGCAAGGTCAGCGCCTTTTAGAGCGTTTTGTTATTGACATCTGTGGCTGTGAAAAGCTTTGGACTCCATCGCAAATCATTGAAGATGCCGTTGCTAAGATCAAAGAAAAAGTAGGTGATGACGAAGTTATTTTAGGTCTTTCTGGTGGGGTTGATTCATCAGTAGTAGCCATGCTTATCCACCGTGCAATCGGTAAGAAGCTAACCTGTGTATTCGTTGATAACGGTCTACTTCGTTTGAACGAAGGTCAGCAAGTAATGGAAATGTTTGGTGATAAGTTCGGTCTTAACATCATCAAAGTAGATGCTGAAGAGCAATTCTTAAACGACCTAGCTGGTCTTTCAGATCCAGAAGATAAGCGTAAAGCAATTGGCCATACGTTCATTGACGTATTTGACGCTGAATCTAAAAAGCTGAAAAATGCGAAATGGTTAGCACAAGGTACAATTTACCCTGACGTGATCGAGTCAGCGGCTTCTAAAACAGGTAAGGCGCATGTGATCAAGTCTCATCATAACGTAGGTGGTTTACCTGACGATATGGAAATGGGTCTAGTTGAGCCGCTTCGTGAGCTATTTAAAGATGAAGTACGTAAGATTGGTCTTGAGTTAGGTTTACCTTACGACATGCTTTACCGTCACCCATTCCCAGGTCCAGGTCTAGGTGTACGTGTACTAGGTGAAATCAAGAAAGAATACTGTGATTTACTTCGTCGTGCAGACGCTATCTTTATTGAAGAACTACATAAAGCCGACATTTACCACAAAGTATCGCAAGCATTCACGGTATTCCTACCGGTTAAATCGGTTGGCGTAATGGGTGATGCTCGTAAATACGACTGGGTTGTGTCACTTCGTTGTGTAGAAACAATCGACTTTATGACGGCGCGTTGGTCACACTTACCTTATGATTTCTTAGGTCTGGTATCAAACCGCATCATTAACGAGATCGATGGTATCTCACGCGTGGTTTACGATATTTCTGGTAAGCCACCTGCAACCATCGAATGGGAATAATGAGCAAGTAGTTCATTGCTAATTTGATGATTAAAAAGGCGAATAGATAAAATATTCGCCTTTTTGTTTATTTAAACCGCAGTTAAACGTTTTTTTGAAATTTTTACTTTACCTTTAAAAAAACCTCTCTATAATGCGACGTCATTGCAGGGGCGTAGTTCCAATTGGTAGAACAGCGGTCTCCAAAACCGATGGTTGCGGGTTCGAGTCCTGCCGCCCCTGCCACTTCTTACTTTGCTTTCTCTGCTACAAACCTTTATATTCTCAAAAAAATTCTTCAAGATTTATTTATGCGCGCATTGCATGCTGATGTTTTAGGTATTACACCGCTTAAACTCAATTCACATTTTGCTCCAGAGACATCTGAGTCTGAAATGACTTTGGCTGATCACAGTGACATGCCTTCAGAGCAGCAAACTGTGCAACATGAGTTACTAACCCTACCTTATCAATTACATGCTGATCTATTATTGCTAAAGCCCGCAGGCTTTGTTGAAATAATAAAGGGCGATAGCGTCAAGCTGCAGAACAACGTTCTTACTCTGCCTTCGGTGAACCTCACGGTTGAGCACAAACGTGCGTTATGGAATTTATTACATGACAAGTAAAATAGTTACGGGCTTGCTTAATGATATGCCGCTTGAAACCGTTATGGATATTGAAAAGGCATGCCATAGCTTCCCTTGGAGTGCTAAAACCATGCAATCCTGTTTAGGTGGCCGATACTACAATGCGGGTTTATTGTTAGGTGATGAACTGGTTGGCTTTTATATTGCTGAGCAGGTTGGGCCTGATCATACTCTAATGGATATTTGTGTTGCCCCTGAGTACCAAGGGCAGGGTTATGCGAAACGACTTATGGCTCATTTGCTGGAGCAGGCGCAAGAACGCCAAGCTGAAAACTGTTTTTTAGAAGTAAGAGAATCAAATTTAAGTGCGATTTTGGTTTATCAAAAGTTCGATTTTTCAGAAGTGGGTTTAAGAAAAAACTATTACCCAGCGAAAGAGGGTAAAGAGCACGCAGTGTTAATGGCGAGAAGCTTCTTTTAAAAAGCGCCAACGCCATTTAATCTTTATCTTTAGTTTGCTGTGCCAAAGTGTATTTGATGGCTTCACAGAGATTTAGCTGCGTATATTGCCATTGAGTTTGCTGATTGGTCATTAGGCTATTCTCAAGCTCTTCTGCAGCACTGTGAATGTTCATGAAACCAAAGCAGCCGGCACTGCCTTTTAAGCTATGAGCAAGCGCTCTGAGAGACTCCCACTCTTGATTATCATAGAAGGTCTGCAGTTGCTTAAGGTAATCAGGCAACTTTTCCATATAATTTTTATTTATCTGTACAAACTTTTCACTGGCTAAGAGAGAATCCCATTTCGATTGGCTCGCCGCTTGGATCTGTAGATGCTCTAAAAGCACTTGGCCAAGTTGCTTTTTATCGATTGGTTTTGCCAAGGTTGCATCGCAGCCAGCAGCGAGGTAAGACTCAACATCATGCTTCATGACATTCGCCGTGAGGGCGATGATAGGGCCATCGTAGGCTGCGTGCCTGAGCATTTCTGTGGCTTCAAGGCCACCCATGACAGGCATTTGCATATCCATCAAAATCAGTTGGTAATCATTAACTAGGGCCTTTTCGACCGCTTCAGCGCCGTTATTGGCTATATCCGGCTTAATCCCCCAAGCATCAAGCAGTAGGCAAATTAGCTCTTGGTTATCTGGGTTATCTTCGGCCAGTAGAATATTGGCATCAAACTGGGTCGCAGCAAGCTCTTGTGAGGCATCAGGGATATGCGCTGACTCCTCCAATTTATTGATAAGTTGGTAGTCGCCATTCGGGAAGTTTGCTAAAACACGAATGGTAAACTTACTGCCCACACCTTGCTCACTCATTACTTCTACATCACCGCCGAGTAGCTGGGCTAAATTCTTAGAAATACAAAGACCTAAACCGGTTCCACCGAAGCGGCGTGTGGTGGTGCTATCAGCCTGCTCGAAGGGTTTAAAGACGCGGTTGATTTCACTGTCAGACATACCGATACCGGTATCTTCAATTATAAACTCAACACTTTGACTTTGGTGAATAAATCGCACGCTTAAACGTATGCCACCGTACTCGGTAAACTTCACTGCATTGGTGGTAATGTTTAATAAGATTTGTTTTAAGCGGGTAATATCACTGTAAATAGATCTTGGCAGCGGAAATTGGTAGTCCATCGAAAAAGACAGCTGTTTTTCTTGAGCTAGAGGCGCGATGATCGACTCAACGTCTTCAAGTAGAGGTTGAAGTTTGAATGGACGATTTTCTACATCAAGTTTTTCAGCTTCAATTTTCGATAAATCTAGGATGTTATTTATCAGCTCTAACAAGTGTTTTGAGTTACGCAATACTGTACTTAAGTGGTTTCGATTAGCGGTCGCTTGCGGATTAACAATCAATTGTTCGGTAAAGCCCATAATGGCAGTCAGTGGCGTGCGAATTTCATGACTCATATTAGCTAAGAAGCGACTTTTTAAGTCACTGGCCTGTTCAGCCTCTTTAATCGCAATTTCTAGCTGTTGATTCGTTTCTTCTAGCTCTTTGGTGCGCACATCAACCATTTCTTCTAGGTGTAACTTATAGGTTTTAAGTTCAGATTGAGAATCTCTGATCTGTTTTACCATGTGGTTGAAGTCTCTGAATAAAAGCCCAACTTCATCGTTGCTTTGCTCAGGTAAAAAAACGGATAAATTACCATCACCGACCTTATGGCTGGCAGCACCAAGTAATTCAATTGGGTTTAAAAGTAGGTTCCTTACCACTATAAAAATCAAGATAGGGAGAGTTATCACCGACAAAATGACAATTAAAGCAGTGATCAAACTAATTGCTTTACCCGATTGGTATAGAAGCGCTTTTGGAATGCTCGATAAATAATAATAACCACCGCTTAGCTGGACTGCATACACCATACGTTCGATGCTATCTACACTTGACAATTTGATTGACTTTAGCGTACTGCGCTCAGCGGTTTCTTGTATTTGTTGAGTTTCTTCGACATTCAACGATTGCGCATAAAGACTCGGATCAGAGCTGAATAAGATTTCACCTTGCAGAGTGATCAATAAATTTAAGGTGTTGTTATATGGAGATTCTAAGATACTAGAGTGAATTACCGAAGGGTCAACTTGAACCACGATGTAGCCTTGTTGCTTTGGTCTTTTGAGCTGGTAATCAACACTGAAAATTTGCTGTACAAGATAGATATGCGTGGTGTTGTTTTCAGTCGGCACCATGAATTTCTGCTGTCGCATACTGCTATTTTTTACTAGTTCAAAAAAAGGATAACTTTGTGGTGCCTGATTTAAATTATTCGCATAGTAGGCTTTTGATTCACCTTCTGGTGAAACTAGATTAATACTTAATATGTCAGGGTAGGCGTCACTGTAACTAGCAAATACATCCATTAAAGCCCCTAGCCGAGCGGTTTTTTCAAAAGGTGTTTCAAAATCTTTAGCGAGAAAATCGCTTAATACAGGAGAAGTTGAGAGTAGCTTGGTGGTTGACTGATAAATTTCAATATAGTTGAACATTTTTTGGTGTTGTTGTTCAACAAACCGACTTACAGTGAGCTTTGCTTGTTTTTGTGTAGAACTGGTAACGTTAGTTAAGGTAAAACCACCTAAAAACAGCAAAGGTAAAATCACTAAAGGAGTGATATACCATAATAACTTTATACTTAACTTGCTGGTTTTCATGCGATTTAAATAACGTCCTAAATGTTCTTATTGTTAGCATAATGAAACTAAGCCCAAGTATCTAATCCTAAGACAATGCGGCTTTTTTAACAAGTTATATGCGCTATGTTCATACTTGTTTAATAAAGCAACTATTTTGCTTCAAACAAACATTGAGTGAATACAAGGTCATCTATAAGTTGATAGTACACATTAACTTCTAAACCCATTTGCACTTGTTTGCTTAAGTTATGCATTATTTTAAAAGTTAAAATAGTCTCGTTAAATGCAATTAACTTTGCTTTATCGAAGCCAAAATATTTCTTCACAAAAGGGTAGAGGGCTTTATAAATACTTTCTTTGGCAGAAAAAATAACACTTAAGGGATGTGTTACTTGCTTACCAAGTTCATGAAATTGCGTTTTTTCGTCATCTCGTAATATGTGCGTTTGCAGTTTTGTCTCTTGACTATCTTTCATCAATTTTTCGACATCAATTCCCACGCCTGTGGCGCGCTCTTGCATGCCAGCTATCGCAGCAGCAATGCCCTTGGTATGGGTAATTGAACCAAATGTACCCGTAGGCCAAATAGGCACTCTATCATCTGCGGTATGGACTATTGGGTTTTCAAAATTCAGTGCTGTAAGTGCTTGAGCTGCACATAGTCGACCAGCTAAATATTCAGCTTGGCGTTTGTGAACGGCTTTTTTTATGCGTTCAGGCAGCGGCTGTTTAAATTGTTCGAAACTTTGAGGCATAAAGCTCTCTGCATCGAACTCAAGCACCACGAGTTCAAGCGCGAGACGATTTTCAAAAATAGACGATTTGGTGACTTGCATAGCGCACTCCTTTTAAGGGGGCTGAGTGTCATTTATTTGTATTTAAATCGCAAGCTTTTCTAAGCAGGTTAAATATCGACTACTTAAGCGGATAATAAGTTTTACAAAAGTTTACCTGCTTTCTTTTAGCTCAGCTTTTAGGATAAAACGAAAGTAAAAAACGCCTTAACTCGATCACTAAACACATACTTTGTTACAAACGCAGAAAATTATTTTGTAATAAAAACCAAGGTTAGAGGTCTTAGTTTAAGACGTATGAAATGGATTGATACTATGCAGCAGAGTCAAACTTTGTGTTATCTAAGTGCATCGCCTTGGCAGCTATTAAGAAAAACCACCGCTATTTTATTGCCAGCGATTTGTATTTTATTGGCTTACGATCTAGCCGAATCATCGGTGGTAGCCAACACCAATGAGCAGTTATTGCAACTCTATGGATATGCCCAGCCTCTATTTGTAACTTTGATGGCTTTTGCTGTTGCTTTGTCGGTTCGAACGAATATGGCCATGGTGCAATTGGTTGAGCAGCAAAATAAAGGATTGTTTGCTCATATTCGCTTTGGTGTATTTGCCAGTGCCGCTGTATCGATTTTCTTATTACTCACATTAGACGAAATACTTGCCTTATTCGGTTTAGCTGAGTGGTTAAGTACGTTATCGGACATGCAGTATGCTGAGTTTACTTCAGAGGTTATGTCGTTTTTAACAGTGCGGATCAGCACACTCTTTGCCCTCGTGATTATTTGGCAAGTGAGCAGCGCGCTTAGAGCGTTAAACGATTGTTGGTATTCGGCATTGTATTTATTGCTTTGGATGATGTGTAAAACAGTAGGCTTGACAGTGTTAGTTCAGCAAGGAGAGCCTCATTTGCTAAGTTCTCTCGGCGAGTTGCATGCTTTTGTTGATGTTTTATTTGCAGCGATAGGTTTAAGCCTTGTTTATATTAGGCACAAACCGAGTTTGTTTGCATCGGACAAAGCAGTAAATGGCAACTTAGATACGGTACTCATTATTGGCCAGCAGGTAATGCCCGCATGCTCTCTTGCGCTATTAACTTATATCGCCAGCCAGTTTGATGCCGCTTTTATCGCAGTATTTGCTTTAACCTTTAAGATAGAAGCATTGGCTTTATTGATCCCTATGGTGCTGACCGCTTCATTACCTGCAATAGTGGGCGTCAATTATTGGTCGAGTAATAAAAAACGTGCTGTGAGTATTTTAAAAAGTGCGTTTTATCTCATTATTGCCATGCAATGTGTGATAGCCGTTTTACTTTATTTATTTCAGTCACAGCTTTTTGCTGGGATCTGCCCCGATTGTCAGCAAATTACCTTGTTAAAAAACTTCATTCAATTCTTACCCATCAGTTATGTTGGCTTAGGTATGGCTATGGCGTATGTCTCTTGTTTGAATGCCATGGGTAAGAGTAAACAAGGCATGGTGTTTTTAGCTTTCCACCGTTTATTGCTTATCCCAGTTTTGGCTGTGTTGGGGCTTAATCTATTGGGTAATTTGGGGTTGTTTATAGGTTTAGCAGTATCGCATTTGGTTATGGGTGGTTTTGTATTTTATCAAATCACTGTTGTTTACAGCCGTTCAAGTGATGAACAAAACGACATGGCTCAATTAGATTTGCAAACAGAAAAAATTTAACTATTTGAGAAGAAAAAGTTGTTATAAAAACCGCTGCACGATTGAGTATCTTGGCAAGATAAGCGAAAATAGTCGATTAACTGATATTCATAGCCTGAGCAGGGCAAGTAATTTCATTTAACTTGTGCTGTGCTCAACTTAAGAGAAGATTTTAATCGATGTCAAACGCTTCAATTCCTCAGGAAGTCTCTAAAAGACGGACTTTCGCGATTATCTCGCACCCGGATGCGGGTAAAACCACCATCACAGAAAAAGTACTTTTATTCGGAAAGGCCTTACAAAAAGCCGGTACGGTAAAAGGCCGTGGTTCAAACCAGCACGCTAAGTCTGACTGGATGGAAATGGAAAAAGAGCGTGGTATCTCAGTAACAACCTCTGTGATGCAGTTCCCGTATAACGATGCTTTGGTGAATCTACTAGATACCCCGGGACACGAAGACTTCTCTGAAGATACTTATCGTACACTGACTGCGGTTGACTCATGTCTGATGGTGATCGATGCGGCAAAAGGTGTAGAAGACCGTACACGTAAACTAATGGAAGTAACGCGCTTACGTGACACACCAATCGTGACGTTCATGAACAAACTCGACCGTGACATCCGCGACCCTATGGAAGTAATGGACGAAGTTGAAACTGAACTTAACATCATGTGTGCACCTATCACATGGCCAATCGGCTGTGGTAAAGAGTTTAAAGGTGTGTATCACATTCACCGTGATGAAACGATTCTATATGCAACTGGTCAAGGTCATACCATCCAAGAAAAGCGCATCATTAAGGGCTTAGATAACCCAGACTTAGATGCAGAGATCGGTGATGAATTAGCCGAACAGCTTCGTGAAGAGCTAGAGCTAGTGATTGGTGCATCAAACGAATTTGATCACGAGTTATTCCTATCGGGCGAGTTAACACCTGTATACTTTGGTACAGCACTAGGTAACTTTGGTGTTGACCATATGCTTGACGGTTTGACTGAGTGGGCGCCAACGCCTATGCCACGTCAAACAGAAGAGCGTGAAGTAAAAGCCGAAGAAGAAAAGTTCTCAGGCTTCGTATTTAAAATCCAAGCGAACATGGACCCGAAACACCGTGACCGTATTGCTTTCATGCGTATTGTATCGGGTAAATATACCCAAGGTATGAAAATGGACCACGTACGTATTGGCAAAAAAGTCAGTATTTCTGACGCGGTTACTTTCATGGCCGGTGACCGTGAACGTGCGCAAGAAGCCTTTGCCGGTGACATCATAGGTTTGCATAACCACGGTACAATCCAAATCGGTGATACCTTCACTCAAGGTGAAAAGCTTAAGTTCAGCGGTATTCCAAACTTCGCACCAGAATTATTCCGTAGCATTCGCTTGAAAGATCCTCTTAAGCAAAAGCAGTTATTAAAAGGCCTAGTACAGCTTTCAGAAGAAGGTGCGGTACAGGTATTTAGACCACTACAAAATAACAGCCTAATCGTAGGGGCGGTTGGTGTGCTGCAGTTTGATGTGGTTGTTGCCCGTTTGAAAGCGGAATATAACGTAGATGCAATCTACGAGAGTGTGTCGGTACAAACAGCGCGTTGGGTAACCTGCGACGACGATAAGAAAATGGCTGAGTTTAAACGTAAGTGTGAAGCTAACTTAGCCCTTGATGGTGGTGATAACTTAACTTACATTGCACCAAGCCGTGTAAACTTAAATTTATCGATGGAACGCTATCCTGATGTTCAGTTCCACCATACACGTGAACACTAATAAACGCTTAAATTGAATCGAATTAAACCTTGCTGGCATTGATGGCAGGCAAGGGTTACAGGATAAGAAATGAATATCAAAACTCTATTAATTGAAAAAGCTAATGCGGCGATGCAAGCTGCGGGTATTCCTGAAGGCACAAACCCAGCGGTTACACAATCAACTCGTCCGCAATTTGGTGATTACCAAATCAATGGTGCAATGGGCGCTGCAAAAGCATTAAAAACCAACCCGCGTGAACTTGCACAAAAGATCATCGACAATTTAGACGTTGCAGACCTTGCTGCAAAAACGGAAATTGCAGGCCCAGGTTTCATTAACATTCACCTAAAGCCTGAGTTTTTAGCTGCTAGCCTAGAAGCGGCAAACCAAGATGCAAAACTCGGTGTTGCTGAGCATGCTAATCCGCATAAAGTTGTGGTTGATTTCTCTTCACCAAACCTTGCAAAAGAAATGCATGTAGGTCACCTACGTTCAACTATCATCGGTGATGCGGTTGTACGTGCCCTTGAGTTCCGTGGCGATACGGTTATTCGTCAAAACCACATGGGTGACTGGGGTACACAGTTCGGTATGCTTATCGCACACCTTGAAGATTTACTTGAGCAGGGCGTGGATCTTGAAAAAGTAGCACTAGCTGACCTTGAAAGCTTCTACCGTGACGCGAAGAAACGTTTCGATGACGAAGAAGGCTTTGCTGACAAAGCCCGTGACTATGTCGTTAAACTACAAGGTGGCGACGCGCACTGTAAAAAACTTTGGCAGATGTTTATCGACACGTCGGTGAAACACTCTGAAGAAGTATACGCAAGATTAAACGTCACCCTTAGCCGTGACGATATTAAAGCAGAAAGCGCTTATAACGATCGCCTACAAGGCGTGATTGATCTACTTAAAGAAAAAGGCATCGCGGTAGAAGACCAAGGTGCGCAAGTAGTATTCCTTGAAGAGCTGGCGAACAAAGATGGCGAGCCGTCAGTGTTCATCGTACAAAAGTCAGGTGGCGGTTTCTTATATTCAACCACTGATCTTGCAGCCTGTGACTACCGTTCAAATGAGCTAGACGTAGACCGTATCTTAATTTTCGTAGATGCACGTCAGGGCCTACACTTTAACCAAGTTGAGATCACAGCACGTAAAGCGGGTCTGTTAAAAGACAAAACCAGCTACGAGCCAAGCTTATTCGGTACTATGATGGGTGATGATGGTAAACCATTCAAAACTCGTACGGGTGGTACAGTTAAACTTGCAGACCTACTTGAAGAAGCGGTAAGTCGTGCAGCAGATAAAATTGCTGACCGTACAGCTGAATTAAGCGAAGAAGAGCGTAGCGAAATTGCCCGTAAAGTGGGTATTGGCGCTGTTAAATACGCTGATTTATCTAAGCACCGTACCAGCGACTATATCTTCAACTGGGATACGATGCTGAGCTTTGAAGGCGCAACCGCACCTTACTTACAATACGCTTATACACGTGTAAGTGGTATTTTCCGTAAAGCAGGCGTAGACAGTGCGAACCTTGCTGGCAGCATCAACATTGTTGAGCCGCAAGAAAAAGCATTGGCGTTAAAATTACTTCAGCTTGAAGAAGTGCTCGACCTGATGATCAGCGAAGCCACTCCGCACGTATTATGTGGTTACTTATATGAGCTTGCGAGCCTATATATGACATTCTACGAAGCGTGCCCAATCTTAAAAGATGATGTGGCAGCAGATGTACGTGAAAGCCGCTTACTACTATGTAACTTAGTGGCTAAATCGCTACGTACCGGTCTAGACCTTCTGGGCATCGAAGTGATGGAGCAGATGTAATCTGTTTCATCCACTGAATGAACTTTATAGGCCGCGCAACAGCATGTTGTTGCGGCCTTTTTTATATCTAATTAAGAGCAGATTGTTATTAACCTAAGCTCAGGTTAACTAGTAAGGAACGAATATGAAATTAGAAGACATTCGCCGCGAATATACTCAAGGCGGCTTACAGCGTGAAATGCTAGCAGATGATCCTATTGTGCAATTTGAGGCTTGGTTAAAACAAGCAGTTGAAGCCAAGTTTAGTAATGATCCGACAGCCATGGTAGTGGCCACCGTTGATGAAACCGGTCAACCTTCACAGCGCATCGTACTGCTTAAACATTTGGATGAAAATGGCTTCGTATTTTTCACCAATACCGGCTCACGCAAGGCACAAGAGTTAAAGAGCAATAACAAGATTTCTTTGCACTTCCCTTGGCATGCCATAGAACGTCAAGTGATTGTATATGGTGAGGCAAAACCGCTACCAACCAGCGCTGTGGCAAAGTATTTCTTATCTCGCCCTAAAGAGAGCCAACTTGCAGCTTGGGCGTCACAGCAGTCTCGTCCGGTGTCATCTCGCCAGGCGCTAATGCAAACCTTCAACAGCATGAAGTCAAAGTTTGCTAAAGGCGATATTCCATTACCAGATTTTTGGGGCGGCTATTGTGTAGAGCCAACTAAGGTTGAGTTTTGGCAAGGTGGCGAGCACCGCTTGCATGACCGCTTTATGTATGTGAAGCAAGCAGATGGCAGTTGGGCTGTTGAAAGGTTAAATCCTTAAGCTTCGCTTCAGCATGCAATTCATAGACACCCACTGTCACCTTGACTTCGATGAGTTCAAAGGTGGCTTGCAAAACCATGTTTACCGAGCCAATCAGCTTGGTATTCATGGTTTTGTTGTGCCTGGTATCACATCAAAGCAAAGTGAAGCATTACTGAGTTTTAAACAGCACAACTCTGGTGTTTATATTGCTTTCGGTCTTCATCCGTATTTTATGGCTGATCATCAAGACGGTGATTTTGAACAGCTGAAAAGGTTGGCGATTGAACATCGAGAGCAGCTGGTGGCGATTGGTGAGTGTGGTATTGATGCGAGCATTGCAGATATTGAAAAGCAACAAGTGCTTTTTGCAAAGCACATTCAACTTGCGAATGAGTTGTCGCTGCCGCTAATTGTGCATCATAGGCAAAGCCATCACTTGATCATGCAAGCATTTAAGCAAGTCCAGCCAAAATGGGGTGGGGTGATCCATGCTTTTAGTGGTTCACTACAACAAGCGCAAGCGTATATCAAACAGGGTTTTAAACTTGGCGTGGGGGGCACGATAACGTATGAACGTGCCAACAAAACCAAGCAAGCTTTGGCACAAGTGCCACTCGATAGCTTAGTGCTTGAGACCGATGCGCCTTCTATGCCGCTTGCAGGTTATCAAGGGCAGATGAACTTACCTGAACGTCTTAAAGCAGTATTTGATTGCTTAGTAGCAATTCGCAGTGAGTCAGAGTCTGAGATTGCCAAACAAGTTTATGCGTCGTCTTGTTCACTTTTCAAGATTTGACGCTTTACTTCCCAACGTTTTAACGCGCGGCCTAATTGCCAAGTGAATACACAAGTAATGATCAACATCAGCAACACCATACGGCCGAGTTCGTGAAAATGATGATGACTTTCACTCATGGCATCTTGGGTTAAATACACCATATTTACAAAGCCAAGGGG
>ENA-OWNT01004237-OWNT01004237.1-seawater-metagenome-genome-assembly--contig:-NODE-4237-length-12775-cov-4.766735_pt1 | contig 12775 bp, 16 predicted proteins | sample MGYA00238136_ERZ651165 | MGnify/ENA primary metagenome ERZ651165 (study PRJEB26861, sample SAMN08777766) | seawater metagenome | isolation source: coastal seawater | place: USA: Florida | collected... | reverse complement strand
CACTGAAGCTCGGAAGCTCCCACCCCCCGTACACACACTCACGCCACTCGCGCAGCACTCTGTCCACCCACCTGCTGGATTTTTTGTTGGTCTGCTTGTCTGTCTGTCTCCTGTCATGCATGGTCAATGCTGTCTTGTCGTGGTGTGTTGTCGTCGTTGTGTTGTCGTCGTTGTGTTGTCGTCGTTGTGTTGTTGTTTTTGCGTTGGTCGTTGTGTTGTTGTTGTTGTTGTTGCTGCTGCTGCTGTTGTGTTGTCTTTGTGTCGTTGTTGTGTTGTTGTCGTTGTCGTCGTTGTTGTCGTGGTTGTCATGCATTTCGTCCGTCCGTCCGTTCGTTCGTCCGTGCGAACGTCCTCCTTCTGTTTGTGCGTTGGGTGTTGTTGGGACTGCCTGGTCGTGCGTTGGACTTCAGTTCTTTGATGGTCAGCGCGGGTCTGTCGGTGTACTGTTCGATCCTGTTCGTCGGAGCGGCTGTTTGATGGTCTATTCACCCACCCTACTTTCGAACGGTGTGTTTCGTTGTCGTGCTCATCGCCACCACTGCCAACACCGCAATGAACGGATGGCACCGAAGAACCGATATTGCCGCCAACGCACATCACGGCGACTCGGGTCTTTGCAATTTGCTTTGCTCCAATGCAGCTCTTCGTGCTCGTGGCGCTAGTCGGCCGGCTCGAAGTAGTTTTCCGTGCCCTCGAGCTCACCCAGCGAAAAATTTGGCAAAGTATGGGGTTGGGCATGGGCACTTGACTCTATTCATCGCGGACCATTCACCGGCCGCAACGGTCGGATGCGGCGAGCGATTCCGCTTCACCGGCAGTGGGCTCGGTCCGTTGCAAGTTGATAGCTGCTCCTTTCTGCTCTTTGACGATAGTTGTGTCGTAGAAGCTTCTTTTTCGACGTGACCTTAACCGATTCACGAAGCGGCCTCGCCATCGCCATCGATACCGATGCCTCGCAAGCAGACGAGGCACGGAGACGATGAAACTGCTGATGCCGCCGAGTTACTTGGGACCAGGGAGAAAATCGAGGAGATTATCATTTCGCGCCGTGATCGTCGCAAAGCCAGCTGGTTGAAACGCCGAAAAGAAAATGCTGAACGAAGGGCGTTGGCCTCACAGGGTGCCGGGGAAGCCGAAGGCCAATTTAAACTGTGGGATTCTGTGCCGCAGAATGCGGCTTCGCCACCGAGACGCTTCGTCAGCGAGGTCCAGCAGGCCGAGGTCGCAAGTCCACATACCCTGACGCGGGAGCGCAGCAACAATGATGCCGGTGGTCAAGCTTCGAGACCACAACCTCCAGCAAAGCCACGAATCGCGAGGCCCACAAGTGCTGACTCGTTTTTCGTGGGCGGAGCCCTGTCGCCGGGCGCTCTGCGAGCCCACTGTGCAACCATTGTGAGCGCGAAGACACGAGGACAAATCTTGCAGTCTGTGAAACATGTGCGGGCTGCGCTGGCAGCGGATCGGTCGGAAGAACCCCTGCTGGTACGTCATGGCTGATGCTTGAGCGCCAGCCAACATCGATATGGCTTTGTTTGAGTGCTCGCACCTGTACATGTCCGGTGTTTACGCAGGCTGTGGTTCAAAGCGGGGCTCTCCCGCGTTTGCTTGAAGCTCTCCACAAGAGTTCGAAGGCGGTCGGGGCACACGCGGCCGTGACCGCCGCCACTTCGGAGCCAGCCACCACAAAACCAGAACTCAGTCCTCTTCCGCTCGGGCGTGACATGGCTGGCGAGATCGTCTGGGTACGTGTTGCGTTTACATAGTGTGCTGGCTTGTGTGTGGAGATGTCCGTTGTTGATTTTGGCTTCGCGTCCGTGGGTCGTTGGTAGATCTTGTCTCTCATCGCCGCCGGGAACTTGAAGCACGCACGGCCTTTGTTGCCCGCTCTCTCTGTTGTCTACGAATTGCTTGGCGCGGCAATCAACGTGGCAGGCGACGACGCCCAGGTCAGTTTCGCAGGCGGCTCTTTTGATGCTGACCTCGCGGAGCATTGTTGTGGGTTCGTGGGCAACCTAGCTGCAGAGGTATCTCTACGACCAGCCTTGGTTGCCGACAATCGATGGGCTGCTGCGGTGACGACAACCATTCGATGCGCGCTCGACCGTGGAGCTGTCGCTCTTGTGTCGACTGCTGCTTGGTGCCTGTCCAACATGGCCCGTGGAGCGGAAACTTCCGCGCGTGTATTTGCTGAGGCCGATTCATTGACTGCTGTGATTCCGCTTTTGAAGCCATTAGATCCAGCAACAATCGCAGCTGCTGTGGCCCGGCGTTCCCGGCCCCGGACGTTATCCGGCGGAGTTCCTACTGCCGCCCAGCTACTTCTGCTGCAGACTGAGGCACTGTGGGTGGCAGTATTTCTGTCGGCGAAGGAGCCAAATTTTGTGACCAATTTTGTCGCCCGCAATGGGCTGCTGCAAGCGGTGCTGGGCTTGTTCACTGCGCCCTCTACAGCCGATGCCAAAGTGTTGCTGCTTTGCCTGCGGACGATGGGGAACCTGATTACTGTGCCCGGTGCGGATGGCCGACGAATGTTCACGTTCGTGGCTCGCAATGAGCACGTGTGGCGGCGATTACATCAGTTGCTATCACGGCAACTAGCCCTCGCTGGGCAGCTCAGCGGAGCTCCGCCGCAGCAAACACGTGTAGTTGGTGATTTATTCGAAGAGTTGGCCGTATTTCTGCAGTGCATCATCGTGGGCGGCAATGGCGAAGCCATATACCAGCAGGTGTTCATCAAGACAGGGTCACTGGCAATCATGTGCAAGCTCTTCGGTGACGGTCTTTGTTTCAACAACGTCGAGCGGGAGCTTGGGTTTGCGCTGGCGAGCTTTGCTCGGGCGCCTCAGGACGCGTACGTGCATAAGGTCATCAACGGCTGCAATGCCACGTCGAACGTGCTTCCAAAATTCATTGATCGCATGCTCGCGCGGAGTGCTGACGCCGCAACAATTGGTGCAAGTCTTCGTTTTATTGCATGCGCACTGGAGCGTTTGCCATATGCTGTGGAGCGCGTCAACGAATGCGACGGTATCTTTGCGTTGGAAGAGATCCTTCACCGCGAGGGCTTGCCCGAGGAACTGCGGCAACTAGCGACACAGCTCCTGGACACCTTCTTTGACGGCGACAACTTTTCGGAAAGCGATTCTGACGACGGACCGCAGGGCCCTACCGATTTTGACATCATCGCTGCCGGTGGCCAGCCTGCTGCGCAGGGGGTACAAGCACCGCGCGGTTCTGTTGCCGCAGGCAGGGGCCGTGGGGTCGGTCGTGGGGTCGGTCGTGGGCGCAATGCCATCCTCCCGCCGTGGGCTTAGCTAGCAGTGATAAATGTGTCTGCCAGCGGATTTGGCGTGTACTAGGCACCATTCAATTCCCTGCAACAAAGTTTTCATTCTCTCGGATTTCATGCACAGTGTTCAATTTTATTACAAATAGTTTTTGGAGTGTTGCCGTTTCTCGCTCGTTGCTGATTCCCTGCTCTCTCAATGCCAGCACATGGATGCATGACACTGCATTTTGCAATTCGAACCCACCCTCTCGATCGCCACCACCATCAAGACGACTCCGACGACCAGCACGGCCGCCACCACCCTCACAACACACTCACACAATCATCACACCGACGACCATCACCAACAATGTCACTGGAAGGACTTCGTGGACGGCATGGACTGCAATGACTGTCGTATTGCTATCACGGCAACCTTCTGCGGTCACTGCAATCACTGCAATCGCTGCTGCGATCGCTGTAATCACTGCAAACACAGTCATCGCTGCAATGACTGCCATCACTTCAATTTTCTGCGATCGCTGCAATCACTGCCATCACTTCCAGCACTGCTGCGATCGCTGCAAACACAGCAATCGCAGCAATCACAGCAATCACAGCCATCACTGCAATGACTGCAAACACAGCCATCACTGCGATCGCTGCAATGACTGCGATCACTGCGACAACCAAGGAAGGAAGGGGTGATAGCTCCAGATCTATTACACCCCGTGGTCATTACTGCCGCAATCGCTGCTGCAATCAATCTATGGTCATAGTATCTCAACAAAACGCCGAACGTCCAGGAGCGTTTGTACAGGTCGACGCAGGTGAAACGCACATTCACATTTCATTTCAGTGGCTTGACCGAAAGTCTCTGAGTGAGTGAGTGAGTGAGTGAGTGAGTGAGTGAGTGAGTGAGTAAGTAAGTGAGTGAGTGAGTGAGTGAGTGAGTGAGTGACGGTTTTGTTTGTTCGTTGGTTCGATTGATGCGGTTTGTTTGGTTGGTTTGGTGTAACCGCCGCCGGCGGCGGTCAGAAAGCCAAAACAAAAAGCAACGTCGAAAAGTCGAAAAGTCGAAAAGTCGAAAAGTCGAAAAGTCAAAAAGTCGGAAAGTCGAAAAGTCGAAAAGTCGAAAAGTCGAAAAGTTGAAAATCACTCTCACTCACACACTCAGTGATGAAATGAAAGAAAGAAAGAAGAAAGAAGTGAATTTTCATTCGAATGAAAGAATGATCGATCATCGATTATCCGATTTTGAAAATGGACAATGGGACAATGGGTGAGTGCAGTGCAGTGCAGTGCAGCCCGTGCCGTGGTGCATGTGTGTGTGTGCATGTGCGTGTGTGCGTGTGTGTGTGTGTGTGCGGGAGTTTGAACCAAACCGAACCAAATCGCACTGCGAAAGTAAGTGAGTGAGTGAGTGAGTGAGTGAGTGATTGAGTGAATGAATGAGTGAGTGAGTCACGTCACTGACAGGGAAGTGAGTGATTAGGTGAGTGAGTGAGTGAGTTGTCGTTGTTGTTGTCGTTCGTTTGTTGTTGTCGTTCGTTCGTTGTTGTCGTTGTGACTTACTTGGTTAGTTACAAAGGACTGCCTGCCTACCATGTACGTCGCAAACGTACGTCATTCAGTTTCCGTTCGACCGACGGCGTTGGTTGTGGTCTGTCTGTCTGTCCGTCCGTGCCTCTGCTCCCTTCGCTCTGCGAAAGCAGAAGTTCTCGAACTCACTCTGAAAGTGTGTCTGCTGTCGGTTTGTCGGTCGGTCGATAGGTCTGTCAAACTGACTGTCACATACGTGCCGTTCCACCGTTTCACGTCGAAAGCACGGAGCGCACGACAACAAAGACAGATGGGCGGACGGGCGGACGGGCGGTTGGGCGGACGGGCACGGTGAGGTGAGGTGACGTACTTGGTGCATACCTACCACCTGGCATGTCCGATTCACATGACTGTCGCAGCCCAACACCAACACACGAGCGGGCTTAGCGGAGATTCCAACGTGCGTTCGGGACAACGGGATGCCGTTCGGCGCCGTCGATCGCAATGCAAAACGGGTACACGAGAGTTGCATTGCAAACTTGCGGCAATGCGCACACTAGGCAAACGCGGCAGTACCGAGAGGATAATTTATTGTTGCTGAGCACGCCCGCCTGTGCTTTTTGTCCGCGCAATTATCTTTCGAGTGCAGCTAACACTGCCAGTTGTTGTGTGGTGGGTGCGCCAACGACACGCGCGACGTGAGCCCGCAGCGCGTTGGCCGGCACTGCGAAAAAACAATGCCGTTCGGGGTGCCGATGCAGTGACACAAATACCTCAGTTCTTAGTTCTTCCACATACGTTCGTGGGGGAGGTCAGAATGTTGAGCTGCACGGCCTTCGCCAGCACTTAACTGTGCGCCGCGGAGCCAGCCAGCTCCATCCATGCCTGTCGCCGGTCCGAGTCGATCGGGCTCCTCCGCCAGAGTAGCCCCTCTGCGCCACCGTGCCTCAAGCGCCGCCCGAACCAATCCCAAGCTTGCTCGCGAAATCCAGAATGCGACCCGCGGCGACGAGTCTGTGCTGCAGAACTCCATTGACCGCTTCTCGAAGTCGGCGGAAAACAGTGTGTTCATGGAGTACGACATTCAGCTGTTTGATTTGAATCGCGAACAATACCGCAAAACGCGGATCGCTATGTTCGTCACAGTTGCGTTCGTTGTCCTGTATGGCATTTTCGCTGTGGTGGCCGAGCCACTGTGCACTTTTATCGCCCACAAGAACAACGTTGGCGGCGACGATCCATGCGTCATCGATGGCCCGATGTCGTGTTATACAACTGTATGCGAAGATGAGGGGCTGACTTGCCATTTCAACGGGGAGTGCTTGTGCCCGGGCCACGCGACCACGTGCAACATGACCAATTTTGCTGCGCACAATCACACGTGCCACAACGACAACTACCGTTTTGCGGACAGCTTCCACGGCTGCGGACTGGTGGACGGCCTTTTGTTCGCCAACCTGTGCCTCCAAGTCGTCACACTCGGTGCCCTGAGCACGTTTACAGCGTTGTACTGCCACCAAATACGCACGTACGAAGCGCCGGTGGCACGAGAGGAAGCTGACTTCTTCACCCGCAAGCAGAAGTTGGTCGCTGTCCTCGCCGTGCTCACCTGCATCGGTAAATTAGCGTGCCTCGTGTACACGGGGTTGTACGCTCGATCAGGGTGGTTCATGGCAGACGCGCGTCACTCTGAGCATGGCGAAGAGCACGGCGAAGAGTCAGAAGTCGACACTGCCATCCTCGAGGCATCGTCGTCGCTGATTGAAAAGATTGTTCAAACTTTAGTTGCCGCGACTGCCCTTTTTGTGCCCATCATCCTATTCATCGGCGTGCTGGCAAAGCTGCCATTCTTGCAGTGGGACATCAAATGTCAAACTGTGCTGTCAATAATCAATGTGACAGTGTACACGGCCGCCCGGATCGGTTTTGGCTATGCATTCGGCCAGAGTTTTGGGTTCGTGCCGTTCACGTACTGGCTCTCAATTGCTCAAGTGTGCACAGAAGATACCCCCGACGCCATCTTAGCGGAGGCGAAGGCAGCTCTCGTGCTGGCCAACTTGGAAACGAACTGGTCACAGTGGCGTGGAGTTCATTCGTTTGCTGGTACGTGTGGCTTCATACTTGCGCAATGTTGTCCGATTAATGCGCGGGGGTATAGTTGGACTTGAACCACCTGTGTTGTGTTTCCTGTGACGGCAGACATCGATGCTGAAATGCCGGGGAGCAGTGATTTGCTGCCGTTCGAGCTCCTCGACTGTGTTCAGGCACCCCCCGTACTCTGGGTCGGCATTGTTGTAGTCTGCGCGTGGGAACTTTTTCTTCTGGCGCAGATGTTGATCCTGAGGGGCAATATAGAGAAAACAATCCTTCACGTGGCATACCCGGAGTTCCGCGCCATCATATTGTACTACCGGTAGGAATGTTCTTGTCAAATTCGTTGGCGCCATTGTTGCGCCTCACGTATCTTGTCGTTCGTCCGTGCGTAGATTCGTCGATGCAATGTGCCGTGTTTTGTTTTGGATCGTGTTGTGTCTCGGGTCGTTCACCGCTCTAAGCAATAGCCAGTTTTTTCGATGGACGGTTGGTATCCTTTAGCTGTCGTGTCGTTGCGGAGAGCCAACGAGTGACTTGACGGATGTGCAACCTGCGCACACATAGGTGTGGCCATCAATTGGAGTTGACAAAATGCAGATTGTTCCATTGATGACACTCGGTACAACATCATTGGGCGGATCTTCGCTGGATGTCTTCTTCACGGCCTGGCTGTTCGGTGTTATATATCTACACCTGCCTCGATTCTACGCTGGATCGTTTTTGCAAGCGTTTTGTCCAAACAAGATCGATCAAATAGTTGCTTCCATGCATGGCGAGGTGCGTCGTGGCGTCGGAGTTCCCACGGCAACCGCCGGACACATGCATGGTGTGTGAGACCAGGCAAATTACCTCACAATGTTTTATTTTGACATGCAGGTACCTCTGGAACTCGTCTCCGGCCGCGCATGGGGCGGGATGGGATCCTCAACGCGCCACTTACATGTCCCACCGTCCCTTCTTGCAGCGGACCGCACGATGAGGCGTGTAAAATCGCTGGGCGGTGTACGAGAATCAAGCACTTCCGGCAAAACCTCATTGTCGGACATAGAGCAGGCAGCGACTCTCGCGTCGGAAGCAGTTCACTCTGCCGCCGAAAATCCTGGGGGCGAGCCAGCAACATACGCGTCAGTTCGCTATGGCAATCACCTCGAGCAGCCCGTGCACCGCTCCACCACGCACACCGAACACGAGGCGATGGCTGCACTCGTCGAGCTGGATAATAGCCTCCCCCCAGGTGGATTAGATTGCTTCATTGATTTTGTGTATGCTGACTTTGTCAAAGAAATCGTTCGCATCACCAAAAAATTGAAGTATGGGCCCAGCATGCGCGGCTTTAAAACGGACGAGGCATTCCAGGGAGAGTTACGGGAATTATTGGGCGCTGAGCGTTATGAACAGTACGCGAAGGACCATGCCACGCTCCAAGTGATTGCAAACAAGAAAGACAAGAACCACTGTTGGATTGTGGAGTCGGTGCCCCAGCAGGGCATCGTCATTGTGTTCCCAGGGTCCGCCAATGCGGAGAACTTCCTGAACGCCATGAATCTGAGAACCGTTCCGTGGGAATGTTACGATGCGTGGAAGCAACGCACGGAGGCTGAGCGCACGTTGTCGGCCGTGTTCGGCAGCGATTCGTCACAGCAAGTAGCCCCTGAAGCCACCAACCAGTGCACAGAGGAGCAGTCATTGGATCGAGTGCCAACTACCGATGCCACGGGAAGTGAGTCCATGCGACGAGCTGCGCACGAGGCACGGGTCCAGCACAGTTCGAGTATTCCCCGGAATGGCAGAGCCTCCTGGCCTGCGGATCGTCGCAAGGTTCGGATGAGGAGGAAACGCTGGCGCAAGAACATGTCAAACAACGTTCGTCTCTGCGTGGACCGGCTGTGTGAACTATGTAGTCCTCGTTCGTGTTGACGCTCTGCTTTTGTGTTCGCAGGTGCTGGAAGAGCCACCTGTGGCGCCTTTGGACTGCCGCATTCATGCTGGCTTCTTCGCCATGTATAAAACTCTTAGACGCGACGTTGTCGAGGCTGTTCGCGAGCACCTGGCGCTTTACCCGAAAACTTGCAAGATCACTGTCACTGGTGCGCAAACGTGCAAAGTGTTCGCCGTCATTCTCGTTTTTTTTTTTTTTTTAGCTCGATGGCTGTTTTGGACCAGGCCACTCCCTAGGCGGTGTTCTGTCAAGTTTCCTCGCAGTAGACTTACTTGAGACTGGCATGGTAAAAAACATTGAGCGAGTGCATGTTAGTCTGTATGGTAGTCCAAGCATCGGAAATCTTGCCTTCAAGCAGTACTATGACACTTTGCTTCCTGCGACTCTCCAGTTCGGTACGTCCGATTTCGGGAGCGCGTTTTGCATCACAAGATTTGTGCGGAGGCATTATCATTATTTATTTTTTGTGCGGGTTGCAGGTATATGGAACGATCCTATTATCATGTATCCTCCCCAACCATGCAACATAGTTTATTGGCACTGTGTCGGCAAAGATGTTATCCTGCTGCCAGCGCTGCAATACTTAGTCGAGCCATCCCAGTTGGAGCGTTACTTCATACAGCTGGGACACATTTCGTCAAGAGCGCACCGCCGTTTCGCATACTACCACGTGAGTACTGCCGCGACAAAGCCCGCGGCAAGACTGCACGTTTTTATTCACAACTTTTTGATTTTTGTGCGTCGATTGTTCGTGAAGGCTGTGCTCAGCCTACTAATAGATCCCAACGGCGCCAACACGCTTGCTGACGTTACGGTGAAAGAGATCGAGCGGTTTCTGTGGTCCATCCAGCTCATCGTTCACAGATCTCCGCCGGAGCTCAACGTCTTCTATCGGCAACATTTGAGCGAGTGCGTACGATACCACGTTCGCCAACCTCGTCGCACCTGTACTAACTACATTGTTGCCTCAGATTCGTAGGAGATGCTGTTTCGCAACCGTTGTTGCAAACATCAGAGTCATTTTCTGATAGCGAATAAGAGATGAGGGCTCAAGACTTGCAATAACGTGACAGATACGGTTACAAGCAGGACGCGACTAATGTTACATACTAAACGCTCAGGTGTTGATTGAAACAATTGGTTGTGTCCTGGCTCGTCGGGGCCAGTTCATTTGAAACAAACTACCCCGGTCACAGCATCAGTGTCATTCGTGGTGGGAAGCACTGTTTTGGAGGGAGACTGTGCACCATACGGTGCGTTTTCAGTCGATATCACCCTCGAGCAAACGATCGAGCATTGCATGGTCTCCAAGGTCATCATAACGGTCCCTCGATGAAAAGCCTTGCATTTTTCGCTGCTGCCAATTTTGTGGAGCCGCATTCGCGCTCTGGCCACCGCGCTGATAGTGCGCGGTGTCACCACGGCCGTACGCCCGATACCCGCCGCGACCGCCGCGTCCACGACCTCCATAACCGCGTCTGCGCCCGTCATAACCCGAGTCGTTGCCGTGCCCGCCGTATCTGCGGTGACTATGCCGCGAATTATCTCCGAAGTTTTCGAATCCACGTCTCTGCTGAATTCGCGGACGATTGCCGTGGCGTGCTCGGTGGCCGCGAATGTTGGCAAAGTTCACCCTCACTGGACCACTTTGAAAGTTGACCATGCCGCCATTTTGCCGGATGGTATCTAATGCAGCTGTGGCGTCTTGTGGCCCTGCCATGGTTACGAAACCATATCCTCGAGTAAACCCGGTGTGGCGATCGACGCAAACCTCAGCTGCAACGACGTAACCGTATTCTTTGAAGCCCTCGAAGAGCAGGTCGTCTGTCATGTCCGGGTCAAGGTCTCCAACGTATAGCTTCGAAGTGTCCGTGGTGGACTGCTGCGGTCCGCTGGGGCGGTACGGCTGCACTACTTTAGTCTTTCGCAGCGATCGCACGAATTGGCGTTTTTCTTTCTGTTTCGCGGCGAGTTGTGCCTCGGCTGCAGCTCGCGCCTCGGTTCCCGGTGCACTTTGCTCGACTTCAATCTTCAACTCCGTCAGAGCATCAGCAAGGGCGCTGTACTGCTTCTTTTCGTCTGCAGTCATGCTGGCAGGCACGTGGTCCACCCGCTCTTCAATTTTTTGATCCAGCTCCTTGGCGTCCACGCCAGCACGCTTGAGGTTGTCCTCGCGCGGCCGCGCCGCCCCAAACGGGTTCGACTTCTTCGTTTTTGTGCCCGCGGCGACAGGCAACTTCGGCGCCGCTGGTGGCTTTGTCATGATTGCCAAGATCTACCACGCCACTCCGGAGGTACGGTTCACGCTGTTACGTCGGTGTTAGCAACGGGAGTCCAACGGGTCCGGAATATCTGTTGCTGTGTGTGTATTTCTTTTCCCACGTGGGCTTCCGCACGGAGGAAGAGCCAAGTTCTGGAAAAAGGGCGCGGAATGCTCACAAGTCTTGTGCGGCGCCTGTGGTTCAGTGTTTCAATGTGCCCGACGACGGGTCCCGCTCGAAGATTAATGCACAGGGCGTACTGGCTTATATTTGTCACGGTTTAACAGCGTGTCTTCGTTGCCGCCCAGATCAATCGTCGTGGCACACGGGGTGTTATCAAAATGCCGGCCCCGGGCAAGATTCGTCCTTGGCATCATCCGCGGTGCGATTTTCCCCGATACTTGGTCACCACGGCTTCGCGCATGTGTCGCTCAGGGGTCGCTCCACCAAAGCTATCAGCTCATCGTCGCCCCACATGCGTGGCGCCCCACATGCGTGGAGAGTCACCCTTGCGGTTGCAGCAGTGTGTGCCGAGCAAAACCTTTTCGGATGCAGTTGGGAGTCTCACCTGTTTCGATCGCCTTGCACATGCAGTGACTTGACGTGAACACGCCACCCAACGACTCGTTGAAACTTCGGTCCAACGATACCAACTAACGACGAGGAGACGGACGAACGAAGGAACCAGCCAGCCAACAAAAGAAGCCGCAGCAGCGAAGAAATCGAACTTCGACACGCCACACGCGCTCTCTCTCTCACACACACACAAACACACTCACTCACTCAATCACACGCACGCCCGTCACATTCGCACTCGAACACTCAAAAACCCACCCACGACATACATCAACCAACCCACCAACCAACCAACCGACCAACCGACCCACCGTCCAACCAACCCCGAACGCACGAACAATGAGGCGAACCAACCAACGAACCAACCAACCAACACAGCAACCATCCAACATTGCAACCAACGAACCAACGAACATTGCAACCAACGAACCAACGAACGAACCAACCAACCGCCACCACTGTCTCTCTACTCACTGTCAACTCCACTCCACTTTACTCCACTCCACTCCACTTTCTTCCTCTGCACTCCACTCCACTCAATTTCTTCCACTGCATTCCACTCCACTCCACTCCATTCACAGTCAGACAGCGTCAACTCAACTCACAGTCAGTTCACTCACTCACTCACTCACTCACTGTCTGTTCGTTCACTCACTCACTCACTCACTGTTCGCTCACTGGTCAACTGGTCACTCGCTCTCATCCACTCGCTCACTCACTCACTCACTCACTCACTCACAGCGCAAACCATGAAACTGCCTCACTCACAGTTCACAGTTCACAGTTCACAGTCCACAGTTCACAGTTCACAGTTTGCAGTTTGCAGTGCAGTTTTCAGCCACTCACTCACCCACTCACCCACTCAGTGAGTTAGTTAGTTAGTTGACTAACTCACAGTGCGTTGGATGGAGCACTCACTCACTCACTCACTCACTCACTCATCCGCCAGTGCGCCCCACGCACACACCCACCCACAAACAGTCACCCACCCACCCACCCACACACCCACACTCACAAGCCAACAACAATGACTCCCTGACAGTCACGCACCCACATCCACACCCACACCCACACCCACACCCACAAGCGAAG
>ENA-OWNT01004236-OWNT01004236.1-seawater-metagenome-genome-assembly--contig:-NODE-4236-length-12776-cov-4.666273_pt1 | contig 12776 bp, 12 predicted proteins | sample MGYA00238136_ERZ651165 | MGnify/ENA primary metagenome ERZ651165 (study PRJEB26861, sample SAMN08777766) | seawater metagenome | isolation source: coastal seawater | place: USA: Florida | collected... | reverse complement strand
CATCGTATCGGGCGATTCCGGGCAATTGGTGCAGAAGCCAGTCCAATAAGCCTGACCGACCGAAAAGATGAAATCCCCTACCCAGGCCATCGGCAGATAGGCGAGCGTTTCATCGGACGGGCGCAGGTGGTCGAATTCAGAGGACGCGCGCGCCGTTTCGATCACGTTGCGGTTGGACAAGACCACGCCCTTGGATTTCCCGGTGGTGCCCGAGGTGTAGAGCATCACGCAGGTATCATCGTAGAGCAGTGAGGCTTCACGCTCGGCCAGTTCCTTCTCGAACCGCTCATGCGCGGCGCGGCCTTCAGCCTGAATATCGGCCAGCGCGTGCAGCTTGGTGTGGTCGTATTTCCGCAGGCCACGCGGGTCCTGATAGATGATATGTTCGATCTGATGCACGGTTCCCTGCACCTCGATCACCTTGTCGACCTGTTCCTGGTCGCCACAGACGACAAACCGTGCGCCGGAATGTTCCAGCGCATAGGTCATCTCTTCGGCCACCGCGTCCTGATACATGGGCACCGGCACGGCCCCCACTTTCATTGCGGCGACCATGGACCAGTACATCGCCGGACGGTTACGGCCGACAATGGCGACGTGATCGCCCTTGGCGACACCGAGCGCCAGGTATCCATAGGCAATCGCCTGGATTTCCTCGGCCGCTTCGGCCCAGGTCCAGGTCTGCCAGATCCCGAATTCTTTTTCCCGATAGGCGGGCTTACTTCCGAATTGTGCCACGTTCCGTGCAAGCAATGCCGGCACGGATTCGGGCACGCCCGAAACCGCTTTCATCTCAGCCAAGTTCTGTCCTCCCTTCACCGGTCATCCCGGCGCTCACGCGTCTTCGGGTAAAAGCGAATCCGCCCCCCTACCGTGCTGGCACAATGGATGGACGTCAAATTTTACCTGACTTTTTCCCAATTCTAACAAATTGTAACAGTGGGCAGCCAGGTCTTGGCCCCGAGGGGCCGAGCGTGTAGCCGAATGGCAGGAGGAGTGGAGCAATGCCAAGATCGGACGCGACGGCGCAGATGACCCGGGCCGGTCTGAACCTGATTCAGCAGGCGTTGTCGATCTATGACCGCGACCTGAAGCTGTCAGTCTGCAACCGACCCTTTCAGATCATGTTCGATCTGCCCGAACGGCTGGTCACCCCCGGCGCCCCTTTCGAGGACACGATCAGATATCTGACCGAGCGCGGCGAGTACGGAGAGGTGGACGACCCCGAGGCCTTCGTGACCGACCGTGTCGATCAGGCCGGTGCGTTCGAACCGCATTACATGGAACGCCGCCGCGCCAATGGCCGGATGATCAGCGTCGAAGGCAGCCCGCTGCCTGAAGGTGGCTGGGTCACGGTCTATACCGATATCACCGCCATCAAGAACCAGGAAACGCTGCTGCGCGCCCGGTCCGAGGAGCTGTCAGATCAGCTCTTGACCCATGCCGAGGAACTGGCGCGCACCAACCGCCGGCTCGCGGCCACAATCGCGCAGTTGGAAGAGGCCAAGCGCGGGCTGGCCGAGATGGAGGCCCGCACCCGCCTGACCACGGAAATGACCCCTGCCCATATTGGCCATGTGGACACCGATGGCGTCTACACCTTCACCAACCGCCGCCTGTCTTCGGTCCTGCCGGGCCGGTCGAATGACATTGTGGGGCAGCATTACGACCAGGCGCTTGGGGTCAACACCGCCAAACGCCTGCGCCCGAACCTGGACCGCGCCATGCAGGGGGACTCGAGCGTCCTGGAATTCACCGACGGAGAATCCGGCCGCCGCATCCGCACCGCCTTTACCCCGGACAGGGTGGGCGAGGCCGGGTCAATCAATGGCGTCTACCTGCTGTCCACCGACGTGACCGAAGAAACCCAGGCCCGCGCGGTGCTGATCCAGACCAACAAGCGTGAACTGGCCGCGCAACTGACCAGTGGCATGGCGCATGATTTTTCAAATCTGCTGACCATCATCCTGGGCCTGCAAAGCCGGCTGACGAAGATGGATCTGCCGCCCGACGCCCGTGAACTGACCGCCGCAACCACGGCAGCCGCCCGGCGCGGCGGCACCCTGCTGGACCGGATCGCGCGCATTTCCGGCCCCCGGGAAATCTACCCAGCCCCTGTCGATACCCGCCGATTCTTTGAAACCTTCGAAGCGCTGGCACGCGCGCCCCTTCCGGACAGAATCCGGTTGTCCATTACCCAGAACGTGCCCGATCCGTTGCTGATGCTGGATGAAGGGTCGCTGCAAGACAGCCTGCTGAACCTCGTGCTGAATGCCCGCGATGCAATCGGCGCTGAACGCGGTGAAATCCGTATTCGCGCCCAGAAGGTACGCGACACCTGGCTTGATATCGTGGTCGAAGATACCGGGCCGGGGTTTTCGAAAGAGGCGCTGAACTTTGCGCTGGACCCGTTTTTCACCACCAAGGGACAGGCCGGATCGGGGTTGGGGCTGTCGATGGTCTTCGACTTCGCCAAACTGTCGGGCGGAAATGTCAAACTGGAAAACCAGCGAGAGGGCGGGCGCGTGACCTTCCGCCTGCCGTTCCGCGCGGTGCCCTGTTCCGCAGAAAACCCGATGCTTGTGCTGCTGGTCGAGGATCTGCCCGATCTGCGTGTATCGGTGCGCGAAATGTTGACCGATATGGGCCATCAGGTGATCGAAGCTGCCAGTTTCGCCGAGGCCGATACGCTGGCCGACCTGCCCGCCATCGACATGGTCCTGTCCGATATCAAACTGTCGGGCCATGTGACGGGGGTCGATCTGCTGGCGCGGGTCGCCCGGCGGCGGCCAGAGCTGCGCCTGGCGCTGATGACCTCTCTGCCCGAGGGCCACCCCCTGCGGCAAAGGGGGGCTGCCTGCTGGCCGGTTCTGTCCAAACCCTTCGACAGCGGCAGACTTCACGCCCTTCTATCGCCGGAGATCCCCGCATGAGCGAACCGTTGGTCGCCATACTGGACGACGAACCGCAGATCCGGTTGATGCTGTCGGAAGCCCTGACCGAGGCGGGCTTTCGGACCGCCGCCTATTCCCGCGCGACCGAGTTCGAAGCCGCACTGCGCATCACCACGCCCGATGTCTGCCTTGTCGATCTGGGCCTGCCGGACCGTGATGGGCTAGCCGTGGTGCACCGGCTGGCGCTGGAATCGGGGGCGTCGATCATCATTATTTCGGGCCGCGCGCAGGTCCAGGACCGGGTGACCGGGCTGGAGCTGGGGGCCGATGACTACATCATCAAACCCTTCGATCCGGCCGAGGTTGTGGCCCGCGTCCGCGCCCGCCTGCGCGACAGCCGCACCCGCGCCGCGCAATCCGACACCGCCCGGTTCGAAGGCTGGACCGCCCATTTCGACCGCTACCTGATGATTGACAGCGCTGGCGGAGAGGTCAGCTTTTCCCATGCCGAGGGTGAGGTTCTGCGGCTGTTTCTTGACAGCCCCAAGCGCCTGATCAGCCGCCAGCAAATGCAAGAGGCTTTGGGCGGCGCCGCAGGCGAAAGCTTTGACCGGGCCATGGATGTACGCATTTCCCGCCTGCGCACCAAGCTGAAGGAAGACCCGAAGAACCCACGCCTGATCAAGACGATCTACGGCGCGGGCTATATCTTCCTGGGCGATGTCCGTTGGGACTGAGCAATCAGCGCACGGACAGACCTGCCCGTTGGGTGCGGCAGCTCGGGCATCTTCCCTTTCCGGCAATGAAAAATCGTGATTTCCTGCCCGAAAATCGGGAGGTGACGGGATGAACGGTGCGGACTCGCTTGTAAAAACCATGCTGGCCAGCGGGGTGGATGTCTGCTTTGCCAATCCCGGCACGTCCGAGATGCATTTCGTGGCCGCGCTGGACAGCCACCCGGACATGCGCTGCATCCTCTGCCTGTTCGAGGGCGGCACCTCGGGCGCGGCGGATGGCTATTACCGGATGTCAGGCCGTGTCGCCGCTACCATGCTGCATCTGGCCCCCGGCTTCGGCAATGCGTTTTCCAACCTGCATAATGCGCGCAAAGCCGGCAGCGGCGTGCTGAACGTCATGGGCGATCATGCGACCTATCACCTGAAATACGACAGCCCCCTGAAGGGCGATACCGAAGGCGTCAGCCAGGCCGTAAGCCACTGGACCCGCAGCAGCCTGTCCTCGGGCGATGTATCGGCGGATGGGGCCGATGCCATTCGCGCGGCGCGGGCAAAGGGCGGCCAGATCGCCACGCTGATCCTGCCTGCCGATACCGCCTGGGGCGATGGGGCAGACCCCCTGGCGGCGCCGCCGCCCCCGCCGCTGCACCGCCCGTCCGAGGCCGATCTGGACGCGGCGGCCGACGCGTTGCAGGCCGACGGGGCCGCGCTGCTGATCGGGGGCACGGCGCTGTATGGCCCGCTGATGCGGTTGGCCGCACAAGTGGCGCAGGCCGCCGGGTGCAGGCTGATGGCACCGCTGTTTTCCCCCCGGCTAGAACGCGGCGAAGGCACGCCAGAGCTAGAGCAGCTGCTTTACCCTGTCGATGCCAATGCCGAGCTGCTGAAGGACGTGCGCAAGCTGGTTTGCTGCGGCACCAACCCGCCGGTCAACTTCTTTGCCTATCCCGGCAAGCCATCGCTGCCCACACCCGCCGATGCGCATGTGCTGGATCTGGCCAATGCGGGTATGGATCTGGAGTTCGCCCTGAACGGTCTGGCAGATCGGCTCGACGCGCGTGCGCAAACCGTGACCCCGATTGAACTGGCCCTGCCCGACCGGCCCGAGGGGCCATTGTCCCCGGCAACCGCAGGGGCGCTGATTGCCCGTGCGATGCCTGAAAATGCCATCGTCGTGAATGAATCCGTGACCTCGGGCTTTCCCATCGTCACCGCGACCCGAACGGCAAAGCGCCATGACCTGCTGGCCACCATGGGCGGCGCTATCGGGCAATGCCTGCCTGCCGCCACAGGGGCCGCCGTTGCCTGCCCCGACCGCAAGGTCATCGCGCTGACCGGCGACGGATCCGCGATGTATACGCTACAATCGCTCTGGACCATGGCGCGGGAACGGCTGGATGTGACCGTGATTGTCTTTGCCAACCGGGGCTATCAGATCCTGCGGGGCGAACTGGCCGCCATGGGCGTCACGCAGGTGGGCCGCAATGCGCAAGCCATGTTCGACGTGGATGACCCGTTACTCGACTGGGTCGCGTTGGCACAAGGGCACGGCGTGCCGGGTATCCGAGCAACGACTGTGGACGAAATGGAAGCCGCGTTGGATCAGGCCATGGCTAGCGCCGGACCGCGATTGATCGAGGTTGTGATCTAAGCCGTCATTCCACCGGCGGCAGTCCCTTCACCACACCCGTCTGCATGACGTCCGGGTCATAGGCCTTGCGGGCGAAAACCTGTCTTACCATCGGTTCGAACGTTTCAAGCGGTTCATACGCGTAATCCGGGTCGAACGACGACTGGTCCCATCTTTCGCAGAAATCGGCGCAGCTTTGCCAGCAGGGATGATCCTTGAACCGGTCGCGCGCATCCCGGTCCCAGCCATAATGGTGGCCGTAATAGAACATTTGGAAGATACCGTGATGTTCCACAACCCACGCCACCTCATCGCGCACGAATGGGCGAATAACCTCAGCGGAAAACCTATCGTGGTTCTGCGGTGCCAGCCCGTCACCGATATCATGCAGCAGCGCACCCACGACCCAGTCGATATCGGCCCCATCGCGCAACGCACGGCTGCCTGATTGCAGCCCGTGTTCCAGCCGGGTGATGCGGTAACCTTCCAACGACACCTCGCCCTGGCGGCGCAGTTCGTCCAGCACCCGGTCGGCAGTCAGCGCGAGATAGGGTTTTTCGAGCTTTTCCAGCAGCTCGTAATCCTCTTTCGTGCCGTCCTTCATCTGGATGAAACTGACGGTCTGGTCGGACGTCATCTGGCGAACCTCCTGCTGTGTCTTTGGGTCATCGGGCCGGGCGGGCCTTCGGTCAAGATCCTGTCAGGCTGCCGTCAGAGAAACTAGGTGTCCAATGCGATTTCGACACACATAACGTCGCGTTTGACCTGCAAAGCTAAACAAAGGCCAAGTTTTTCATTGTCAGACCGGGGTCGGACAGGTTTCATACGCGATGTGCTGGATGGGAACATTCTGACTATTAAGAAACGGGGAGACTATCAAAATGGGCAAACGCGACGAATTGATCGCCAAATATGCAGACGACCTGCGCAACAAATGCGGGATGGAACCCGACATGGACCTGCTGACCAAGGTCACAATCGGCTGCGGCCCCGCGATTTACGATGCGGACGCCTCGACAGTGGCTGGGTCCCAGCCGAGTGAGCTGGAAACCGTAAAGAAGAATTTCCTGATGAAAAAACTGGGCCTGGCCGACAGCGACGACCTGATGGCCGCGATCGATTCCGTGATCGAGACCTACGGCAAATCCGAGCGCAACAAGTATCGCGCCGTGATCTATTACATGCTGACCAAGCATTTCAGCAAGGAAAGCGTCTACGGCTGAGCCGGACGCAACCGATGACAAAGGCCCGCCCCGGTGGCGGGTCTTTTTCGTTTGGGGGCTGTTAACCCGGGATCGCATAGCAAGACCCGCCAATGGGAAACCAATCATACTGGCCGAAACGCCACGGCATCACGCTTGTATGCCCCTTCATGCCCTGCTTCGAGCTGTACGCGTCCTGACCCGACAGCGGCTGTGATCCGATCTGCCACGGTTTGACTAAAAAGCCCCGGGCATTTCCGTTGATCCAAGCTGACATCCGGGCTTAGATAGCCCTGTCCCGACCAGGATGGCGGACCCTCATAGAACACGTGCGGAGCGAGTAATTGCGCGTGGGTAAAGGAGGGTCCCGGGGGGTCGGGGCCCTCCTTCTTGTTTCAAAACAGCATCAGCACCACGCCGATGATCGTGCAACCGATGACCGGGTATCCGCCATCGATCCAGATCAGGGATTTGTCGCGAAAACTGAAGAGGATGTTGTTCACCATCCATGGTAGCGCGACGAACAACCCAAGCCCTGCCCCTACCATCAGGCCCCCACCAACGGTCGAAATCCCGGCACTCGCCAAGATGTGGCGCGTCATCCCCGCCACAACGACCGACATCACCAAGCTGACGACATAAGGCAGCGGGCTGGCCGAGGCCTTGATCTGATCTTCGGTCAATCCGTTCGCCGCCATCCACGGCTTTGACAGCGCCATATACCAGACCGCCCCGAACACCCAGGCCGCAGCCCCGGCCACCAAGACATTCAGAATTTCCATGTGACTTCTCCTGTTGCACTGAAGAAATCATGCCATGGGCGGCGTGCAACCTTAAGCGGAAAAGCCACCCAGTTCGCAAATGATCCGCCATTCCTCTTCAGTGACCGGCTGCACCGACAGGCGGGAATTATTGGCCAGAACCATCCCCGACAGGCGCGGGTCGCCCTTCACATCTGCCAGCGTCACGGGCGTCTTGAACGGCCCCACGGCCTTGATGTCCACGCATTCCCATCGGGGATCGTCGGTGGTGGTGTCGGGATGGGCCAGCGCACAAACCTCAACCACGCCAACAATCGCCTTTTCCTTCAGCGAGTGATAGAAAAAGCCCCGGTCGCCCAAGGCCATTTCACGCATGTTGTTGCGGGCCTGGTAATTGCGGACGCCATCCCATTGCTCGCCCGCATCGCCCTTGGCCACCTGCTGATCCCAGGACCATGTGTTCGGTTCGGATTTGAACAGCCAGTAGCGCATCAGCCGATCACCTTGTTCCACGCCTCGATCCGCACCTTCTCGAACAGGCCCGCCTTGGCATAGGGGTCATTCGCCGCCCAATCTTCAGCGCCCGCGCGGTCCTCGGCCTCGATCACGACGAGCGAGCCGATCATGTCCCCTGCTTCGTTCAGGAACGGCCCGGCATGGGTGACAGGGGTGGATTTCAGATAGGCGACATGGGCATCCCGGTTGGCCTTGCGGACCTCCAGATGACCAGGCTTATCGGTGCAGATCAGCGCATACAGCATGGGTTATTCCTGTTTCAGAGGGCGGTTCAGAAGCTCCGCCATCACATCCTGCACAGAGACGCGACCCTGGCACAAGGCTGCAACGGCATCGGCAATGGGGGTATCCAGCTCCGCATGGGCCGAAAGTTCCTGCGCGGTGGCGGCCCCTTCGACAGTGGCAGCGGGGTCGAGCGGGCGGGCCCCGGCAAGCGCCTGCCCGTGGCGGTAATTACGCGATTTGTCCGAGGTGCAGGTCAGCACCAGATCGCCGAAGCCAGAAAGCCCCGCAAGCGTTTCATCCCGCGCGCCGCGAAAGGCCGCAACCCGGCGCATCTCGGCAAAGCCGCGCGCCATAAGCGCCGCCCGAGCGCTTTCGCCAAGCCCGGCCCCCATGACCGCGCCTGCCGCAATGGCGATGACGTTTTTCAGCGCGCCGCCCAGTTCCGCCCCGACCAGGTCGGCGCTGCGGTAAAGCCTGAGCGCGGGGGTAGAAAGCCTGTCCTGCAACGCCGCGCCAAGGGTATCGTCGGCAAGGGCCAGCGTCAGGGCCGTGGGAAGACCGGCGGCGATATCCACGGCAAAGCTGGGACCGGTCAGCACACCTGCCGCCACGCCCGGCAGGTCGCGGGTGATCAACTGGCAAGGCGATAGGCCAGTGGCCAGATGGATGCCCTTGGCACAGGAAATCACGGTGCCCGCATGGCCCGGCAGGATCGGCAGAACCTCGTGCAGTTTTTGCGTGGGCACGGCCAGCAACAGCACATCCGCCGTCAGGTCGCTGATATCCCCGGTCACGCGCAGACCGTCGGGAAAGCCGTGGCCCGGCAGACGGCGAGAGTTCTCGCGCGCGGCCTGCATGTCCTCGGCCCCGGCGCGGGCCCATAGCGTCACCTCAGCCCCGGCGCGGGCCAGCGTGATGGCAAGCGCCGTGCCAAACGCCCCTGCGCCCGCGATATCCACCCGGTTCATGCCTTGGCCCCTTTCTTGCCAGACCCGATCAGTGCCGGGCTGGTGCGATCCAGCGGCCAGCGCGGGCGCGCCGACAGGTCCATCCCGTCGCGCTGACCTGCACGGTAGGCTTCCCACCCGGCCCAGGCAATCATCGCGGCGTTGTCGGTGCAGAGCTTCAGTGGCGGCGCGAGGAACGGCACGTCATGGGCGCCCGCCACATCCTCCAACGCTGCGCGTAGGGTCTGGTTGGCAGCAACCCCGCCGGCCACGGCGAAACAGGTCAGGTCGGTCTGGCCCATCAGCGCACGGCGGGATTTCTCGGCCAGCACATCACGTACAGCGGCCTGGAAAGACGCACATAAATCAGCGCGGTCTTGTTCATGCATCCCACCCTGGTCTGCAACCAGTCCATCACGGGTGCGCAGCACGGCGGTCTTGAGGCCGGAAAAGGACATGTCACAGCCTTCGCGGTCCAGCAATGGGCGCGGCAGGGGGAAGCGTTTGGGGTCGCCCGACAGCGCCGCCTGTTCCACCACCGGCCCACCCGGTTGCGGCAGGCCCAACAGCTTGGCGACCTTGTCGAACGCCTCACCCGGCGCGTCATCAATCGTGCCGCCAAGGCGGGTAAAATCGTCCGGCCCGTCCACACGCAAAAACTGGCAATGCCCGCCAGAGACCAGAAGCATCAGGTAGGGGAAATCCACCCCATCCGTCAGGCGCGGGGTCAACGCGTGGCCCGCAAGGTGATTGACCCCCACCAACGGCACGCCCAGGCCCATAGCCAACCCCTTGGCGCACATCACGCCCGACAGCACGCCGCCGATCAGGCCCGGCCCGGCAGTGACCGCGATGGCGTCGATCTCGGCCAAGGTCACGCCTGCCTGTTCCACCGCCCGTTCCACCATCAGATCCAGCCGTTCAGCATGGGCACGCGCGGCGATCTCGGGCACCACGCCGCCATAGGCCTCGTGCAGGTCGGTCTGGCCGCTGACCACCGAGGACAGCAGCGTTGCGCCATCATCCACGCGCAACACGGCGGCGGCGGTATCGTCGCAGCTGCTTTCAATGCCAAGGATGGTCAGGCGGTCGGTCATGGCGGGCGTCGTTGCACAAGGGGTGTCCCGCAGGTAACACTCCCCCCGATGCCTGACAATGCCACCCCCCTGATCCTTCTGACGCGCCCGCTTGCGCAGGCGGCCCGCTTTGCCGATCAGTGCCGGGCGGCGTTCGGGGAAAAGGCCGAGATCCTCATCGCGCCGATGCAGGAGATCGTGCTGCTGGACCTGCCGCCCATTCCGCCGGGTGCCACCCTGATCTTCACCTCGGAAAATGGTGTACGGGCCTATGACGCGGGCGGTGGCGGCATGGGGCACAGCGCCTATTGCGTCGGGGACCGCACGGCGCGAGTCGCGGCAGAGGCCGGGCTGAAGGCGCTGTCAGCCGGGGGCGCGGCGGGCGATCTGGTGGCACTAATCCGCCAAAAGCACGCCAATGCCCCGCTGATACACCTTCACGGAACCCATGTGCGCGGCGATATTGCGGAACAGCTTGGCGCGGCGGGTCTCAACGTCGCGGGGCATGTCGTCTATGACCAGCGCCCCCTGCCCCTGACCGATGACGCGCTTAAGGCGCTGACCGGGTCGCGCCGGGTGATCGTGCCGCTTTTTTCGCCCCGCAGCGCCACCCTGTTCGCAACAAACCTGCCCGAGGGGGCCTGCCCTGACCTGATCTGCATCAGCGAAGCCACAAGGGCGGCCTTGCCCGGTGCGCTGCACCCGGTGGCCCACCTTGCCGCCGCCCCGACCGGCGCGGCGATGCTCAAAGCTTTGGCGAGACAACTTAGCCCCTAGCCCTCGCAGGTACGCCCATGCGAACCTATCTGTGACTCGGCGCTGCACCGGACGGGATTCTGCAGCGCTTCATGAATAGTTTGAAGGAAATAGACGGTGGCCGACCCGAACACGACCCCTCAGGAAACCGACGAAACCCAGGATGAGGCCGCACTGGCCGAGGCCAGCACCGACGCCGATGCTGCGGTGGTAGATGCCGAGATTGTGGAAGAACCCGCCCCCGTCGAAGACCCTTCCGTGACGGAACCCACCCCACAACCAGCCGCGCCCGCGCCGCGCCGCGGACCGGGTTTCGTGCCGCTGGTTCTGGGCGGTGTGGTCGCTGCGGGTTTGGGCTATGGCGCGGCCTTCATGGGCTTTGCGCCCACCGAACAGGATAACAGCGCGACGGAGGCGGCCCTTGCCGCGATCCAGACCTCTCTCGATGAACAGGCGGGGACGCTGACCGCGTTGGCCACCCGCGCAACTGCGCTAGAGGGGCAGATCGACGCCATCCCCCCCGCGCCGGAGGCCGTGGATCTTGGCCCGCTTTCCGAACAGATCACCGCGCTCGGCGCCCGGATCGACGCAACCAGCGGACAGATCACCGGCCTGACCGACCGCATTACCTATCTCGAAACCCTGCCGCTTGGCGAAGGCGGTGAAGGCGCGGACAATTCCGCCGCCGTGGCCGCCGCTGTGGCGCAGATGCAGGCCGCCTTGCAGGAACAATCGGCAAGCCTTGCCGAACAGCAGGCCGCCAATGCCGCCATGGCAGAGCAACTGGCCGCCGCCGCGACCGCCGCAGAAGAACGCATTGCCGCCGCCGAAGCCCGGGCCGAGGCCCGCGTGGGCAGCGCCACCGCACAAGCCGCGCTTGGCCAGCTGCGCATTGCTGTGGCCACCGGCGCGCCATTTGCCGGGGCGCTGACCGATGTTGCGAATGGCGCTGGCGTGGACGTGCCCGACGCGCTGGCCGCTGCCGCTGAAACCGGTGTGCCAACGCTGGAGGACCTGCAATCCAGCTTCCCCGCCGCCGCCCGCACCGCACTGCCCATTGCCATTCGCGAAACCGCGGGTGAGGGCAGTGTGAACCGCTTTACCGCGTTTCTTCAAAGCCAGGTCGGGGGCCGGTCCCTGGAACCACAGGAAGGCGACAGCCCCGATGCGGTTCTGTCCCGGGCCGAGGCTGCGCTGCGCAGCGGCGACCTGAGCAGCGTGATCACTGAATTGGCAACACTGCCCGAAGACGCACAGACCGCCATGGCCGACTGGACAGCCTCTGCCCAGACCCGCATCGCCGCGCTGGAGGCGATGGATGCCTTCGCCGCCGCGCTCGACACCGCGAATTAAGGGGGACCGACATGCTTCTCTGGTCCGTCCTGAAAATCATCATCTTCCTGACCGTCGTGGTCGCAGCAGCTTTCGGCATCGGTTATCTTTTGGAAACCGACGCCGTTCTGCTGATCACCGTGGCTGGTCGTGAATTCGCGCTGACGCCCCTGTCGGGGCTGGTCGCGGGGATCTTTCTGCTGTTGCTGGTCTATGTGGTGCTGCGGCTTTTGGGCCTGCTGCTGGCCACCATCCGGTTCCTCAACGGTGACGAAACCGCCATTTCCCGCTATTTCAACCGCCGGGCCGAGCGGAAAGGGTATCAGGCCCTGTCAGAGGGTATGTTGGCGCTGGCATCAGGTGAGGGGCGGCTGGCCATCCGCAAGGCCGAACGCGCCGAGGGTTATTTGAAACAGCCCGAACTGACCAACCTGCTGGTGGCGCAGGCTGCCGAAATGGCGGGTGACACCGCCAAAGCCACCGAAACCTACAAAAAGCTGCTGGCCGATGACACCACCCGCTTCGTGGGCATTCGCGGGCTAATGAAGCAGAAACTGGACAACGACGACACCGACACTGCGTTGAAGCTGGCCGAAAAGGCCTTCGCCCTGCGACCAGCCCATAACGAAGTGCAAGACACGCTGCTGAGCCTTCAGGCCGGGCACGAAGATTGGGCCGGGGCCCGCAAGACTCTGGCCGC
>ENA-OWNT01004235-OWNT01004235.1-seawater-metagenome-genome-assembly--contig:-NODE-4235-length-12776-cov-4.698874_pt1 | contig 12776 bp, 11 predicted proteins | sample MGYA00238136_ERZ651165 | MGnify/ENA primary metagenome ERZ651165 (study PRJEB26861, sample SAMN08777766) | seawater metagenome | isolation source: coastal seawater | place: USA: Florida | collected... | reverse complement strand
ACCCAACCACCCAGCCAGCCAGCCAGCCAGTCAGCCACTCAGCCGACCAGCCGACCGACCACTGAATGAGCCCACTCACTCACCCACTCACTCACTCACAGTCCCACTCACTCTCTTACTCACTCACTCACTCACTCACTCGCTGTTTGTTTGTTTGTTGGTTTGTGTGGCGGTCGGTCACTGCCACACACTGCCACACTGTCAGTCAGTCAGTGAGTCAGTGAGTGAGTGAGTCAGTCAGTCAGTGCGCGAGTGAGTGAGTGAGTGAGTGGGTGTTTGGGTGAGTGAGTGAGTGAGCGAACGACGATCGAACTGTGAGTGACTTTGAGTGAGCGAGTGAGTGACTGTGAGTGAGTGAGCGGCTGTGAATGACTTTGAGTGACTTTGAGTGACTGTGAGTGACTGTGAGTGACTGTGAGCGAGTGAGTGGGTGAGTGGGTGGGGGGCGACAGTGAGTGACTGAGTGAGCAACGAGTGCGTGTGAGTGAGTGAGTGATGAGTTTGGTTGGGTGGCATTCATCCGCCTCCGCCGAATGAGCAACCGTGGCCTTTGCCGCTGCCACACACACCAAACGATATCGCCATTTTTCAATCACATTTGTTAGAACGTTTCAACAACGCATTTCGTATCACATAGGCTAACATCGTTGTCTGCTGTCTGTGCCGTCGCCGCTGACGGCTTCGGCGTGGTGAGTGTGTGAGTGAGTGAGCGGTGATGCTGAAGCGATGGGGGGACGAAGACGGATTTTGCAGGTTTCAGTTAGTGAAGGTCCATCCGCCACAGCCACAGCGCCACAGCAACAGCCTCGGCTTCGTTGTCATCGTTCGTTGACGTTGTCGTCGTCGTCGTTCGTTCGTTGTGGCGTCGTTGTGTTGTTGCCGTTCGGTGATGTGGTGTGGACGTCGTTTGCTGTCAGTGTTTGTTGACGCCGCCGACGCCGCCCTCGTCCGTCGTTCGGCAATGTCGCGGGTGAAGTTGTTGTTGTTGTCGTCGTCGTCGTAAACGGTTGTAAGCTGCCGGCCCTGTTGTTTTTGTGGTTGGATTGAGTGTATGTACAAATTCCTGCCCGCACGCATCATCACCACCATGCAACTGTTGGTGAAGGCATGGTGGTCTCTGGTGTTGTTGGCGACACAGTCGCGACTTTCATGGACAAACTGCGGACTGGCTAGTGAGCACTGACCAAGCATAGACTCCTTGCATCGGTGGGTGCCCGACTGACACAGTACTGACTGGATCGAGTGCGCGATGCGTCTCGTGTGCCAGCCATTTCGGTGACGTTTATTTTTTTGAAGCAAAGCCTTACCTGCCGTGGACATAATACTTTGGAAAAGTGGAGTGCCACGACCGGCGCTCCTGTTTGTGTCCTGCCCGTGCACGTGGTTTCTTGTGCCTTTGCACTGCGTGCCAGGCAGATTGTCGGCATGCCCTTGTTCAAGGCGCGTCCCTCTCCAGCAGAGCGTGCTCGCAAGGCCAACGAGGAGCGCCAGTTGGTGTCGTTGCAGCAGAGTCTGCCAGTAGCAGTGCACCGCGATGCCCAACGCCATCACTGGGAGGTCGGCATTGAGTTGCGATCTGGTCAAATTCTGGTGTGCCAAATTCTTCTGCCAGACGCATTCCCGGACGCTGGTCCCACAATTAGGATCACCACACCGTGTTCACACCCGTGGCTGGGCCCAGACGGCATGACCGTTGTGGGTCACGACCAGCTGAAGAACTGGCACGCGTATTACGATCTCGGGAGGATATCAGCAGAAGTCATCAAAGCGCTGACAGAGCGACCACCCACACCTCGGGAGCAACCCCGAGCGCGCGCCCCCGCACCGCAAGCGCGTCCGCAGGCAACCCAACACCAATACCAACAGCAGCAGCAGCGGCAGCCGCAGCAGCGGATGCCACAGCAACAGCAACACGAACAACGCAGTTACCAGCAGTACGCTGCGCCACGCGGTGCGGCTGACAAGCCCCGCGCGAACCCCGCAGGCCGAGGTCGCCGAGAGCAACATGTTGAAGTGCCGGCGTCGTTCCCAGCCATCGACAGCGCGAACCTCGACGGCTTGATGTTTATGAAGGGAGACTCTGAAGATTCGAAAACTAGTCGCCGCCTGTTTGTCCTGGTGAGTTGTTGTATGGTGAAAATGTCGTGCACGAGTTTTCTGCTCTAACTGTCTCTCGCTGTGTTTTTGTGTGCGCGCTATGGGTGTTGCTGCGACCATTCGCGCGGTGCGATCTCCAACTCCGCTCGTCCCTCAGCGGCAACCACTGGTGGTGCAGCGCATGCAGAGGCGACACGAGTTGAGAAGAGGGTGCACAATTCTAGCAGAAAAGAACCTCAGCGCAGGAAAACAGTTTCAGTCTCTGCAACAAGAAGTGCAGGGATTGGACGCCCGCATCACAGAGCGTATGGAACATCTGCAAGCGGCCCTGGTGCACCAGAAGGCCGTTGCGAGTCAGTTTTCCCCAGAAGCCGCTTTAGAGACCCTGAAGCAGCGCAAAAACCAGTTAGATGACGCGTCGATGCAATTGACGGACGACTTTTTGCAGGACCCGGATGTAGACGAAGACGCGTTCTGTCGCGAGTTTCTGTCCATGCGGCAGGCATACCACGAAGCTAGTGGCATGCACGATCACTTGCTCGCAACCACAACAGCACCGGCCACTCCTTCCACGTGAATACACCTGCCCTCTCCCCACCCGCAGGGTGGCCGCCAATTATTTTTATTTTATTACTTAGACTCCAATTCACAAGCATTCCACACGCAAAACGCCGCGGCAAAGCCGTGCCTGGAGCTCTTGTGCTGCGGACGCCGCTGATGGTTCGCAGCGTCAACGCGCAGCATCAACACTAAACGACTATTGTTTTGGAGTCTTGGTCGTGCTTGACCACTCCACGCGCGACCAAATCCGGGATCTCGGCGGCGAGCCATGGCCTGTCCAACGACGGGGAAATCAGAACACAACAATGGGGTGGAAAGATCAGCAGCCAGCAGCACTCTCACCCCAGTCCGAGTGCCATCGCATGCGCAATGCCGAAGCGCGGCGCATTTTTGCCCCACAGCGGCTTGAAGTGAATAGTTAGGCAGATTTTGCCACCATGATACATTTTCGCCTAACAAGTGCGATAAACCCTTCAGCAACGGCCACCAGCAGGAACGCCACGTGTGCGGTCATATTGTACATACCGTCTTGCCATCCAAGATAGGGACACGGATTTCAGGAGACGTCGCCTGTTGGTGACGCACGCGCATCAATGTCGATACATAGAAAGGAAGGTTAACCCCTACCCATTGGAGCGCAGGTGACCCCAATAGTGTGCGGTCTGGCACCACGCACCGGGTAGCCAACAGGAATATCGAAGCAAAAATCAAATTCATATTTCAACTTGTCGTGGAACGTCCAGCACTTGCCTTCCCACGTTGTCCCTGTTTTGTTGCATCTATAATCACGCACAACACGCACCGGCACATGAGAGCGGGAAATACGGCCACCGCAAGTGAAACACGGCAACCGCATAGAGTGGTGGCGCCAGCATTGACCTGCACGCGTCGCACGTACTTGATTGTGAACCAGTCTTTGTCTTGCTCCTTGTTGGATTTGACGTACTTGATCAGTGACTGCAGCTCCTGCTTGCAGCGGTTCTTCCAAGCCTCTCCGTCTCGTGGACCCGCACGGATCGTCAGCAACGGGATGCCCGAAAGTGACTTCTTGAGTCCGGAGTCCATCTCGATTATGAAACAGCGGAGTCAGCAATGGTTGTCGCCACGGACTGCGCGGGAAATCAGGACGAAAAAACTCTTTTGGTACACAATGCAGAAGAAGGATCGGCCAACAGCGCTGATGCGAGAGTCAGTGGGGGGCGCTGGTGTCACATACTTGATCCATCTGGCACACCACATATTATTCATGGCTGGCCACTAACAAGAGACGACACAGAGGTTCAACACATGCACAAGAGACACCAGCAACCGACAACAACAATATATAGAAAATAGACTGGCCGCCAACCAGAGAACGGCGGCGGCGACGAATACAACGACGTCAACAATGACGGTGGACCACACCAACAGCCAAAAACCAGTATCTGCACAACGACTACTCCAGTATGATACTCGAATACATTACCAATCGACAACCGACAATGACTATGAATGGGATACCAAACACGGACGGACGGCGAACGACGACAACAGACAACCGACAACAGACAACCGACCACAACCGACAACCAACAACAGACAACACCAGACAACAACAGGTAGATGACAACAGCAGACGACACGACGACGACGACGACGATGGCACTTGCTTGAGGCCGTCGAAGGCGCAGAGTCGCGGCCGCAATAAATACCACAGGCTGTGTGAGTGATTGAGTGAGTGAGTGAGGGAGGGAGGGAGTCCACCACAACACGACACACACACGCACACACACACACACACACACACACGCCACAGCCGATCGTCGTCGGTCAACGCACCTAACTGCGAACACAGGCTGTTCACTCTCTCACAACACACACTGTGGAGTGTGGCCTGTATAGTATAATAGCCAAGTAGTTTGTTGCGTGTATGTAGCCTGTAACCTTGTAGCCTGTGGCCAATATCATTCGTTTCAGGTTCGTGCGTGCAACTCACTGCACGGCGCGTCACAAATGAGCAGTTGGGTGTCATCTCGACTTTGTGTTTTCCGCTTTGATGGAGGGTAGAAGTTGCGCTCCGGACGGACATTCACTCAATCAATAGGCCATTTATTTACTTCGGTGCACGCACAGTGCAAAAAAATGCCTCCAAAGGGCAAATGGGAATTCTGTCGAAGAAATGACCGAAAAATGTGGAAAGCATCATCAAGTTACAAATACGTGGTCTGGAGGTAGGTGTCGCTGATGGACGGAGGGTCCGGGGTCCAATCGCCACACACACACACACACACACACACACACACACACACACACACGCACTCACGCACTGGTGTGTTGGTTGCTTGGTCGCACACACACGGTATGGACTCAGTAGCAACAACAACGCGCCACGCAATACCACGTACGTCGCAACGTGCTGACTTACTTACTGACTGACTTACTTACTTGCATACTGACTTCCCTGACTGACGTTGCTTGCAACGTATCCATAGCGTCCGGCACAATAGGTTCGCTGTTACGTTGGTTGGTAGGTATGGCCATAGGTCGGTTGGCGGGTAGGTTCGTTGGTAGGCCGGAAGTAGGTAGGTAGATACAGTCATCAATGTAGGTGGGGAGAGAGGAGAGGGAGGTCTCGCTTGCTTGCTTGCTGCAACGAACGCAGCGTGCAAACGTTCATCCACACAACGACAAACGCTCCCGCACTGTGGTCGATGTGAAGGTTGCGCCGCACACCTGATGCTGAACCGTGAGTATATACGTCTGGAGACTGTTTGTCACCCAAGTCAACGTCATGTCGTAGACGTCGATGCCCACGATATGCGTGCCTGGCGGCGCATGCCGTGGAGTCGAGGACTTGCCGTTGGTCGAGGAATCGCGACAGTCGCGTGAACAGCGAAAGAGTCGTGGCGGGCGTGCTTGCATGGTCGCGCGAGTGTGCGATCAATGCCATCCTGTCGCATGCGGCTCGTGTTCATCTTGCCGACAATAGCTTGCACAGCAACCTGGATCACACGGCAGAACTCACAACGAGCTGGCTCAGCGATCGGGCCGCACATACATGCAGCGCCGCCGGCCATCGCCGGCTACGCGGAACCCCACAAACTCCCACTTGTGCTCAAACAGCGACATATTTTTTTTGTCCCATTGGCGCGTCCTCGTCATTTCAGTTGCGAAGATTCGATCCTCCTCGACAGCCCACTCGCCCAGACCTCGCGCCCACACACCGCGCAGAACTGCGATACGAATGCGCTCACTTGTGCTCTTGTCGTTGCTCGTGTGCACAGCAAAGGCCACCCTGCTGGACGATGCCGAGGCGGCGCTCGTTGAGTCGGCAGAGTCCATAGAAGACCAGTATCGCGAGTTCTACGGCAGCAGTGGCCAAGAACCGCCATCATGTGAATACTTCGATTCCTGCGACAACCCTCCGGTGTCGTCTGAAGACGGACAAGTGATCCCGGAATGGCAGACGAGCGGCACGCCGTACCACGACCTGTGTGAAGTGGGCGAAGTGGTGACGTTTCCGGAAGCCCCGAACTGCCCAGCGGTGACGCACACCACATGTGCAATCGACGTGTCGTACGCCACGGCTGCGACCAAGTTTGTGGCAGGCGCCGACCTTGAGTCCGACGAAATGAAGCTGGCTGTTTGCGTGCAATCGACGCTGGACTCCATTTGGCACACCAGCTTTGCGGACGTGCTGGACATCCAAAATTACACGGAGTACATTTACTCCAGCGTGGGCGACACTGGAATTTTCAATCAGTTCCCGGGCACGTCATGGGGCGAGTGCCCAGGGTCGTACGATCCCCGCTTTCGCCCTTGGTACGCTGCTGCTGCCATGGGGCCCAAGAATGTTGTTTTGATGATCGATGTGAGCGGCAGCATGGCCGTCGCTGACCGACTGTCCTTGGCGAAGGAGGCCGCCAAAAAGGTTCTCGGCACGCTGACGGAATATGATTACCTGGGCATTGTGACGTTCAGCTCTACTGCAAGTACGTATTCCAGCACCATGCAAGCGTACACCACAGACCGCGGATGCGTGCTGGAGGACTACATTGATTCGCTCACTTCCGGCGGTGGGACAAACTACGGGGACGCCTTCGAGGCCGCATTTGACCTCATCGATGATAGCATTGCGGACGGCAGTGTCGCGGCTTGCGACACGACGCTGCTTCTGTTTCTGACCGACGGTCAAATATCCGTGGGTTTGGAAGGGGCACCACTGTACGACCAGATTTCCGCGAGGGCCGATGATCACCACAGCCACATTTTAACGTATGCTCTGGGATCGTCGGTGGACACCTCAGTAACGACGGACATCGCCTGCTTCAATGACGGAGTCGCTTTTCAAGTTGACGACGGCGGCGACCTGGCCTCCGTAATGGCTTCGTATTACGTTTTCTTTGCTTCAGAGGTGGACCCCAACGCTGTCAAACCGATGTGGACCAAGTACCGAGAGTACAACTCTGGCAACTTCGTTGCGTCGGTGTGCATGAGTGCTTTCGACCGAGATCTGTTCGACGACGAGGGGATCACGCGGCTGCTCGGCATCGTCTGTGCGGATTTGATGGAGGATCACATTCTCGCGTTTAATGGATCACTGGACGGGCTTGAACGCCGGCTGAACACGTCAAGCTCATCATGCCCGCTGGTGCATGGAACACCTTCCCAGTTGGCCCAGATTCGTGCAAGAATGCCGGGCAATCCGCTAGCATGCCCAGGAGATCCCGCCGCAGGTTCGACAACACCATCTTCAGGAACAGGAACGACAACGACAACGACAAGCCCCAACGCTGCGCCACTGGTCGACGTTCCGTGGTTTTACTACGTTCCGGCCCTCATCGTTGTCGTTGTCATTGTCGTTGTCGTCATTGCTGTGTGTGTGGCCAAGAAGCAAGCGACGCAAAAGTCGACCGAGCCGCCGCCACACCAAGCAAAGCCAAGTGCTGCACTGCCCCAACACACTCACCATGCTAACCATCGGCAGAACGTGAGTCACCAACCCCAGTATCTACCCAACAATGCAACGCAACGGCGTGGAATGGTGATCGTGGCTGGAGGCGCGCAACCAGTAGAGGAGGTTCGTCCGTTGTTGTTACCGAGTGATTCATTGTGATATGCCGCAGTGCTGATCGCTTCGTGGGCGTGCTAATGTTTTTCCAGGTGGACAACTTGCCCATGGCAGTACCCATTGAGGTTGGCAGGACACGAAGATAGTCCCCCCACACCATTGACATGAATAGCGCGTTCATGTTCCCCTACACCCTTATTACCAATCTTGCTTTAGCCTCGTTGCTCACAAAACTCAGCTGCCCGCGTCATTGCGGTGGAGTCAGTCGATGCAGCAACAATTAATTACAACAAACTCACGCACGCTTGTACGTCCCCAGGAGATACTGTCCGTTGCCATTGTTGCTATTGTCAGCGTTGCATCTTTGCAAGAGCCCACTAAACGAACTGTGCAGAAGTCGACTCACACATACTGCGGCACCACGAGCATCGCTCATATCACGTGAGTGCCGTGAATAAAGGCGTCTGCACACACTGCAACGGGATTCGCACTTGGCGAAGCGCCCTTCCTTCGCACAGATTTCTCCACCGTCGGGAAGCACTGCTTACATTGCATCATGATTATTGTTTACATTATATTGCCGATGGGCCCACAGTTTTGCGCTGCGGTGAGACTCTCAACTTCCTGGCTGCCCGCGCTTTCGCCTGTGCAACAACAGCTTTCCTGTGAATAGCTGTGTCTGGCGAGTGCTGATATGCCTTGAAAAGGGCTTTTACCGACCCCCCGTTTGTCTCTCGCTGGGCACCACGGCTCGCGGAGCGCATCGCTGCCTGGGTGCTCTTAGAGTAGCAAAGACTCGAAATAACGATCGGGGAGTTGTCCGAGTGCAGTGGGTTCCTTGCTGGATGTGCAGGGCTTGCAGGTGATCGCCGACCGCCAGCCTCCAAAGATTGTGGCACACCGACCGCTAGAGGCGAAGCCGGCCCGCGTCCTCCCTTAGACCGGGGTGAGCGGCGGCTGTAGACGGTTTGAGTCACCTCAAGGCCTTTTGTAATGTCGGCGTCCTTGTCCAGCACATAACGAGACGCATGCGGATGCCTGGGACCAGCTGATGCTTGTGTCTGCCTCAGCTGTGTGCCGCCAACGATTGACAAGCCTAGCGTGGCAGCGGACATCCTTGACTGACTACCACTGCCCAGAGAACCACTTCTCTTTGCAAGAAGTGGCGATGATGGCTTCATTCTGTGGCCTCGAGCCGGGGATCCGAGCCGCACTGGTGGACGATGTGGTCGGTGCGAGCCGGAGCTGGACATGATGGTTCAACGGCGGGCTAAGACGTCCGCAAAGTGGTCATCGCACCTGCAGATAGCACGACGTTTACGAACAAATGCAATGACAGTGCCACCGTGATTCTTAATGTAACAAAAGTTGATCAATAAAAAGCACAAACTGCCCAGTACCAATGGTTGTGGAATTCATTTGGCACTAGAGGAGAGGTAGTTGCATTGAAGCCACCCATCACAGAGTCGCCATAGTTGCAATGCTACGTATAACCGAACAAACACATGACAATGTCAGCATACGACGAATGCGACGAGGAGTCGCTAGAGGGAGAGTCACCAGTCCACGGCATTCACACCACGCCGCAACAACGAACAAAGACGGCACGCAGGGACCGACACCGACAGTGGAAGCGCTGCTGCAGATGGTGCCGCACGTTGACGGGCAACACCACACAATGCGTCGTATACGACAACAACACTCCATATAGACATCGGCAACGACACAAAACCAAAGGCAGCAATGACGACGACACCACCAAGTGACATTTATTTGATGACAACGACAACACAAAACAGCGGAGGAACGGAGGAACGGGGGAACGGAGGAACGGCGGAACAATGGATGAAGAAACGTCGTTTGATCTTCCGTAACAACGAACGAACGAACGAACGAACGAACGAAGAACGAAACGGACGAATGAACGAACGCTCAAACTGCCAAACGAACGAACGAACGAACAAAGTAACAAAGTGAACAAACGAACGATCACAGTCACTCACAGTCACGCCCACCGCCACTGACTGACTGACCGACTGAAAGACTGAGAAACCTCAAATTCAGTGGTCGATGAGTGGTCAGTGAGTGGTCAGTGAGTGGTCAATGAATGGTCAATGAGTGGTTAATATCAAATGGAAAGTGAATGGTCGACGAATGGTGACTGTGTGGTAATCGAGTGGTGGGTGAGACGACAATGGTCAGCGAATGTTTCCGACATAAACAGTCCGCGAGTGGTCAACGAACGAATGAATAATCAACGGTCTTTGAATATTCAACGAGTGGTCAATCAATGGTCACAGCGTGTCGATGCAGTGTCAGGGTGTGGTCAGTGAGTGGTTACGAACACGAACACAAACGAACGCTGACCACTCACCCACTCACTCACTCACTCACTTCGCCCACTCATTCATTCATCGTTCGCACGCCGTCGTTGTGTCGTTGGTCGTTCGTTGTGTCGTTCGTTGTTCGTTCGTCGTCGTTCGTGTTCGTTGTCGTTCGGCCATCGTTGTTTTGATTGTTGGATCGATTGTTGGTTGGAATTCCGTGGCGCAAGACGAACAGCGTTCGTTCGTTGCTGCGGGCTGGTACCTCACTGTCGTCGACAGTGCAACGATGCAGGTTGCGGTCAGAGGCTGACCGTCTGCCTGACGAAGGCCGGTGGATGCCGAAGATGCTGGGCATTGGGTTAGTGGTGAAGATTGCAGGTGATGGGCGATGGGGCAACACCTACGTGCTGGCGTGATGCGTAATGAATGCAGGATGCAGAAACAAGGCGGCAGGCAGATTGATGGGGAGAGAAAGGGGACGACGGAGAGTACACGGTCATTTCTACATCAATCCTGGAAGTGCAGGCAGTGGATCTACGGCGGTGACGACCATGGTAGGCGACGTGGGATCTGTCGATGTCTGTCGCTCCAATTGTTGCGTCCTCCAAGCGCGTGGCCTTGCCTGTGCCTGTCAAAATGTGATACAGCGTCTCGAAGGACGCTGCATTTTGGTTGTTCGTCGCCATTTCAGCTTCCAGTTTTAGTCGGCGTCTCCGCGCCTAGTAACGTCATCGATCAACACTTACTTTCGTGGTCATGCTAACTCTGCGTCTGGCCCGACGTGTGGTGGCGACGCGGCCCTTGGCTCGTAGGCAAGGCGAGCGGCTCCTGAGGTGCTTCAGCGTGGATGGAGGAATTGAAGCCGACGGCGAGTTCCCGTACAAGTCCTTGTCACACCAACTGGACAAAGAAATAGCTGAGGAGGAGGATTACGAAGAACCTGAAGATTTGATAGCATTGCAGTCCGAGATCGATTTCGTGGTCGATGACGACGAAGTTCCCGGCTTCGGCTTAGCCACCACCCTGATGCGCACATCAGAGACGGAAATAATCGAGGTGGTGTACGACGCGGAAAACATTGAGCGTGCTATCGATGACGACGACGGTACGTACTACGTGTAGCTGCGCGCGCCGTCCGCGGAACAAATCTGAACGCGATTTGTTGACCTGTAGAATCAACTGTGCCGTTCTCGGTCACAGTGGCCAAGACGAGCGTACCCGACGCTGTTTTATCATTCGACTGCATTGCTGGGGAGTCTGGAGGCTTGCGAATTTATCGCGTTGCAGTTGACAAAGAGGACACCTCCTTGGAGGACCTCCACGACGACGACGACAACGACAACGACGACAACGATGACAACGCCTCAGGTTTAGATGACACAGACAATGACGACGAACCCAACGACGACGCCCCATCGGCTCTCAACGTCGCAAACTACCAAGGACCATCGTTCGACGACTTGGACGAGGGACTTCAGGAAGAATTCGTCAACTTTTTGGAGGTGAGACCAAGCGCCGTTGCCGGTGTCGGCGTGGCACATGGCTCTCTCGTCACGTGTATGTCTACGTAATACTAGGCTCGCGGCATCAACGAAAGTCTCTGCTCGTACATCGTGCGGTCAAGCGAGCACAAAGAGCAACTGGTATGTCGTAGTGGATTGTGGTGGCGCACTGCGGCGTGTCGGTATCGCTGAAATTCAACCCGTGCCCATACGTTATGTTGAACATTGCCAGGCATACATCAACTGGCTATGTGAGGTCGATGACTTCATTCGCGCAGACGAGAAATAGATGGCTGGGGCTGCATCTGGCGACGACACTCAAAACAATCTGCGTACTGAGCCTCGGAACACCCGCCGGATGACTGGGTAACGTAATTTGCTGCTGTTGTAACAATATATTTGCCGAGTTTTTGTGTCAACGGAAATACTACTGACTCATCGAGCACACTGAGTTGCTGTGGGGTCCTCGGTGCGCCATCGACGTGCAGAAGTGAAACAACAGCACGTGGTTGGGATCGGGACCTGTGGCCCGATCATAGACACGCCGCGGTTGTACTTCCATTGACATCGAAACATGTAAGTATGTGTGCCTCGATGAAGTCCTCGCACTCCGTTGGTTGAACCAACCAATCGCGAGTACTAAGGCACGTTGCACGTTACAAACGCCCCTTCACCATCAGCATTGCCACCAAAAAACCATTCAACCATTCAACCATTCAACCATTCAACCATGCAACCATTCAACCATTCAACCATTCACCGATTTAACGATTCACAACCACTCCACCAAGTGCCCAACGACCAACACCCTGCTCGGTGGCAGGGGCTGACCCGTCAGTCAAGTCAGTCTGTTGTTTGGGTCGCCAACGACGTTGGTTCGCCGTCGCCGTCGTCGTTGCTGTTGCAGAGCGTGTTTGTTTTGATGGAGCAGTTGCGTGGTCGTTGCGACAAAACGACTGATTGTCGCAGTAACTAACGCCCAGTCGTTTGAGTGAGTGAGTGTGAGAGAGGGGAAGGCAACACCTAGTACTCGAGTGCTGTGTACTTTTTGTACGAAGTGCTGCGCTTTGGTGCCTTGTGCGCCGTTGTGGCGGCAAAATGCATGCCAGAACAGCCCAGAAAGTCAAGTACTATGAGTACTAGTACTAGAGTACCAGCCATTCCGTCGTTCGTCGTTCGTCGTTCGTCGTTCGTCGTTCGTCGTTCGTCGTTCGTCGTTCGTCGTTCGTCGTTCGTCGT
>ENA-OWNT01004234-OWNT01004234.1-seawater-metagenome-genome-assembly--contig:-NODE-4234-length-12779-cov-3.835144_pt1 | contig 12779 bp, 9 predicted proteins | sample MGYA00238136_ERZ651165 | MGnify/ENA primary metagenome ERZ651165 (study PRJEB26861, sample SAMN08777766) | seawater metagenome | isolation source: coastal seawater | place: USA: Florida | collected... | reverse complement strand
TGCACGCCACCGGTGCCGGCCGCTTCCTTGCGGGCGCTGAGCGCGGCCTTTCGGCGCTCTTGGAGGCGCTGGTAGCGCTCTTCGGCGTCTTGGCGATCGGCCTCGAGCACGAAGGAGCGGCGTAGCTCGTCGGCCGCACGGCGCAGCTGGCCGTAGTAGCGCCCCGCCTCACGGAGCAACCGCGGCATGCGCTCCGGCCCGACCACCACGAGTGCGACCGCTCCGATCAGGAAGATCTCGCCCCAGCCCAACCCGAGCAACTCGCCCCCGTGTGTTCCTCTTCGCCGACGGCTTCGCGCACCGGCATACGAGCCCGCAACATACCGTGTCCCGGCGCCCATGGACAGGCGCACGACGCCTCTGTATCCTTGCCCTTCGTGCCACGAGGAGGGCGTCGTGTGCAGGTTGTTCGGCTTCCGGAGCTCGGTCGCGTCTAGCGCGCACCAGTCGCTGCTCGATGCCGAGAACGCGCTCGCCGACCAGTCGGTCCGCCATCCCGATGGCTGGGGCATCGGCTGGTTCGTCGACGAAGACGCGTACATCGCCAAGTGTGGGTCCGCCGCCCACGACAGCGCCCGGTTCCAGCGCACCAGCCAGCGCCTGGCCAGCCACACGTTCATCGTGCACGTGCGCAAGGCCACCCATGGCGGCGTCGACCCGATGAACGCCCACCCGTTCCGCTTCGGTCGCTGGCTGTTCGCCCACAACGGCACCGTGTTCGGCATGCGCGAGCTCCGGCCCTGGATGGAGGCCCAGCTCGGGCCGGAGTGTCAGGCCCAGATCCTGGGCGACACCGACAGCGAGCTGCTCTTCCACTGGCTGCTGGCCCGCCTGGTGCGCCACGGTGTGCAGCGCAGCGGCCGCGCTCCCTCCGATGCGCAGCTCGTCGGCCGCGTCGTGCGTGAGGGCCTGCTCGAGCTCGACGCTCAGGCCATCGCCAGAGGCTACGACCGCCCCCTCACCAACGTCCTCCTCACCGATGGGCGCCTCATGGTGGGTCACCGGGCCGGCATGCCACTGCACCTGTCCACGCAGAAGAACTTCTGCCCCGATGCCGGAACCTGCACGGCCGTGAAGCGCTGCCTCGAGGCCCGCCGCCCCGCCCACCACCCGGTCAACCACCTGCTCTTGGCGAGCGAGCCCATCGGCACCGACCAGAACGTCTGGGAGGAGCTCCCGGACGGCACCACCGTGGTGCTCGACGCATCCATGCACCTCAGCCACACCCCTCCCCCCGAGGGGTGGGTCGCGCCGGTGCTGCCCGATCACTTCCACGATCTGTTGGCTGTCTCATAGCCCCGGAGGCCCCGTGACCCTGCTCCTCCTCTCGCTGTCCGGGGCCCTCGCCCAGAGCCCGCAGGGCTGCTTCAGCTACGCCCGGGGCGTGCCTCGACCCAACGTGCCCGACACCCTCGCCTCCACCACACGCCCCATCCTCGTCCACTACGACGCCAACTACGCGCCGGATCAGGCCCAGAAGGCCGCCGAGGTGCTCGAGGCGATGGAGCACGCGTGGGATGTGCAGGTCGACCAGCTCGGCTTCCGCGCCCCCGAGCTCCCCGACATGGCCGACGGCCCCGAGTACGACGTCTACCTGATCGAGTACTACCAAGGCACCGCCTTCGTCGCCGCCGACAACTACGCCGATGCCATCGTCGGCGACGGCTACAGCTCCACGTCCTCGTACATGGTCATCGACGCCCGGCTGCCGATGAACTGGATCGACCTGTACGTCGCCCACGAGTTCAACCACATCTGCCAGTGGTCCACCGACTTCACCGAGTGGACCACGACCGTCTGGGAGGCCTCGGCCACCAATGCCCAGGTATGGACGCTGGGCGCCGCCGATGGCCGGTGGGACCTCGACGTGCGCGACTTCCAGGAGGCCGCCTACTTCCCGGCCCTGCTCTCCGACAGCTCCTACACCTACTACGGCGCGGGCCTCGGCTACCTCTACGAATACGGGGCCGCGATCTGGGTGCGCATGCTCGACGAGCAGTATGGCCACAACGACGGTGCCAAGGGTGTCGAGCTGTGGGACGCCATGGCCAACGAGGGCTTCGGACAGGAGCCCGACGTCCTCGACGCCGTCGCGGAGGTGGCCGACGAACCCCTCGGTGAGGTCCTGAACCAGCTGGCCTTGGTTCGCTTCCTCACCGGCGACGACTGGGACGACCGCGGCCTCGCCGACGCCGCCACCTGGGTGGCCAACGAGGCCGTGTCCGCCCAGTCCTTCGACGCGAGCGACCTGCCCCTGAGCGCCGAGCCGCTGACCCCGCAACCCCTCGTCACCGGCCAGAGCTTCGTCGACATCGACCTGTCGGCGGGCCTCAGCCCCGCGCCCAAGGGAGAGGTCCCCTACCTCCGCGTGTCCGTGGCCTCGGCCCAGGCCCACGACGCGGCCATCATCGCCATGTGGTGGGACGACGCGGGCCAGGTCGGCGACGTGCGCACCTGGGGCACCGACCCCACCCTCGAGCTGCCCAGCGAGGGCCTGACGCGCCTCGCCATCGGCGTCACGAACCTGGGCCCGATGGGCTTCGACGGCGACGACCAGGGGCACATCAGCGGCATCCTCTCCGTCTCGGTGGAGGAGTTCAGCGAGCCGATGGTCGACACCTCGGACACCGGCACCACCGACACCGGCACCACCGACACCGGCCTCACCCCTACGGGCCTCACCCCCACCGGCACCACGGGGGCCACGGGCGACACCGGCACCCCGGCCGGCACGACGCCCACCACGAACACCACACCTTCCACGCCCCCCACCGACGGCACGTCGAGCTACCTCACCACGCCCCCCTCGGACGACGCCGACGATGGCAAGGGTTGCGGTTGCAGCTCCGGGTCCTCGTCGGCCCCCTTCGCCCTGCTGTGGGTCGTTGCAGTGGCCCTCCGCCGTCGTCGGTGAGCGGATACGGGCATCACCTCTGGAGGTCCCGATGTCCGGTTGCTGCGGTTCCGATGATGTGTCCCCCACCCCCCAGGGCGACGATGTCCACAGCTGGGTGCAGGACTACTACGGCAACATCCTGAAGGCGTCGGCCGACCTGCAGACCAACGCCTGCTGCGCCACCGGCGCTCCGCCGGCGCGCCTCGCGGCCGCCCTCGGCCACGTCCATCCGGATGTGCTCGCGCGCTTCTACGGGTGCGGCTACCCCATCCCCGAGGTGGTCGAAGGCGCCACCGTGGTCGACCTCGGCTGCGGCACCGGGCGCGACGTGTTCCTCCTCGCCCAGCTGGTCGGCCCCGACGGGCGTGTCCACGGTGTCGACATGACCGAGGAGCAGCTGGCGGTCGCCCGCGACACCCTCGCCTGGCACCAGGAGCGCTTCGGCTACGCCGAGGGCAACGTGGAGCTCCACCAGGGCTTCATCGAAGACCTCTCCTTCCTGGCGGACGACAGCGTCGATCTCATCGTCAGCAACTGCGTGGTCAACCTCTCCCCCCGGAAAGACCTCGTCCTCGCCGAGGCCTTCCGCGTCTTGAAGCCGGGGGGCTCCTTCTACCTGTCCGATGTGTTCTGCGACCGGCGCCTCCCGCCGGACGTGGCCAACGACCCCCTCCTCCACAGCGAGTGCCTCGGCGGCGCCATGTACGACTTCGACTTCGACCAGCTGGCTCGACAGGTGGGCTTCGTCGACCCCCGGGCCACGGAGCGCGCGCCGATCACCATCCAGAACGCCCAGATCCAGGCCAAGGCCGGCGCGGCACGCTTCGAGAGCGTCACCCTGCGCCTGTTCAAGCTGCCTGCCCTCGAGGCCCGGTGCGAAGACTACGGCCACGTTGCCACCTACGCCCGCCCCATCCCCGAGGTCGGCGCGCTCTTCGCCCTCGACGAGAAGCACCTGTTCGAGCTCGGGCGGCCGGAGCGCGTGTGCGGCAACACCGCGGCCATGCTCCGGGAGACACGCTTCGCCCCTTACTTCGACGTACAGGGGGACCGCTCCACGCACTTCGGAGCCTTCGACTGCTCGGCGACCACGGCCGCGACGACCTACGCGACCGCCAGCGCACCGGGCAGCAGCTGCTGCTGACCCGGTCGCACGGGCGCGCCTACAGGATGGGCGTCTCCTGGTAGACGCCGAACACGTCGCGCAGCTTGTGGCTGATCTCGCCCAGCGTGACGTGGGACTCCACGCAGCGAAGGATGTGCGGCATCACGTTGTCGTCGCCGCTGGCGGCCTGGGCCAGCGCATCGAGGGACTCCGACGCCAGGGCGGCGTTCCGGGTGGCTCGCACCCGCTGCACACGCGCCACCTGGGCCGTCTCGATGGCGGGGTCGATGCGGAGCAGATCCCCGGCGGGGGGCTCCTCTTCCTGGAACCGGTTGACCCCGACCACCACTTGCTCGGTGCGGTCGACGGCGAGCTGGGCGGCATAGGCCGCGGACTGAATCTCCCGCTGCGGGAAGCCCTGCTCGATGGCCGAGACCATGCCACCCATCCCGTCGATCTCCCCGATGAGCCGGAGAGCCTCGGCCTCGAGCGCATCGGTGATGCTCTCGATGGCCCAGCTTCCGCCGAGGGGGTCGACGATGTCGGCCACGCCGGACTCGTACGCGATGACCTGCTGGGTGCGCAGCGCGAGCTTGGCGGAGGCCTCGGTGGGCAGGGCCAGGGCTTCGTCCTTCCCGTTGGTGTGGAGCGACTGGGTGCCGCCGAGCACCGCCGCCAAGGCCTGCAGCGTGACCCGCACCACGTTGTTGTCGACCTGCTGAGCCGTGAGCGTGGAGCCCGCGGTCTGCGTGTGGAACTTCAGACGCATGGAGCGAGCCTGCTTTGCCCCGAAGCGCTCCTTCATCAGCCGGGCCCACAGGCGCCGCGCGGCACGGAACTTGGCCACCTCTTCCAGGAGGTTGTTGTGCGCGTTGAAGAAGAAGGAGAGTCGCGGCGCGAAGGTGTCGACCTCGAGGCCACTCTCCAAGGCCGCCTCGACGTAGGCGATGCCATCGGCCAGCGTGAAAGCCAGCTCCTGGGCCGCGGTGCTCCCGGCCTCGCGGATGTGGTAGCCGGAGATGCTGATGGTGTTCCACTTCGGCGTGTTGGCCGCGCACCACTGGAACATGTCGGTGATGAGGCGCATGCTCGGCCGCGGCGGGTAGATGTAGGTGCCGCGGGCGATGTACTCCTTGAGCACGTCGTTCTGCACGGTGCCACGGAGCTTACCGGGGTCGATGCCCCGCTCCCGGGCCACCGCGACGTACAGCGCCAGCAGCGTGGTGGCCGTGGCGTTGATGGTCATCGAGGTGGAGATCTTGTCGAGGGGGAGCTCGGACAGAAGCACCCGCATGTCGTCGAGGCTGTCGATGGCGACACCGACGCGGCCGACCTCCCCGAGGGCCATCTCGTCGTCGGAGTCGTACCCCATCTGCGTGGGCAGATCGAAGGCCACGGACAGGCCGGTGGTGCCTTGGGAGAGCAGGTAGCGGTAGCGCTCGTTGGACTCGGCGGCCGTGCCGAAGCCCGCGTACTGCCGCATCGTCCAGAAGCTGCCACGGTACATCGTGGGCTGGGCGCCGCGGGTGAAGGGGTACTGCCCGGGGAGGCCGATCTGGCCTACGTCCATACCGTCGAGGTGGCTGTAGAGGGGGGCGACGGGCTCACCGCCGGAGCGCTGCATCCGCTCTCGCTCGGGAAACCGGGCGATGGCCTTGGCGCGTACGGTCTCGTGCCAACGCTTGAGGTCGTCTTCGGTCACGGCAGCCTCCAGGAGTGGAGGCGCTTAACGCGGCAGCTACCCGCTCAGAGAGGCTCGCCGGTGTCGGCCGTGGGGTAGATGTAGTAGTAGACATACCCGGTGTCGGTATCCTGGGTGCCACCACCGTTTCCGCCGTTTCCACCGCCATTGGTGGAGCCGTTGTTCCCGCCGCCACTCGTGGTGGGCGTGGTGCCCGTGTCGCCCGTGGTCGCCGGGGGCGGCTCGCCATCGCAGATGACCTGCAGATTGGGTGGCACCTTCAGGGTGACCTGGCACTTCTCCCAGGTGGCGCTTTCGATGTTGAGCTTCACCTCGGCATCGGGGTGCGTGACCGCTGCGCCGTTGGGGCCGTTCATGTCGATCTCGGACTGCTCCTCGGCGAACACCTGCACGTCGGTGCCTTGCACGTACACCCGCGCCTTCTTGCCGACGTAGGCCACCACCTCGGGCGCGCTGACGGTCGCCCCGCTGCCCGGGCATACGTAGAGCGCATCCTCTTCACCGAGGGGGCGCGTCAGGCCGTCTGCCGAGGCGACGACGGCCTTCTTCGGCACTTCCTCGGTGCATTCGCGCTTGCAGCCCGAGGCCAGGGCCCCGACGATGGTAAGCCCCATCCAGATGCGCAGGTGTGTCATGTGGTTCCTCTTCCTGGTCTCGGCAAACGCCCAGTCGTCCATCGAGTCTACCGAAGAGGGTAGCCCGCTCCTGGCCGAGTGCGTGGCCAGCGAGGATTGTGGCGCCTACATCGCCACCCAGCTCTCCGAGATCCTGGTGGAGGCGGGGTTCGCCCTGGCCTCGTCGCCCGTGCTCACATCCGCCCTGGGTGGGAGGGGCAACGGCCTCGTGGCCGAGCTCCACGTCGACACCCTCGCCCTCGGGCGCGGCAATGATCTCTCTGAAGAGATCACGCTCCCCCCGGCCATGCCCACGATCGCCGTGGGCTACCACGTGGGCAGCTACACCTACGACGACCCCTACCCGCAGTACACGGTCGGCGCCCACCTCCTCCCTCCCCTCAGCTTCGGCGACAGCACCGTGTTCGTGGTCGGAGGCACGGCCTCTGCCGCCTGGCCCATCGTGGAGCAGCTCTGGGTCGGAGCCGAGGCCACCTACAGCTACGGCCGGGTGCGGGCCCCCCTCGTCGGCCCCCCGGATGAGCTGAAGGACATCGAAGAGCTCCGCCCCTATGTGCGGGGCCTCGACCTCGACTGCGACCCGTGCATGGACGTCACCCAGCAGCACAGCGCCACGGGCCGGGTGGGGCTGTCCGTCGAGCCCGTGCCGGCCTGGTTCCTCTACGCACGCGGCGGCATCTGGGGCATGGCCCAGCGCCTCTCGCTCGACGTCGATGGCAGCGAGTGGACCCTGGGCGGCGTGCTCCCCACCGCCGGGTTCGGCACCGGCGTGCGCCTCGCCGACCGAATGCAGCTCGCGGCGGGGGCGGAGCACGCCCGGAAGTCTGCGGCGGTCACCACCGAGCGTCGCGGCATGTGGAAGGCCCTGTTCACGATGGGCTTCCGCTTCGGCGACGCACGCTACCGAGAAGGCGACTAGCTCGTTCGGTGCACTGGCCGAGGGCGCGAACGCCCCCGGCCGATCGACCTGTCAGGCCTGGGCCGCTGCCGAGTTGGCCTCGACGGCCTTCTTCTGCTTCTTGAGGGCCAGCTTCTTGCGGGCCTCGGCCAGGTTCTCCTTGCCGAGCGCCTCGTTGAGCACGTCTTCCATGCGGGACATGAACTTGAACTCCATGTCCTGCTGGATCTCGTCAGGGACCTCGACGAGGTCCTTCTTGCAGCGCTCGGGCAGGAGCACCGTGCGGATGCCGGCACGATGCGCAGCGAGGACCTTCTCCTTCACGCCACCCACGGGCAGCACGGCGCCGCGGAGGGTGATCTCACCGGTCATGGCGAGGGTCGGGTCGACCTTCAGGCCCGTCATCAGCGACGTGATCGCCGTGATCATCGTGACCCCGGCAGACGGACCATCCTTGGGGATGGCGCCGCTGGGCACGTGCACGTGCAGGTCGAGGGAGTCGAAGTCGTCGACATCGACGCCGAGCTCGTCGCCGGCGGCGCGGATGTAGGAACGCGCCACGGAGACGCTCTCCTTCATCACGTCGCCGAGGGAGCCCGTGAGCGTGAGCCCGCCCTTGCCCTTCATCTTGGTCGCCTCGATGAAGAGGATCTCGCCCCCCACGGCCGTCCACGCGAGGCCGGTGGCCACGCCGGCCACGGCCGTGCGATCCGCGACCTCCTTGAAGAAGTGGATGGGGCCACGGATCTCTTCGAGCAGCTCGGACGTGATCTCGAAGCCACGCTCACGCTTCTCGGAGGCGATCTCCCGCGCCGACCAGCGACACACCGCCGCCAGCTCGCGCTTCAGGGAGCGGACACCGGCCTCGCGGGTGTAGGCCTCGATGACCTTGTCGAGGGTGGCGTCGGGCAGCGTGACCATGTCGTCGGTGAGGCCGTGGTCTTCCAGACACTCGGGCCACAGGTAGCGACGCGCGATCTGCTGCTTCTCGTTGTGGGTGTACCCGGCGATGCGGATGATCTCCATCCGGTCGCGCAGCGGGCCCGGGATGGTGTCGGGCACGTTGGCCGTCGCGATGAACAGCACCTTCGACAGGTCGAAGGTCACGTCGAGGTAGTGGTCCTGGAAGGTGTCGTTCTGCTCGGGATCGAGCACCTCGAGCAGCGCGGAGCTGGGGTCGCCGCGGTAGTCGGCGCCGAGCTTGTCGATCTCGTCGAGGACGAACACCGGGTTGTTCGTGCCGGACTTCTTCAGGCCCTTGATGACCTTGCCCGGCATGGAGCCGATGTAGGTCCGCCGGTGACCACGGATCTCGGCTTCGTCACGCACACCGCCCAGGGCGATGCGGTGCATCTTGCGACCGAGGGCGCGGGCCACGGACTTGGCGAGGGAGGTCTTGCCGACGCCGGGGGGGCCGACGAGGCAGAGGATCGGGCCCTTCATGTCCTGCTTGAGCTTGCGCACGGCCAGGAACTCGAGGATGCGCTGCTTCACCTTCTCCAGGCCGAAGTGGTCGGAGTCGAGGATGCGCTCGGCCTCGTTCACGTCGAGGCGGTCCTTGCTGGAGATGGCCCACGGGAGGTCGGTGAGCCAGTCGATGTAGGTGCGCGAGACGGTGTACTCGGCTGCCCCGGGGCTCATCCGCGCCATGCGCTTGAGCTCCTTGAACGCGACCTCTTCGACTTCCTTGGGCATCTTGGCGCGCTTGATGCCGCGCTTGAGCTCCTCGAACTCCTCCTGGCGCTCGTCGACCTCGCCGAGCTCCTTCTGGATGGCCTTCAGCTGCTCGCGGAGGAAGTACTCCCGCTGGGCCTTGTCCATCTCCCCCTTCACCTCGGTCTGGATCTTGTTGGACAGCTCCAGGACCTGAATCTCCTTGTTGAGGAGGGCGATGACCTTCTGCATGCGGTCGTGGGTGGGGAAGGTCTCGAGGAGTTCCTGCTTCTCGTCGGGCGGGATGTTGAGGTTGCTGGCGACGATGTCGGCCAGCACGCCCGGCTCGTTGATCGAGCGGACGAGGAAGTTCGCCTCGGCCGGGATCTGCGGCGAGAGGTCGATCACCTTCTGGGCGAGCTCCCGGAGGGAGTCCATCAACTCCTCGGCGTCGCGGCTCGGCGTCTCGGGCTGGAACGTCTCGAGCTTGGCCCGGAGGTAGGACTCGTCGCTTCCCCAGTCCTGCACCTTGGCCCGCGCCAGGCCCTGGATGATGACGTTGAGCTTGTTGCCGGGGACCTTCACCATCTTGAGGATCTTGACGATGGTGCCGACCTGATGGAGGTCGGAGGGGTCGGGGTCTTCGGTCTTGGGGTCGCGCTGGGAGAAGATGCCGAGGTACTTCTCCTTGGCCAGCGAGGTGTGCTTCTGGAGGTCTTCCAGCGCGCGCTCGACCACGGCGTCGCTGGTGAGCTCGATCACCACGTGCACCGCGCCGTCGCCTTCGCGGAGGGACTGCACGAAGGCCAGCCGGCCGCCGCGCACCTGAGCTTCGATCTCCTCGAGGAGGTCGGTGGCGGTGACGCCGTACGGGAGCTCGTGCACCTCGATGGCCCGGGCACCGTCCGGCAGGTCGACCACCTCGGTGCGGTAGGGGGCGAGCGCCTTCTCGATGGCGCGCACCGACTTGGTGCGGCCCACGTTGATGGGGAACGCGAGCACCGGGAAGATGACCGTGTTCCGGATGGCAAGAACCGGAATATCCAGTTCGGCCGGCAGGTTTGCGCTGGATGGATCAGTAGGGTTGTCGTACGACATCACGTCCTCGGTGGATGGTGCCCCAAGCCTAGCGCCGAAGAACGGGAAGACAAGCGGCCGGGGGGTGACAAAGGGGTGGTAGGTGCGGTGGGAGGGTCATCAGGGCCGAACGTACCGATGGACAGCCCAGTCGACGATGATCGCGATGGCCAGCGCAACGGCGGTCCATTCACGAAATCCGAGGTGAGAGAAGCCAGGCTCCACGTGGGCTCACGACTGCAAGCAGCGGTGAAGCGCGAGCACGAGGCCGACATCGCCCTCGACCTCGAGCCGCCCCTCCAGGAAGCCCTCGCGAGGGTCGAGTTCCCCCTCGAGGAGCGCCTGAAAGTCGAGGCTGTTGCACGCAAGACGGCAGTCCGGCCGCTCCGCGTCGCGGGGCGTCACGCGGGAGGAGCCTCCCTCCACGCGCTCGAGCGTCCATGCGCCGCCGCCCGGCCCTTCGATCAGGAAGGTGACGGAGACGCCGGTGGGGAGGGCCTGCACCACGCGGGCAGGCACGTTCGCGAAGAACGACTGCAGCGATGCCGCGGCGACCATGCGGGGACTGACCTCCAACCTGGTGGAGAGTGTAGCCATGGGGAACCAGCAGTTGCCAGCATCCAGGCGATGCAGGGGGCGGGCCGGCACACCCCCACGCCGCCTCGGGCCGGTTACGGGGGCGCCTCGGAACGGAGTGCTCATGCGCCTGCCCAAGCCCATCATCGTGCTCTCGGACGGAACCGGGGAGACGGCTGAGCGGGTGGTTCGTGCGGCCCTGCAGCAGTTCCGTGGCCACCTCGTGCACGTGCGCACCTACGCCCACGTCACGCGCCCCGACCAACTCAACAGCTGGTTCCGCGTGGCCGCCCGCCAGAAGGCGCTCGTGGTCACCACCCTCGTCAGCGAGACCATGCGGGCCGAGGCGGCGCGCCGCGCGGCCGAGTACCAGGTGAGCTACCTCGACCTCATCTCCGACCTCCTCCACGTGCTCGGGTCCTACCTGGAGATCGAGGCCGCCGAAGAGCCCGGCCTGCTCCATGCGGCCGACGAGACCTACTTCCAGCGCATCGAGGCCGTCGAGTTCACCATCAAGGCCGACGACGGCAAAGACCCCCGCATGCTGGGGGAGGCGCACATCGTGCTCGTCGGGGTGTCTCGCACCTCCAAGACCCCGCTGTCCACCTACCTCGCCCACAAGGGCTTCAAGGTGGGCAACGTGCCCATCGTGCTCGACCGCCCCTTCCCCGAGCAGCTGTTCGATGTCGACCACCGGAGGGTGTTCGCCCTCACCATCGACCCCGACGTGCTCCAGGAGATCCGGCGTGCCCGGCTCAAGGCCATGGGGATGGGCCGCAACGTCAACTACGACGACATGGACTACATCCTCGCCGAGCTCGAGTACGCCGAAGACCTCTTCCGCGCCCACCGCGACTGGCCCGCCATCGACGTCACGGGCAAGGCCGTCGAGGAGACGGCCGCCATCATCCTCGGCATCCTGCACGACCGCGGTCTCATCGGGCCGACCGGCGATGTCTCCCAGCTCTGAGCCCAGCGAGGCGCGGCGGGTATACTCCCCTCCCCGTCGGGCGAAGAAGCGGAGGCGAACGACGTGATCGGCACCACCCTCGACAAGTACGAGGTGCTGCAGAAGGTCGGCGAGGGCGGGATGGCCACGGTCTACCGCGGCCGCCACGCGACCTTGAACCGTGACGTCGCCATCAAGGTGCTTCATCCGCACCTGTCCTCGTCGACGCGCAACCGCAAGCGCTTCGCGCGCGAGGCGCGGGCCATCGAGCACCTCCACCACGCGAACATCCTCGAGATCTTCGACTACTCGGGCACCGACGCCGACGACTGCTACATCATCACCGAGTTCGTGCAGGGTGAGACGCTCACCAGCCTGCTGCACCAGCGCGGCAAGCTCCCCAGCGAGGTGGCCGCGGTGATCGGGCGCTCGCTGGCCACCGCCCTCGCCTATGCCCACCGCGAAGGAATCCTGCACCGCGACCTGAAGACCGACAACGTGATGCTTCGCCGAGACGGCACGGTGAAGCTCATGGACTTCGGGATCGCGCGGTTCCTCGACGAGTCCCAGGTGACCATGACCGGCGCTCTCGTGGGGTCGCCTGCGTTCATGAGCCCCGAGCAGGCGCGAGAGTCCGACCTCGACCAGCGGTCCGACCTGTTCGCGCTGGGAACGCTCCTGTTCTACCTGGTCACCGGCCACCTCCCCTTCGCCGGCAGCAACCCGTCCCTCATCCTCAAGAACGTCATCGAGGGCAACCGGCCGAACGTCTCGGAGCTGTCGCCCACGATGTCGGCCCGGCTCGCCGACATCATCGAGCGGCTGATGGCCACCAGCCCCGACGACCGCTTCAACAGCGCCGAAGAAGTGGTCGCGGCCCTCGACGACTGCCTGCGAGAGGCCCACCTCGACCCCGACGTCGACGCGTGGAGCCTGCACGCCTGGATGGAAGACCCCGACGCCTGGGAGATGCGTCTCGAGGCCCACCTGAGCGAGGTGCTGCTCGAGGAGGGTCGTCGGTGTTTGGCCGACGGCGATCACCTCGCGGCGCTGCGGCTGTTCAACCGCCTGCTGTCGATGAACGAAGACAACGAAGAGGTGCTCACGCTCGTTCAGGGCCTCCATGGCGACCCTGCGCCCAGCAGCCGCACGCGGGTCTACGCCGGAGCCCTCGCGGCCCTGCTGCTGTTCGCGGCGGGCGCCGGCAGCCTGGTGTGGGTCGGCCAGCGCTACCAGACGCCCACCGCGACGCCTCCGGCTCCCGCTCCGGCCGTGCCCGCCTCGGTTC
>ENA-OWNT01004233-OWNT01004233.1-seawater-metagenome-genome-assembly--contig:-NODE-4233-length-12780-cov-4.304967_pt1 | contig 12780 bp, 6 predicted proteins | sample MGYA00238136_ERZ651165 | MGnify/ENA primary metagenome ERZ651165 (study PRJEB26861, sample SAMN08777766) | seawater metagenome | isolation source: coastal seawater | place: USA: Florida | collected... | reverse complement strand
CGCCAACCCAGCTGCCACGGCGGAGAGTTCTGGCCTCAACACCTCCTCCTGCTCATCCTCTCTACCCTCTGTCGCTGTAGCACGGGCCAGAGTTGCTCGTAGAAATGCGTTCACACCAAAAAAACTTGATGCACCAACCACCTCCCGACACAACGTGGGTGCGTAACCCTTGAACAAATTGCGCATGCCGCCTTCTTGAAACAGCTGCGCTCCACAGTCGACGGGGCCGCGATATCTGCGTAACTGCTCTTTGCCGTCTACTTGTAACATGCACTTGATGCGTTCACCAAATCCCAACAGGCCAGATGTAGCCACCCCAGCGATACCGCCAGCAACCGTAGCGCCGAGAACATTAACGCCATTCAGATCGTACTCCCTCGATGTATGGCGGAAGGTGGGACTCTCGAACTTCACCAAGCGCTTGCACGCAGCGTCGTAGACCCCAAACATGACTGTGAATACAGGCACTACACCAATGAGTGGAAGACTCATACCTGCGTAGAGGCCGCGCACACCGGAGGCCCGCACAACTTGGAGAAAGCTGAGCGCTGGTGGTGCTTGCTGTGGTATGTGGCCTGCGATTGTACCGACTGGTCGCAAAGCATGAGTGGTCGGGACGACATTCGTCACCGGCGTTGTAGCAGCGGTACCAGTGGTGGTAGTTACAGCAGGGTTAATGAGAGTAGGGCTAGCTGTGGTAGGAGTATGCGCAGCAGCAGCAGTGACAGTGGTACTATTCCTGTTCAAAGCATTTTGGGCGACGACCTTCAAGGTGTCAAATGGTTGGCCGGCGATGATGTTACAAATGCCGCCAAATCCTCCAACCAGGGCAGCTTCGTGTGTCGTGAGGGACCGGTTGAATTGGTCCTCGACATCGCTCATGATAGCTTCAGCTTTTCCACGATTTTCGGCCTCTCAAGAGCCGTTGTTGGTCGAGTCGATTGAGGGGAAAGGAAAAGACACAATCAATTCAAAACGAAAACTTTGAGCAGTGTTGAATTTTTTTGTCTTTTTTTGTGCTTCGGTGTTCGTCAAAAAATATTTTTCGTGCTTCCCTTTGTGATGTCATGTAGTAATACTAAAACTACTTGGTGTTTCCTTTGGTTGAAGTTGTTGAATGGGGTGTGGTGTGATTTGTTAGGGATTGGGGGGAAGAAGAAGAAGAAGAAGAAGAAGAAGAGGTGTTGGATCGAAGTGACCTGAATGTCAAAGAACGAGCAAAATCTCGCCACACAGTTTGTGCTCCGTCCACAGATTCTGTGAATGTGGACCACCTACCTCTGTGTTACGAGTCGTGTACGGTATGTCTGCCTGCTCCAGAAAGACGACGGCTGTCCAACGACCAACGACCAACGACCAACGACCAACGACCAACGACCAACGACCAACGACCAACGAACAACGAACAACGACCAACGACCAACGAACGAACTCTCTCCAACTGTCCGAAGTCGAAGTCAGAAGAAGCCAGTCAACGGTGGGAAGAACGAACAGTGAGTGAGTGAGTGAGTGAGTGAGACCACCACCATCACCACACAAACAGCGCAACAGTTGGACGGACGGTTTCTCGTCGGGCTCAATGTCCAACTATACAGTATCGTATTTCTACTTGAAATGTCACTCATTTTGGCTTATTTAATGTCCTGATCACTTAACTGTACGCTTGCAAAATATAATACTCTGCAGTCTGCAGTTTGCAGTTTGCTGTCATCATCACTCGCGTTCTCGCTGAATGAGGTAATGCCAATACGACTATTTACTAGAAGATTCACAGGATCGCACTTTATTCTATTTGACTTAAATGGAAGTGAGTGAGGGGCTGTGAGTGAGTGAGAAAGTGACGTGAGTGAGTGAGTGACGGTGACTCTTCGTCTTGTTTGTTGTTTGCGCTCTGTTTGGCGTTTCTGTCTTCGTTCGTTCGTTCGTTCGTTCGTTCGTTGCATCGTTCGTTCTTTGCGCCGTTGGTTGGTTGGTTGCGCCGTTCGGTCGTTGGTTGCACAGTTCGTTCGTTGGTTGCGCTGTTCGTTCGTTCGTTCGTTCGTTCGTCCGTTGACACTTACTTGGAACCGACCGACCACGACAACTTAAAAGCACAATTAACTCTTATGATGGCAAGATTGTGAGTGAACGGCCGGTGCGTTGTTGAGTCGTTGCTTGTTAGACATTGGACGGACTTACCGAGGACGAGTCTGTTGGAGGCGCTGGCGTGTTGGTGGGTGTTGGTGTGCTTGGCGTGTCTGAGTTCGGGCGTATTGGTGTTTCAGCACATCAACGTGTTGGCGTGTATCTTACTTGTAGTTGCTTGATATCTATGCGATTGATGCTGGAATACACCGAGGGCAGCAACAGGTGTTGGTGCAATGAGATGGCGCCTGCCGCGAAGGTTGATCGACCGTTGTCGCGGACCGCAACTTCCGATGATCCTTTGCTGGCCTTGCGAGCAAAGCACAAGGGCAATATAATGCCGTTGTATTTTGCCACAACTTTCTGAGTCCGTGCTCCAAGCACGCGTTTCTCTCGCCGCGGGTGACGTGCGAGAGACAAGATGAAGCCCTGGCACTGCGGTATTGGGTAAAGTCATGCCCCAGTCATGACACTCGCTTCAATTCCCAACTAGCTTGACATGTCAGACACTCGGAGGAGTGATCAGGCTGTTTCTGCAGATGATGCGACCCCAACGAACGTTGACGGGGAGAACACGGGTGTTGACAGCATTAACACAACAAATTCTGTAAACCAATCGATTAGCGATACCCCTGCGCACACCAACAATGTAGCCAGCGACACTTCTTCAAAGGCGGGAACTGGCACTACTGTGACGACAAATAGACCGGTTCAAGACAACCCCGAGAACACCGAGCATCCTGTTGATGATAGCACAGTGCCACCACCCTCGACTAAAAGTGAACCATCCGAGACTGCAAACAAAGTAAATTCGGAACAAGTTGACACCCAACACAGTGTCGAGACACTAGTTGGTGAAGTTGGCACCTCATCCTCTCCCACCACAATCGGTAAATCCCAGAATCGCAGCGACAATGAAGTACAGGTCTTGGGCAACCAATCAATTGAAGTGAAAAGAGACGAGAATCAGAATTCATCGCCAGAAACCTCAGCAAAGGTCGGCAGTGGCGAAACCTTGATGGCCGACGACAAACGGTCTTCGTCGACTCGAGACGAAGTCGATGCAAAGGTTGGCACCAGCGAGGATTCGTTATTCTCCGCTCTTCGAACACGAATCAAGTTAACTCAAGAGCAGCGGCGAGCTGATTTCGAAGTTCATCGCCAGTTCCACCACCATTATGTCGGCTCCGATCACAATTACCGTCGCGCGCGTATTGTGGTGCAGAGAGCAATTAAGGAGGTCTATCGGATCCGTAAACGTGAAGCAACTAGAATTCTCAAAGAGCGTGAGCTCGAGAGACAGCGTGCCGAGCGAGCAGCGCAAGAAGAAGCGTACAGAAATCGTGAAATGCGGGTGGTAAAAACCCGTGAGCGGCACATGTCTGCGATTCGTAGGCGAAAGCGTCCGCATTTGGCCTTGTGGCCTCCGCAAGTCAGGCACCCAGCATACTATAAACGACGGAACTTGCGTGATCTTGCCACGCGATGGAACCACCCCCAAGCTCACCCAGCATCATTCCATTTGAAGTCGGCAACGAGGGAACAAATAGTATCAGCAATGGCTTCTGCAGATGAAGCCGGCACAGCATTGGAACTACCACCGACCAAATCACGCGTGTCCACAGTATCTCGCGACAATTTGCTCAACGCAGAGGTTTTCCATCCTGCAAGCGTTTCTGTGCCAGACACAGTCAGTACGATTCGTCGGCGAACGCACGACCCTAAACAAGTCAGCCCAGTATTCTTTGACTACAAATTGCACGTGGTGGTCCCTGGCGTGCCGGCGAAGCCACCTCGTGGAACCATTCTCTCCTCCTCTCAGATTGCTTGGGCGTGGGCACCCCCCAATGTTGATGGTGGTGATCGCATTAGCGAGACACAGGTGTGGGTATCTCCGTGGAATGATGCCCAGCAGCCCATTCCATTTGAGGGATTGATCACCACGTACACGACACCAAGCCACTTCTCGAATGAGGAGGCCGATGAATCTCGATCAACCGCCGATCAACGGCGCGGCGGCACGAAGACTGCCGCCGCCATTCGAGCTGGCCGCACCGTTGTGCGTCCAGTGGTCCCGGGAGTTAGTTACCGACTTCGCGTGCGATTTCGAAATCGAGCTGGATGGGGTCCATGGTCAAAAGAGTATGATCCCGCTGGCTCGCCAGCAGTGAATACCCGCGTTGTATTCCACTCCCTCGTGACATGCAACACAGAGTATGAGAAAGTGCTGTCGAACAGCAAACCGAAACCGTCAGTTGCTCCCCCGGTGTTTACGCTGCCACTTGCTTTGCGAAATGATGCCTCAGCAGTGCAACAGGCGTTGGTACACTCGTTCTTTGGCAATATCCCCAAAAGCCAATCGCAATTGCTTTTAGACCTGCCCAAGGAAACTTATCGTCGAAATTTGGTTGATTTTTGCCGTCGAGCGTCGTTGTCACACGTGGCATCCAGGTCAACTGTGTTCCTCTACATTGTTGCTCAAAGCTGTCATGTGCAGGACAGCGCACCAATGTCACGGCGAAAGAAGTCGCTAGTGTCAGGGCTAACTTCTCTGAGCAAATTCTCGACGTATTTCCTGTGTAGTGATTCAGTCTTGACAGGAAAGCGGGCCGATTTCGAGGCGCACTGTCTGTCTGAAACAGAACTCGTTGAGACATTGCGGGAGTACCTTCACGTTGAGAAGTGCTGCATTATTTTCGATGTTTGTCACAATCATGGAATTTGGCGGGACACTGATGGTCGAAGAAAATTGAAGGTTGGTCCGGCTATCGGGGCTGCCGTTGTGAACCGTAATGTTCACCACGAATTCATGACCAGTTTAGAGTTGTTGCTGTCGAAAGCGCAGCAGCAGTCAGCTTGGAAAACATTGATCAAGAATGCCCGTGCTCGTGTGCGTAAAGAAGACCAAGAAGCAAAGAAGCATAAACGCGCTGGAGCTCCCAATATTGTGGCTGCGTCGGACAAAGAGCCAGAATCTCCTGAGAGGCGGCGCGCTCAACGTTTGAAGCAGTTGACAGAGCTTAAAGTTGCTCTTGCAATGAGTACTCGAGATCTATTTGCCCAGAAACGGGCTGTATCACCTTCTTCAAGTCGCGCGAGCCTCGCGCGGTTGAGTCACCTACATCCCATTGCTTCGAATGAAGACGTTCCTGTGGGTCCCGTGGTCAAGCACGTTGACGGACAGACCGGGGCCGTTACGTTAGTTCAAGAAGATGGTGGACCTCATGGCATGACAGCAGGAGGAATTTTGCTGACACACAAAGATGGCACACAATACAGAGTCGCTGTCGACAGCCTTGCTGAAGCCGCTTACGTTGTCGTCCGTCACCTTGAAGATGCAAATGTCACTCCATTGTTAACGGAGTATTCTGCGATCTTATCAGCAATGCCTCCTGGTCTGCATCGACGTGAGACAAACGTTCAACGTCTCGCGGATGTTGATGAATGGCGTGCTGTTTACACACGTCAAGTGGCGAAAAGGGCAAAGGACGAGATCCGTGACCAGGAGAAACACCAACGAGCAGTGGTGGTGGCGAAGCGGAAGAGAAAACCAATCCCGCCGCCACCAAAGCAACGACCCCCTGTGTGGCACCATTTCCCACCTCCACCAGGCTCCATAGTCCTGTTCAAAGGAAAGCCACGAGTAGAAGAAGAACCCGACCACTCTGACGAAGAGTCACAGCAGTCAGATGGCGCGGACGAAGGAGCGTCACAGAAAGGATCAGACGAAGCACATGCTGAGGAAACTGACCCTGACAAACTTGCGGAACTCGCGAGGCGCGCTGAGCAAGAGGCCGCAAGTCAAGCTCAAGCTCGTGCAGCAGAAGAGGAAGAACGAAGGAACCCGAGACCTTTCGTTGCTTGGGGGTTCGACTACGACGAACTCTACATGGGAGGTGCGAATGGCGCCACCGTCTCCGTAAGCGAGCAGGAGCTCCTCGACCGCGAGGAGGAGTCTCGTTCAAGGGCGGAAGGTGACGCAAATGGTCGAAATTCTCGATTTCAACTCAAGGATGATAGTGATGACGATGCGGACGATAGGGTATCTGACGGCTCAGACACGGAGCGCGAGGACTTCGCGATGACGGCGTTCGCAGCAACCTTCTTGCGCTGTCTTCGGCCGCAGCGACCAGTGCTAGCGGATCCACTGTTGCACGCCATATTTTCTCGCAACCCAGGTGGCATAGATTTTGCTCGAATTTCGCAATATTTTGAAAGAGCGCTCCCAAGTGTCAGCAATGAGTGGACCGATGCGTTCGTCACAGTGCGACCAGTCTCTTTTGGAATGCACGAATGGGTGCGGGTGAAGGTGCATGAGCGTGTTAACACCTCGAAACCCACTGCGTACCTGGTTAGGTTTCCAGCCACATTACGCTGTGGCCAAAGTCTGCAGTCTGCACAAGTACTTCCGCAACCAATCCCCAAAGGAAAGCGGTTGCTGGTCGATCGGGTTGAAGGGAGGCGAGCTCGGGTAGTATTTCCCGTTCGTGGCTGGGTTTCGACGCACTCTAAGGAGGGTGTCAAGCTCCTGATTCGTGCACCGGAAGAAGCAAGTGATGATGACGCCGCCGGACGGGCGGCGTCCGAAGTTCGGTGGCGAGTTGAAGTGCTACGGGAACATGCACCACGTCACAGTGGACTACACCGCGCAGCTTCTTCGTTCGTAACCGAGCTGTTTCAGCGAAGTACCGACACATCTACCGGGACCGGAGAGTTCCACGTTGTGGAGACCAAAGATTTGCGTCCAGGCCCATTGCTGGCTGGATTGTTGAAAAGTTTGAAGAAACGTCGCGAGAAGAAGCGACCGAAGACCGATACGACACCGGGCAAAGAGGAAATTGACCAATCTTCCGTGGACCCCAATAACCCAATTATCCGGCGGCACCAGGAGAAAAAGGAGCAAGAAGCTCTAGCGGACGAATATTTGTCAGAAAAGTTTGATGTTGTGTCTGTCGACGAAGCCAAAAACGAAATTGTAGCGTTGGAAGAGCAGGAGCACAGTCAATTGATTGAGAGTGAGATACCTGCGTGGTTGAGAGTGGGTGCAATCACCGAAGCTAGACTTTTGCTTTCGACACACTCTATCTGTTGCGCCCCAGTGAGGATCCCACAGCCTGGAGTTCCTTTTATGGCACGTTGCACAGCCACCAGCATTACGCTGACGTGGGATGTCACGTCGCTGAGCAACGTGCATGACTGTCCACCGATTGAGTATTTTCAGCTACAAATACGTAACATCAGTGTCGCCCGAGGTGCTTCCGATTGGACAACTCTGCCACTTGCCCATGATATCCAAAAGCTGCGTTCAGACGCACAACAGAAGCGCATTGTAGCCACCCGAAACGCTTCAGACGCAGCATTGGACTACTTTGACGCTGCTGGCGATGTTCGACCTGAGAACATGCTCGAAGACCGGTTGCCTCCGAATAAGTACTGTGTTCGCCGACTGCTTCGAGGAGAAGCGTACCAATTTCGTGTGCGGGCATGTTCAGCTGCTGGATGTGGTCCGTACTCACGAGCCAGTGTAAGTATGGGCGTTGAAACAGACCCTGTGCCAACATTGGCATCGGACTTGTATTTTGCATCCGCAACACCAAGCCTCGATATCTTCGCCAAAAGCGTCGCTGTTGTTCCGTACAATACAAATAACAGGCGCCGTGCGGATAGAACAAAGAGTGCAAAAGTAAGCACCGACTTGGTGACGCAAGTTGACTTGCTGCAGTTGCTTCTCGACCAAAGCATTGGCGGTGGCCATGTTGATGCGTTGGTGGCCATTTTACATCGAATGTGTGCAGTGTTGAGCAATGACTGTGTTGCTCCAGTGACCGACCGAAGACATTCGCTTGCAGTGAAAGGGCGCAAGAGTGTTTGTCACCGATTGCTTGTCACTCGTGCGGAGCCTGCATCACGCTTTGAAAAGCAGATTCTGTGGCTAAGAGCGCGTCTTGACGGGCCCAAATTGATCACTGATGCGAAACTGAATGCCACTGCAAAGCCAGCAAAATTGCCGAGCCAACGAATCCCGAAGCAGAAAATTGACTTTGTGACCGCCATTTTGAAAACAATGCATGAGTTTCCCCACCACAATGAGCTCATGGAAGTCGCCTGCAGATGCATTGGACTCGTTGCCACCATTGCAGCAACATCCCGCGCTCCTCCACCACGCAAGTTTGGTGAGGTGTACCGTGGTAGCAATCGTGGCAAGGACAAGGACTCAATCTCGGCCGCTCGCGTACTCCTACTTACCCCGATTCGAACCGGTTCAAAAGCTTCTCTGACAAATGTTCTTGCATCTCAGAGCGCGGCACAGGGCCGCGGCGTCCGTCAGCATGGCGGGCGTCGGCGGCTGGCATTCACTCTGCGCAGTGAAGCAGAAGCTGTCATTCGTGAGGTAGTTCTTGCCACGAATGGGGAAAACGTAGTAAGTCCTGGCACTGTGGCAACTGCACGGTGGGCACTCGGCCGCCTCAAGGTACTTGACGAGCTTGAGTACAAAGCTCCTAAGCCTCGCAAGCCACCGAAGCCGACGAGTGGGGCAGTTCACGGACGAAAGATGTCGACTAAAGCAGTGTACTTTGAGGCTGATAAAACGACAGTGACCCCTGGTGACATTGCACAGCACCAAAGGCTAAGTTCGGCCCGAGGACAACAGATGGACCCTTTTCAACTTCCCATGCCTGGGCAGATAACCATCAGTAGCGGGGAGTCTGATACGTCATCGACAGGTGACGAGGACGACGACGACGTTGATCCTATGGGCTGGAGCTCTTCTGACGATGACCTCGATGATGAAACTATGCGAATGCATATGCTAATGGAAGACCAAGCCTACAATGCGAAGGCGGTATGTGATTCACGATTCACTCATGTCTCAACTTCTGTTTTTTTACCCATCGTTCGTGTGACTTCAGGCCGCAGACGAACTTGACCTGCTAAATGATCTTGAGGCGGAGCAAAAACAGGTGGAGCTTTCGATCAAGGTTGCTCGAGTGGGACACATCATTGAGTCGCTGGGAGGAACCTCAACCAATGACGAAGTATCGGAGGTTCGCCTCTAGCTTACGTCGTTAGGATCAATGAATCCGTGCTTGTGACAATGTTGTGATGCTGGCTCACTGCAGGCTCTCGATATGTGTGGTGGAGATGTGAATGAAGCGATCAAGTTGCTCGCACCCGCAGCGTTGAAGTTGTCAGAAACAGATGTCGCTCCACAGAGCACGGCTGAATTAGCAAGGCTTCGGCGACAGAGAGGCACCAAGAGAGAATCGAAACACACACAGGAAACAAAGAAGCTGTTCGTTTACTGCTCAAATTTCTTGTCTTGATTGCGATTGCATGCGTCATCTATGGTTTTTTTTTGACGCCAGGAATACCGTGGACCTTGTTGCACCGAGAGGATGCCGAGTGAACCCAGCCGCATTTCAGCGTTTGAGGGTGCAAGTTCGACATCTCCGTCTCCGTGACGTGTCCGATGGAGACATATCCATGGCTCTGAGTTCAACGAATAATCACTTGGGTGACGCACTTGGGATCCTAATGAAAGGACGTGGTACGTCGTCTCCAAACATCGACGGCGTCGTGGCTAAGTGTGACGAAACATGTTGGCAAACGCAGGTCCAAATTCTGGTTTATGGTCTTGGGAGGAAGAGCAGAAGCGTTTGGACGAAGAACTCGAGCAGAAACAGGTGCGATTGTGCAGCTGATTTGTCGATTGACGGTATTGGCTCACTGAATGTCTGTACATGGTTTGCAGGCCAACGAAGAGTTGGGCGAGGTAACAGCGGAAGAAGTTGCGAAGGTAGTTGCTCTCCTTGCACAAAAGCCCATGGCCGCACATCCGTCGGAAGGCGATGTCATTGCAGCGTTGCAGCACACAGGCGGGCACGTCGGCAAAGCTGCCAATAGGTTGACAAGTCTTCTGAGTGCACGGTCTGAAATTGCCACCGATCGCCACGCACAGCACACGTCAAGAACCGCACCGAACAACATCGACTCGGTTGCAGTTGAGAAAGTGATGAAGATGATCCGGAGCAAATCATTGGAGTGCTCTGTCGAGGAGGCCACGAATGCGCTGGTGGAGTCCGGAGGACATGTAGGAAAGGCGGTAAACCGGATTACTGGGATCTTAACTGCTCGCTCTGAGTTGCTCCTGTCCTCACGGACAAATCTGGAGGAGACATCAGCTGTTCAGCAGAGTCAAGTGTCAGACGAAAAAATCAATAATATTGTCGACGCGCTGACTGCAAAAGGACTCGATTGTACTGCATCAGAAGCGCGTACAGCATTGCAAGATGCAAACGGCCATGTCGGTCAGGCTATCAACCGCCTTACTGGACTTCTTACTGCTCGCTCGCAAGCAGCTCCAATGACGGCGAGATCAATTGCAGGAGATGCTGCATTCGACGGTGATGACGTTCGCAACGTGATTTCAAAGCTGTCTGCCAAAGGTCTCCCAGCATCAGAGCGCGCAGCAATTGAAGCTCTGCAAGACGTTGGTGGGCATGTGGGGAAGGCTGTTAATCGACTGACTGGCCAATTGACGGCCCGTTCTCAAGTGAGTAACTCTGGAAGGGCTCGGACATTGAACCACTTTTCTGACACTCTGGTATGCGACAACAGGTGCAAGAAGAGGCGTCCGTTTCTGAACAGCTTGCATCCAAAGTCATGGCCAAGCTCGAGAGCGATCACGGTGTGATTTGCTCTCGTCGTGAGGCAGCAGAGGTCAGGGTCGATGATGCCTGAAATGCTGCGTGTGTACTCGCCACTCACTTCTGTCTTGCCCGACTGACCGTGTCGCGTGTACTGTAGGCCTTGGAAACTGTCGGCAACCACGTTGGCAAGGCAATCAACCACATTCGTGGCATGGCTACTGCCAGATCGGAAGTTGAGTTGGAAACAACGCTGGCCACTGAAGAAAAAATCAGCAAGGTCATCGCGAAGTTGGCGGAGAAGAACTTGTCGTGCAGCTTGGAAGCGGCAGCAGAAGCTCTGAACGAGACTGGCGGCCACGTCGGCAGAGCTGTGAATCGCCTTGGCGGGTTGTTGACGGCACGGTCAGAGGTGCGCAGTTGATCGCTCACAAATTGTTGATGGAATACGCGCACAATTTATTACTTAGCTGTTGCCTTGCTGTGGTGCAGGTGGCACTTGAGTCTGCGAGACTCACCACAGACGTAGTTAGCATCAGCGACGTAAGTTTTAGAAGCAGTGATCACCGTGAATAAGTTGTCATTGGAACTCATCCATGCATTGTTCTTGAGCAGGCTATTCCTAAAGTGATCGCCAAGTTGAGAGAGAAAGGAACTGACTGCACTGAAACGGAGGCGCGCCAGGTCAGTGTCCGACGAGCATTTCAACGCTCGGCGTGGTACATTGTGCTCACTGTGTCGCGCTTGTGTATGCTTGTCGTGGCAAGGCTCTGGAACGGACTGGCGGCCACGTCGGGCGAGCCGTTAACCAGCTGATCGGCTTGATTACTGCTCGGTCACAGCTTGAGGTGCGTGTGGCGATGTTGGACTTGTCGTCTGTGTTTGTCTTTGTTTGGCACGGCCTGAATGCTTCAGTGTATTTGATTGAACCCAGGTCGAACAACGGGAGCAGCTTGAGCAAGCAGATCAAGCTTTGAATTCAGACGGAGATAATGACAGCAGCGGCAGCGGCTCAACAGATTCTGACGATGACAATGACGCAGAGTTGGCGACTTTACTGTGACAACATAGTAAAGTGTGTGATGTACTTTCTCTATCGTTTTACAGCTTGTCGTCGCGATCTGGAACTGTGTTCGACCAGTACCCAACGTCGACCACACATATTATGGAATATAGAAATGAATGGAATGCACCATAATTAAAGCGTATCACTATGTCATCGCCATGCCGCATTCACTCCATCGTCACGTCACTGCACATGATGCAGCAGCAGCAGCATCATCATCATCCTGCGACCGCGTGCGTACGAATGACGACGCATGCATGCCATTGATTGTATTGTCATTGTCAACAGCTTCCGAGCACACCACGAAGTACATCCCGACACTATCCAGGGGTTTTACAGTGACTTCGCACTCATTCACTCTCTCACTCAGTCGTTCCCTCTTACCTCCCACAAATCAATCGTCAACCGGCCGGCCGGACTGACTTCCGCCGTTCGTTCGGTCGTTCCCACTCACGCCCCACAAATCAGTCAAGTCGTCGAATCCCAAAAATCATCCCACTCTCCGGCGGCCAGCCCCACTGAATCAGTCAGCCGCCTCGCAGCGCAGCGCGGTGGAGCGAACCATATCCTTCGAATAGTGTACAGAAAATGTACACCCGTACAGAAGTAGGCGTTCTATGGGCAATAACGCGGACAATGACGATGTACGAGTGAGTGTACATTTTATGTACACCACGCAAATCGCGCGGGGGTGGTTTTGGGATCCTTTGGAGTGTTCGAAAAATGTACGGGTGTACAGAGACACCGTACATGACATGTTTAAAGGGTAATAAAGGGAGTAAATGGCCGTGTACGGATGGGTGTACGAACTGTGTACGGCCCCGAGTCCGTCGAACGAAGCCAAAAACCAAACCAAAAGCAAAAAGCAACGACGACGAACGACGAACGACGAACGACGAACGACGAACGACGACGATGACGACGAATTAACGGAGAGAAAGG